>ERZ724508.330-NODE-330-length-34444-cov-5.154846_pt1 | contig 34444 bp, 42 predicted proteins | sample MGYA00376041_ERZ724508 | MGnify/ENA primary metagenome ERZ724508 (study PRJEB28724, sample SAMN07190887) | wastewater metagenome | isolation source: effluent of sewage treatment plant in Hong Hong | place: USA: Christiansburg, Virginia | collected 2016-03-01 ...
AACAGCTATTCCTTCTGCTTCTCCTTCCCGGCAATTTCCATGTTCACAGCAAGGTAGATTGGAGTGGATTCCTGGAATACATCTCGTGGCTTGAGCTTGTAAGTGGCTTCAAGTTCTGTGAAGAGGTTTCGGAGAGAAGTGGACTCGTTGCATTTGACTTCCCAAAGGTCCCAGATGGTAACACCCAGGGTTGGTGTCAACTGAACCTTCTCCACTTCACCAGGTTCGGAGAGTTGCACCACTGGTACGGCAAGGTTAAGGAAAGCATTTCTTAGTTTGTCCAGTTTAACTCCCTTGATGTACTTGCACAGCTCCATCGTCTGCAACCCAGCGATAGCAGTGGTTGTTGTGGACAAAGCGGGTACAATTCTGCCTGCCTTAATCTTAGTGGTGATCCAGTCCATCTGCTCCAGCTTGTAGTTTACCGCTCGCAGGTTTGCCATGCTGTATATGAAGTCGATGTGTCCGTTACTATCCTCGTCTTTTTCAAACTCCTCCGAAGTTACCTGCAAATCCTTTGGGTAAACTGACCTAATTTTATTTAGAAGTTCGTGTTAGTCCTCGACAGCCTTGGTCTACTCTTATTTCTCCTCTTCGTCATCTTTCTTCTTCTCGGTATCACTCATAATGCTTTTGGCTTTCTTGTCTGAAGGGACAAACGGTTCGATCTTGACTTTGCTCGCGAGTTTGCCTATCTCTAACCGTTCCTTGTCGGTTCGGAAGCCCTTGGGGAACGGTAATCCAAATATCTTGGCAAGCATGACGGCATAGCTCACTACGAAGGTGCATTGCAGAATGTCTTCAGGGTTGAATTCGTTGATAGGAGTGGGTGGACGCTTAGGCAGCTTCCAAAATGGCTCACCATTTTTTGTCTTCGCATCCAAGGGGTACGTGTACATGAGCTGCATCACATCGTCACGGAAATACTTGTAAAACTTCCTGATGCTGTAGAGTATACAATCGTCGAAGTTGCCTGGCCGCTTTTTCAGAAGCTTGTAACACTCGTTGAGGGTCTTTATCTCGGACTGATCGGGCTTGTACTTTTCCTAAGTAACTTTGAGCAGCGCTTTGGGTTTGAGACTGAACTTGTGCCCAAACTTATCGCGAGCCCACTCAATGCAGTGCAAAGTCTCTTCAGGGAACATCTTAAGCGTGCAATGGGGGATCTCACCTTCTTCTACGGGGTCATTCTTGCTTCCGTAGGATTCAGTGAGGTAAGGCACAATAACTTGTACATGGCCCTTTGGGCCGAGAGTGCCAGACTCCAACAACGGAACCTTGTTTTAAACGCATCTTTGATCAACGTATCTCCTTGCTTGTACATTATCAAGAGCATTAGCGACTATGGTCAGAGATTTGAAGAATTTGTTGCTGAAGGTGTCTTTGGTGCCTTAGTGAACTTTATCAAGTCGCGCGATCACATGCCCTTTGAGGAGTGGATTCATTTGGATAATGCTGGCAGCTGCTGTTGAGCTTTTGGGTTTACGCAAGTGCTTTTCTCTGAAGAGGAACTGTCTATTGAGGTTCGAAGTTTCGATGTGGTCGGGATCGGTGAGCACAATTGATCCTTTTTCGGCAGTGCTGAGATTGATCATCGCGAAGTTTTTCAGCAGTTCGCAACCGATAGCGCCCGCTCCAATCATAAACAGCCTGCACGATTCAATTTTACTCTGCACTTCATCGCCAACTACCAGTGAAAAGCCTTGTGCTCTTGTCGCCTTTTCAAGCATCTTTTGTTGGATTTGCTTGGTTGCTGCTGGCCACTACTTAACCTCTGTGGGCAGATCCTGTACCAACTCTGAGAACTCACAGAAGAATAGGCTCTTTGTCGGTTTAAATTTCTGAGTTATTGCTTTGATGATTTCCTGGGAGACGAAGCCTCCCCAGAAAGCGCAGAGTGGCGGTAGGCTTCCTTGGCAAACCAAACTGAAAGTTCTTACGAATTTCTCTACCTTACCGTCCAGCTCTTCAGTGGAGAACTGCTTGAAATATTTCAGGAATAGTTCACTGTCATCAAAGGACCAGGCTATAGGAGGTCGAGATTCCTTCGAGTTGAACTCGTCAAGTGCACGGAAGCAACTGCTCACAGTCCTGCTCGACTCCATCTTCACGAAGTCGTAGGTCTGCAGATTGTCGTCTAATGGTAGCTTATCGTCTGGCAGTTGTAACACTTCCTTCAACGAAGGAAACTCCATTGTTATTGGCAGCTTTAGATTTTTTGCAGTTCCGTTGCGTACGTAAGGTTTGAAGGGAAGAGTACTGCCGATGCGGAAGCTGTTGCTGTTTATGGTCTCGATCTTGTGGAGGGTGCCGTTGATGCTCTTGAGTTGCTCTTGACCTTGCTGCACTGGCTTGTCCAGATCAACGATTTCCATGCCGTCAACTCCCTTAATTATCACCACTTCGCCGTCTTCGAATGGATGCTTCGCACCGTCCAGTAGTGTAACTACTGCCTTCTCGGCTGTGGTAATGTTCTTGATCATGACTTCCACTGCTTCTTCGCCGTTCTTATCCAGGACCTCGAACTTGCCAAAGTCGTTAAACAGTCTTGAGTAAGGTCCAGCACAATCAGCTGAAATGAACCTAATACCGTTCTGTCGGCAGTAATCATTAAGCTCCACTTGAACTGTAAGTGGCGTTTCTGTCACGAACACGACATCGTAACCTTTGAGTTGGGTGGGATTGAGTTCTGGCATCACATCCACCTTTACGTACTGGTTCAACTCCTGGATTTTGTTCAGAATACTTTGCACACGTTTCTTACCAACATCGGACTCGCTGTAGAAGAACCCACCTGAAAGATCAGTGAGAGTCACTGTGCTGTTGTCGTGAATTGTGAGTCTTCTGCAACCGCTGAGCACGATATTCTTCGTGACTTCTAATGAGAAGGGTCCCAACCCAACCACCAACACGTTTGCTTTGGCTTGCTTGCTCACTGCATCAATACCCATGGCTCCGATATAGCGGCTCCATCGATCTCGAACCTTCTAGTCATCAAAGGTCAGCTCTTTGTTAACAAGGTTTGTTGTGGAGTAGCTCACATCAATATCAGTGAGGTCGATAGCTCCTTCGTTGGAGTCTGTCTGCTTCTTCTAAACTTCTTTTCGCTTTTTGGGGGATGCTTTTCTAGCGCTGATATCAGCAATCGATGGGGCTGGTAGTTTATTGAGCTCGGTCCTGAGCTCATTGACTGCAATCGTGAGCATCTCTAGGTACCTGCCCTTGCTTTTCTTGAACTCTGCCGACCAAGAATGGTTATGATCGTTGACCAACCCAACGTAGTTAGCGTCTCGTTTTGCAGCATATTTCAACCACTTTTCGGTCTCCAACAGAATCTCGTCCTTCTTGAGATAAAAGTGACGACGAATCACTGTCTCGAAACCAGCGGGAGGGTTTTTTATGTTTTCAGTCATCGCGAATTTGACGTTGGAGTACCTGACGATGTTGCTGTAAGCCTCATTCTTCTTCTCGCCTTCATCAGTACCCTGCTCATTCTCAAATCCTGGTTCGTTGAAGTACACATCCTCGCTCATGATGATGGCTTGAATACTAACCAGCACTTGCAGCAAAGTTGACACCTTCGGATCCCAATTTTCAGTGGCGTTGCCTCTCCAGGTTCCCAGCAGACTCAGGCAGACCTTTCCACAGCTGTATAGATTTGGGTTGAATCGGACTTTTCCACTTCCTGTTGTCATTAAATTGACTTTGGGGGGTGCATTAGGATAGGAGTCGTCGAAGTAGATGTCGAAGAGATATGCTCCGTGCCCATAGGGTGTTCCATTGGCACCCATGATAAGTGCCTGCATAAAGTCGACTCGCTCCTTATCACATCTCACGAAGATGGAGTTAGTATGTTCGATTGGCAGGGAGGTTGATAAATCTGCGAGCTCCTGTGCTAATCGTATCGTCTTGTTGACGTTATTGACATGGTTCGGCGAGCCGTAAGTGCAGTAGTGGTGCTTCATCTTGCTGGTAGCATCTCGCATGGAAACATAGTCGAACCGCAAGTCTTTTAGAAGTTCCTTGTACTTCTTGTCTAATGGTAGTTCGAGAATGTTATTGAAGGCGTTATCAGCCTCTCCAGTATCTCTGTAGTCATCTACGGCTTCCTCCACAATCTTGAACGTTTTGATGACTTCCTTGGCGATCTCTTCGGAGACTTTGTTTGTTTCGCTTGAAGCTAGGCTCGTGTTTTGTCCCAAGCAGGATATAAATATCTTACTGGTGTTATCGAGTGCCTTGAGCAACTCAAAGATAGATTCAACCTGGCTGGGCTGGTAGTTCTTGGGGAGATTCATCAGGCATGAAACCAGCACTCTATGATTGGCGAGCATCTCGATGACCCTTAACACTCCCTTGAACCCAGGTGGGTCCTTGCTAATTTCCAGGAGAGTACCTGCCCTCAGCATTGATTCGATCAGAGGCAGTAAGCAGGAACACATGATTTCTTCGACTAGTGATTTGGGAACTTTCCAGTCCTTCGTGTTCAGGAAGTTAGCGAACATATTCATAATGTTCTGGATTTGTTCACTGATCTCTTTCTTTGATTCGGTATTCTCGGCGGTTGTCCATTTAGTGTTGCCTGAGCTTTCGGTGCCATAACCAACCCCCTTCTTCTTCTTAATCTTTTTGCTTGCATCATCGTCGTCGGGCTTCGCAGCCACTGCCGATCCACTTTCAGGCTTCTCTTGGAAATCTTTCACAAACTTACGTTTCTACTCCTTGCTGAGTAACTGAAGTCTATCCAAAACGGTTGTAATGAAACAGTTGTCCACGGCGTATTGTCGGAATTTTAATGATCGATCGAGTAAAAGCACCTCAGCAACAATTTTGTAGAGTTGGCGAATGGACTTAGTTTCCATGTCTTGCCATTTCTTCGGGTCCTCTCTGTCTGGTAGACCCACTAATAGGTTAAGCAGCAAGTCCACAGTCTCTTTCTCCTTCATGTACATCGACATAAAGTACGGGAAACTACTGAAGCTCTTGAGCTCCTGAAGGTACTGCAGCCATTTCTTGGCACGATCTTAGTTCTTCCAGCCTGCGATGCGAGTGTTCACAATATCAATCAACTTCTTCACACCCTCTGCCTATTCGAACGCCTTGAAGATTCCCTTCTTTGAGAGGAACTCCACAGGAAGAGCCGCCTCCTTTTTGTTCGTTTATTTGCTGGTCAAATCCTTGACAATATCGTCGTTAAAGAGTTATTCAGCTTTGAACTGTAGATTGACGATGGTGTTAGTGCTACCAGAGCTGGTACGCTTCGTAAGCTCTTAGAGGGTATCTTCGTTGGTGCAGCGGAGTCCCATCCCCTCGGTCCAGAATCCAAGTCCTTCGATCGAATGTTTGTTCGGATGTACTCCCAGAATGCTCAGAAGGTTTCTCACTTCACTGATTTTCAGCTCAGCCGGAAGCAGGTAGACTGGATGACTGCAGATTACACCCATAGCGCAATTCTGGAGCTGATAGCGAGTACCAAACAGTTTGATGTCGGGAATAGTGCCAATAAGTTCCTTGGTAAGACTATTGGAAGCAGGAGCAGACTCTGCTTTGTTCTGTTTCTTTGGTGGATCGGCGGGTTTGACCAACCAATACTCGGCTCGAACAAACTGAAGTCTGTTGTTGTTGAGCACTCGTTTTTCTTCGCTTTCGGGGCACTTTGAAAAGTCGAATTCCGACTGACCATTTGAACGGAAGCTCAGATTAATGCGCTGCTCCTCTTGCAGTAGGATATTGAGCTCGCCACCTTCCTCAGTCCAGCCCATTTCCAAAGTCTCGAAGGGAGTGGAATCGAATTGGATAAAAGGTTCATTGCTCTTTCCGTCCTTGAAGTGGAGGGTATTACCGTTTTCTTCTAAGTAAAAAAGGAAACTCGCTGGGTTCCATTTGAGCCACAATACTGAGCTTTCAGCCAACTTGGGGTATCCCTACTCGTGTTGATAATAAGCACCAATCACCACGTCAGGGCCCTTTTCTTGTTTTGCGTGGACAAGGATAAGGAAGCTATTGCCGAGAAGGCGACTCTTGATTGTCTGGAAGGCAGGTACCAACCCATCTTGTAATTGGCTATAGGCAAGCTGCATATTCACATCCTTTGGGCATAGTTTACTAAGAGCTTGCTGCATTTCCTTGGAGAGGAGTTGTGAATTCGGCTTCAAGTGTTCTTGTTTGTGTGCCGGACCTCCTCCTGTTGCTGGGTTGCTTGCGGCACTAGGCTTGGGATCTTCGACGACTGCACTACCATCATCTCTCAGGAGCACTTCATTCGCATTTTTGATGAAGCGTTTGGTGATTTCGTTGTAGGGTTGAAGGCATACGGGAACGCTGCTGTAACTATTCAAGATAGGCAGGAAGACTTCAGTTTCCATGAAGTATTCATTGTTTGGCTGGGTACCGAGTGTGTCCAGAGATTCTATGAGCAGGTTTGCCAGTGTCTTCTCTCCTTCGGTTCCGACAGTACTTTTTACGACGAACTCCACGAGGGCTTTTCTGAGTTCTCTCTGAGCAGCCCCGCCAATCTTTTCTGGCGAAACCATCAATTTTTTGAATGCATTGAGATTGAACTTGCTAGCGCTTATGAGATGCTTCCATTCTTGAGAATAACACAAATCCGAGAGGAAAGAGAGGTAGCTTGTGAGTTCGGCATGTCCACCCTCCTTATTGATCAGGGCATCAATGTTACCGAAGACAGTTTCAAGTCCTTGTTGATCGTTGAACCACTTGATTGATTTTTTGCTGCCGATGAGCAACGGGGCAAATATATTGATGCAGGGCAGTCTGTTCTCCGACCGCCACAGATAAGCAAGCAGCTCTTGAAGAGAGTTCGGGTCACTCAATGCAAATGGCTCGCTTACCAAGGCAAGGGTGACAGCAAACTTGACAAGGTCCTCCTTGAAGCTATTCCAACTGCCGTTAGCGAGTTCGACAATATTGACAAGGTCCTTTGGATCGATATCGAGAACGACTTTGCCGATGTGCCGACCGGAGTGCTTGTTGGACCAGTCAAGTGAGACGATGTGGAGTATCTCTGCTTCCTTCTTCAGATATGGAATGACTGAGAGACTGGACTTCTCTCTCAATGCCTTCAGCACAAACTGATGGAGTTTCTTGATTCTACCTTCGATCAACGAATAGTTCGATAGCACAATCTGAGAAACTATGTGGGCACAAACGACTGTGTTGGATTCAACCAAGTAACGGTCGATGATGCAGTCTCCTAGCTATGCATTACGCTCACTTACAACGCTGATGAAGTTATGGAAGAGACGCTCTTCGTTGAGTTCGGTTATGACTTCACATATTCTATTGAGACCAGCCTGGAGTTTTTGGATCAGCTGTTTTCTGGATAAGATGTTGACTATCACCTCACTGTTGTCCTTTGAGGAAAGCAATCGCAGAAGTTGGAGGCTGTAAGAGATGTCCTTTGGGAGGGATGTCTCGGTGTTGAGATATCCCGTCACAGAGAGGAAGGAAATACTCGACCAAAGATTCTTATTGCTCTTTTGAGGTACATCCAACACATCGCATAGAGAGGTAACCTCTGGACGTTTAAACACAAGCTTGAGGTAGCGTATTGAGGCGTTTTTATTGATCTACTCGAAGACATCTTTGTAGGTGGAGAGGCAGCTGGGTATCAAGCCTAGGTTGAGGCCGTACACTTTCGTGGAGAAGTTCATATAATGGTCATCGGGTACAGAAGCAACAACTCCCAAGAACTGCATATCCTCCATCTCACGGCCTCCATAAAGCTAAATTTCAGTGGGCAGAACATTATTTCGTTCGGTGTTCTCAGTCACGACCAAACCCAGCGCAATTTTCGTAGCCAACAGACCCTTTTAGCAATGCAACAGTAGCTCCGAATCCTTGCTGGGGTCATTGCTGTAAGTCACGTTATAGATCGATGCTGATTTGTTACCTGCTTTATGCAAGAGCCAGTCCTTCGGAGTTACAGCTTCACCAACGATGGTAAGGTGATTCGCCTGTTCCTCTTCGTGCACCGAATGAGAGTTAGTTGTGCATGACCGGTAGGCACTCAGGTTGTCAATCATCCAAGAGAATCCGTCGAGTTAGCAGCAGTAGTACGAGAGTAGTTCCGGGTTGTTTAGGATGCAATGGGTTAGGCTTTTGAGTCCTCGAACAACAGTTCGTTCAATGTTGTGCCTGAAGTGTTGTTATTTGAGACTAGGGAGCAGCCTATCCACTTCTTTGACTTTGTCAAGACAGCTGACGAGAATGAACTTGGCCATCCTCTCGTTGGAGCCATTCTTACCAGCCACTGCGTGGATGGCATGCTTAATGTTCAGTGACAGTCGACCAAATCTGTTGAGAAGGTGGCTTTTATGCGAAAGCGCTTTTTTTGCTTAAACATTGTTGATGAGGTACCAATTGATCAACCCTCCAATGTGTTATTCACGGATGGTCAAAGCCTGGTCCTCGATTGAGCAGCATACGATGCAAGCGAGGTAACTGGCTAGAATAATAAGCTTGTGGATGTTAGGTGGCGACAGCTTGACGTTGTCAAGACCTCCCAGCATCAGTGATTTATTCAGTAGCCGGGAAAGACACGACAAAGTCGCATCAGTAAGCTCACTGTTGTTGGATTTAAAGTGACATCCGAGAATCTCAAACTCCTGAGTGATATCGCCTGTGAGGAAAGCAAGTAAGTTTGAGAGCCAACTATCCTTTTTCAGCTGCCCATCGTCTTCGATGGTTCGGTTGATTGAGTCAAGCACATGTCTCAAGAGTACTCCACTGTTTTCAGGAGTCTTCAGCATCTTCAACTGCAAGAATTGTGCTTCCAGTTTCGAGCGGAACCTCGACCTTACGAACAGATCAATAAAGCGTTGGCTTGTAGAAGGGCTCAGTCCAAATGCTTTGGCAAGTTTGAGAATTGCCTTGAGATCCCTCTCAGAGTCCCTTCTGTCAAATAGTTCCAGCATGTGCTCAGCCAATGATTTATAGGCAGTGATGAACTCTTCGTTTTTGGGATCGATAGAGCTTGAACACAGCTCATCAACGAGCATTTCGAACGTTTTGTAGTCCTCCCCAAGGCAGCCTCTGGCGAAGTTCAGCAGTTCACTGCTACCTTTCATACTTTTGATGAGATTGCTCGCTTCCTCAGGTTGCTTATGGCAGAGACCCTTGAGCACTAAGTTAATGAGCTGCGGTCGAATCTTGTACAGTTTTAACAGAGGGACCGTCATTTCTTCCATATCATTCTTAATTGCTTCTTTAATGAGCAGCTCAAGGAGCTCATCACTCTTTACCGTATTGATTCGTACCAACCCAATCGAATTCTTAACGAAGTCTCGGCTTGGGCCTGCCAGTAACTCAGATCTCACCAGGTCTTCCTTAGCTGCGAGTTCACGGAAGATGGCAAACGAATCAAGAGTATGAGTTTGCTTCAGCAGTTTCAGATAGAGCTTGTCGTCGGTTCTGACGAATTTTCTCAGTAGAGTAACTGCTCTGTCGGTAATTGGACCCTTTTAACCTTTGACTAAAGTCTCAAATAGGCTCAGGCAAACCTCTTCGTTAAGTCTATCCTCCGATAGCTGTTTGTTGTTGAGCGCGAGCAGCAATATCGACATTACTGTGTAGTCATAGTCTAAACAGTTCTTCGATCTCCCTTTCTGCAGAATATCCCTGACAGTTGCTTGAGACATTGGCTCTAAACGACCGCCATGCTTCTTCTTATCCTCCTGCTGCGGCATGTTGTCTTCGTTGTCGTAGTACAGGTATTCCACCCCATCCCTTACAAAGGAGTATTTGGCAATGCGCGAGATTTCATGAAATTTAAGGGTGTTGAAGAACGATAGTTCGCCGGGTTTAACATTAAAGTATTCCTGGAACAATGGATCCAACTCACCACTGTACTCTCCGAATACCTCTGGAATGACCTCGTTGATGGGAAGATTATCGATCTCTCTCTGCACACCAGTGTTGGGAATGACAGTAAAAGCGATCTCAATAACTAAATACCGAGCATGGAAGTCTAACCCACTGATTGCCAGGCAGTTCAGACCAGAATGGATAGGATTCTTGAATAGCTTGGTCATTTCCTGCGAATAGGCGTTTCGGGTGAGCTGAATCCATGCGGATTCCTGGTAATAGTGCTCAAACACAAGCTTTTTCTCTGGCCTAGAACTGCTTTGGTCTATTCTGTAGGCTCTCAGGGTCATTTTGGTCCTCACGTCACTTTTATCAAAGCTAAGCAGTAAGTTGCGCACATGAACTCGGTTGGTCAGATCGATTATGTACTTGCGGTAGTAGCGATTTTTGACCAGCACGAATTTACTTAAGAAGTGGTTGGCTTCGAACAAGCTTACGGAGTCGGGTTGTTGACTCTGCACCAAGCGTGAGTAGTAGTCTGAGAAGAGCACAATTTCGAGACCAAGGCTACAATTATTCAATTTTCGGAGAGCTCGATATTCGGGTTGGTGGTGGCTAGTGATGCTTCCTAGGATCTGTTCAATTAGGATCGAAAGTTTCGAGGCTGACACTTCTATATTTTGAACGATCTTGAACAGCAGCTGCAAACCCTCAGCAGTTTGTGGGTAATCCCGTAGCCTATTCAGTTCGAGGTATGGTGAAAGGTCAACAGCTTTCGCAAAGCTGGGCTGCTCAAGTAAGGCGTCGATCAATCTTCCAAACAGTTAGTAGTCAGTCTTGGAGCATGGAAGTAGTCTATCTTTGATAAAGCTCCCCAGTGGAACTTCAGAGAGGAACAGACCCCAGACGGTAGGGTCTGATTGAGCAGCGACAATAAGTTGTTCTAAGGTGTCGGGACTGCCGGAGATAAACTCTGCAACCAGATCCTTGAAGGGCTGTTCCGTTGTTCGGTTAGCAGTTCGTTACTGCTGCTGTTTGTGCGAGGGTGTTGAGCGAATGGTACTATTGATGAGCTTCCAAGGTGCCTAAACCTCAACCTTTTCAATTCGAATTCGGTCGAAGAGGCTACTGTTTTTTATTCTGAGTCTCACACAGATGTCCAGAGGAATGTTAAATCGCAGGTAGTGATCTATTCTGTTCTGGACCTATTGCGGTGTCAGCCGTTCCAGTTCCGTTCGATCGTGTAACATGAATTCTTCGATACCGTATTCGACGATCGGATGCCGGTCTGCGCCCTTGTATCCGTACAGCTAAAACTTGACTTTACTCTGCAACAGGTTTAGGGTTGCCGTTATTTACTCCTGCTTGCCATCGTTATTCAACTCTATACCTTTGCCGAGCGCACCAACGAGGCCAATTTCAAATGGAGCTAACTCAACTTCACAGTCGTCCTGATACACAGGCTCCACGACCAAATATTTGTAGGCTCTGGGATCGTTGATAAAAACTTGGACTTTCTTGATGTCGGGTCCGACTTCGAAGTAGTGCTTAACAGCCGGTTGCTTGGCAACGTCATTGAGTAGGTAGACGTATCCTGATTTGATGAGCTTGGCGTTCTTGTTGGTGCCGATTTTCTCAATGACAACGGAATCAACTTGGAGAAGCTTACCATGGAGGTGGCTCATAACCACACGATAGGGGTAGATTGCCAAAAAGGTGTTTCTGGATGGGTACAGGATAGAGCAGACTGGGTAATGCATGTTGCAGCCCGGTGGTGCTTCCTCAACGATAAGCGGTATGTACCCACTGCAGCTTTCTATCGATGTGGGTGCAGGCTTGTTGACTTTCTGTTCGAGGATGTTCGTGCAAGTCAGACTCTGCTTCGAGCTTATTTGTGAAAATACGCACTCGACAGTGATACTGGAGTTCGGCTGAATGGTGAGGTCGTTGGTGTTGGATACTATCGAGTCAGCAACTGGGTTCTCAGACGAGAGAAGAACGAATTGGGTAGCATCAACCTCCTTGCAAATAATCGCCTTTCCTGATTCATTGTAGACTGCATCCTTTCTGATTTCGGCAGCAAAAGCTTTCTTCTTGTCATGGCCAATAACTTCAATAAGCAAGTGTCCTGTTGAAGTCCTGCCGATCGTGACTCGAGCAGCTTTGAAATCAATCTTCAAGTCCTCGTCCTCGAGGATGATCCAACCAAACGCAGCCTTTTTATTGCCTTCTGCTCCAACGAAGACATTGTCGAGGTGACGGATCGGTCTTTGGTCGATACTCTCAACCGTATCGTGAAACGACAAATCGCTGTAGTCGATAAAGCCCTTCTCGTTCTTCAGGTGAAATTTACTGTAGTACATCGGGTTCTGGCCCAATAGTCTTATTCTGATTATGGATTCGAAGCACCCCACAACCAAGACCGGTGCTGTACCCACATTAGTCTCAGTGAAAGCGTAGCACAAGAGCTCTTCATCGATATCTCGGCTTATTCTTTCCTCTTTGACCTCCAATTCTTTTAACTTTTAGTCTGCCTCATCTGCTTCATTGATTATCTCCAGTGGTTCTTCCAACTTCACAATTGGCATTACTTGTTCCGGGGCTGGAGTTGAGCATGCCTCGCATTCAGTGTTAGCACTTGGATTCTCAAGAGTGCACACAGAGCAGCTCCAAGTCCCTTTTGAAGTTGAAGTAGGTTTCTTCTTGATGTCATCGTCAGCCATCGTAAAAAAGTGGTCAAGTGCAATCTCTAGGGACACATTTTTTGTCTCGATCAAAGCCTTCCTGCACTTTTCGACAGGGAAGCCCATCTGAACCAAAGATTCCAGGAGCTTGGGATCGACATACGGCTACTCCTTTACCTTTTCTTTTGAACCTTTCTTGGCAGTTATCGTTGCAGTAGGCACCGAAGTCTGGGGTGGTGGAATTGATTTATTGCTGGTTGCTTTTTCGTCTTTCGGAGCTGGCCGCGGAGCAATCGGCTTGATCTTCTTGGCTTCTGTGAGGCAGTTGCTCAGAATCTTGTAGATGGAAGGCTGAATTTCGTTGCTCTTTTTCATGTTTTCGATGATCTCCTTGTACTTGTTGAGCTATTTTGCCTTGGAAAAACCCTTACTCAGGTCAACATCAAAAACCTTGAATAGTACCAGCTCATAGTTGAACAGCTCCAGCACTGGACTACCCTTTTCCTTAGAGATGGACTCGATCACCAGGTAGTTCTGAGTTGCGATGATGTTTTGAACCGAGTTGGTGAGGATGGGTGGGAGACTGTTTTGGAACAGTGACTTCGGGATATTTACCAACTGCTCGGGGTGGTCATATCGGAAGAATAAGTGGGTAACTCCCCAGCGTGACAACCTATCAAACTAAGAAATTTGACATCCGTCGAGCGATTTTACGAAGGGCTTTAACTGTTCAACTTTTCGGCTGAGAGTTCTGTAGACCTAGTAAAGCCATTATTAGGAGGGCAACTCAATCGGAAGAGTGTGCTTGTCGATGCTCCCGAGTTTTATGGAAGCAAGCTGCTTTAAACTCTGATCACACAGACTAAGCATGTGGCTAATGATGGAGGTCCATTCAGCGGCAGTCTGCCGAATTGAGTAGCTATATAAGTTGTAGCTCGCGCTGGTCAGCCACTTCACGTTGTGCAATTTTGAGAACTCGTTGATAAGCTGAATCTCATTCTCGCTAAAGGTGAGTTCAATAAGAGAATTTTGAGCCTCTCTCGCATACACTCTTGGGGAGTTGTCGATATCGAAGCGTTGCGATTGAAGGTTTCGGTGGAACAGCTTCACGAGCTTGAAGTCTTGAATGATTGCCAGTGTATTGCTGTTAACCAGCTGTAGCTGATAGCTCGCTTGAGATTACAGTTCCTCTGGTTGTTCCTTTTCTACTCGAAGTTCGGTATAAGGTTATACAGCCTCCACTTTTCCAAGTCCTTTGAGCATATTAAACTGGCTAACTTGATGCTCGGGGTCGCTAGCAAACGGGTTTAGCACCACAACGTTCCCCTTTTCTTTGATTCTGATGAACGGTGCCCATTCTCCGTCGTTGAGTTGTCGCACTGGCTTCCTCACAGGGACTGTCAGGTTGATCCAGCACATCCAGACCTTCCGACTCATGTCTAGCTTGAGAGTAATTGTCCGTGGTGTTGACGAGGAGAAATCAAACGTTTCTTCGCGACGCCCACCGACTTCTTTGAGTCCTATGGTAATACCGTAGCAAGATAATGGGCAGTAGAACTCCCAACAGTGGATGCCCTTGCTGAAAGATTTGTTGAGACTCACCTGGGTAATCTTGTCGCTGTGACTCAGCAATATCAACCCACAGGGACTGACCTCGATATTGTCAGAACGTTCCGAGGAGAATTTAAGGCAACGTTGAGGACACTCAGCTAGTGCTTCCTCAATCTTCCCAAGGTTCTCCAGACGGATCGGGCGGGATATTGTCTTGGCACCCGTCTGCAGGTTCTCTTCGACCAACCTGGCTCCTTCCAGGTAGTATACAGTTTGAGGTTTGATGGGATCAGGGAGGCGCTTGAGGCCTGCTACCTATTCAGCCATCTTCCAATATATAATAGGGCGGACAGCATGGATGATAGCTTAAACGAGGATCCGATCGGGATCTCTTGCTTGAAAATCATTGGTAGTTTGTTCGCCCCTGGTAGGTGTATTGTATTGCCAATGGTTGAGAACTATGATATTCTGATGTTACAGCAGATAATTAGATTCAATTCGAATGCTGCAGTACTTGGAAGGAGTGAAAGAGAGAACCAATAGAAACGAAGAATTGGCAATTCGCCTGAAGCAGGGGATTATCAGCACGCGACCACAACTCCGTTTGAGGGCCAAAGTGAAGGAAGAGCCTCTAATGGTAACCCCAGCCCCACGACAATCATTCTTGACTGCAAACCGATAGTAGCGTGAAAAGATCAGCAAATAACTGAGTCTGTTTCTTCTTACTAGCAACCAAGATCTCTCTCTCATCGAGGAAACCGATAACTCATAGCACTTTGAATAGTCGTTTCTGCGATGATGCACTCAAATTTATGTCGACTCAAGTTGATCATGAATTGGTTGTGGTTGTTGGCAGGCTGTTCTTCTCCATCGAAGAAGCAGATGATTCGTTCCTGACTTAGTTCAGGAATCCTTCCCATTCGAAATCGTGTAGAAAAGGCCTGTATGAGAGCTCGAAATCCTCAAGCACCTCTTGGATGGACGCGCCTAAATATAAAGCATTGCTTACCTTCCGATGTGCGCTGGTTGTAGACTCTGACGATGTTGGCTACTGAGTAATTCTGCGACAGCCCAAATTGGTTGATATCGATGGTGGACCCTCTATATTTGTACTGAATTTCGTCGCGCTCGTGATCGCAGGTAAAGCGGTACATAATCACCAATACTACGACAACGATGCCAAGTATTGCTAAGTGTAGTGTCCACGAGTTTTTGCTTTATGGTGAAATGTACTTCCTGAACTTATCATCTCTGTTCCACTTTTCCTTCATGCAGTCCTCGATCTGCTTCGTGTCGGGCTTCTCGTCGTCATAGAAGTAGAAGCTTCTGCGGCAGCTAACTACCTTTTCGCGTATCTGATTTTCTCCAGTGACAATGGGTAGCGGTTGTGCCCTCCTCAAAGTCCTGATTTGCTTAATCCTACAGTAACCACTCCTGGTACTCTTCGACAGCACCACTGGGATGGTAGACCACCTCTTGCTTTTCCTCGAATATCATGAGTACTCGATATATTCTAACTGCTAGCGACCAATACACATAGAACCAGTTTGGTCAGTTAACACAGTATTTCAACATCTTGTCTACGAACTCTTGTTTCGAAATTCGTTGATCCTTATCAGTGTCCAGTTCCTCGATGATGCGCAGGGCCTCCAAATCGTTCTCTTCATCGATCGCCGCTCTGACCTCATCGAGGCTGAGGTACCCTGATTTACTCTATGATTAGTTGTTTAGTACAGTGTTGAAGAAAGCAAACGCCCTTTCAAGGTGCTCCTTCTGTAACAGCTCCTCCTGCTTTTCAGCAACAACCAAAAATTCCGTGAAGTCGATTTTGCCTGAGTTGTCGGTATCGATATTCTTAAAGATCGCTTCTATGCGCTGTTCGTTCATTTCCGGATTCTTCTTGCGGTAGACCTTTATTAGTTCGGTCTTCTCGATGACCCCACTCTGGTTGGAGTCAATCTTCATAAACTACTTGGCCAGACCACGCCGGCGGGATTGTGGAATTGCATTCGATGCAAGGTATGTGAGCACCACCGCCACAAATTTGTCTTTAAACTAAACTGAGCAACGAGCTTACGTAGTAGTGCTCCATGCCGCTCAGCACTTTTAGGCTTATCGACTCCCTATCTGAGCAATTTTGAATCCAGTTTGAATGAAGCACCTGCAATGCTGAGGCCCGAAACTTACTGTTCTTTTCCAGCATAGACCTGATGAGCTGTTTGGCTTCCTCAGAAATACCTTACCAAATCTTTCCTTTGTTAACTTTTGCAGTACCTGTGAACGCAACAGGCTGGAACTGTATCTTCGTGAATACGCTCTTGCGGTTGTATCCTCTAAAGGGTGCCCTTCCGGACAGAAGGATGTACATAATAACCCCGCATGACCACACATCGCATTTGTTGTTGTAGCGATCATTGAGCACTTATGGTGCCATATACATAGGCGTCCCAGCGGGGGTCTTCAAGGTTTAATTCTGCTTTGTCTTCAGGAATTTGCATGTGCCGAAGTCAATCAGCTTAATAGGTGGAGGCAAATCATCCTCGTCCCCAGATACCTTGTGCTCAAACACCATATTCTCTAGCTTCAGATCGCGATGGATGATATTGTTGTCGTGGATATACACCACGGCGGCCATTATGTGACGCATTATTGCTGCCACACTTCTCTAGCTGAACCGCTTTAGGCGCTTTACTTGTGGCAAGACCTACCCACCTTCGCAATATTCCATAACAAGGTAATAGAAGTTGTTGTGCTCAATAATCTCGTACAGCTTGACGATGTTGGGGTGGTCTAACACATTTAGGATCTCAAACTCAGCGAAGAAATTGTGCTGGCTGCTCAGGCTATCCTTCCGAATCACCTTAATGGCGCGTTGCTCTTGGGTACGCTTCTCCAATGCCCAGTAAACAGTGCCTTGAGAACCTTCCCCTAATTTTGTCTTGAAGGTATATAGTGATGTGGGGTTAGCCTTCACGATTCGAAGGAAATCCTTACGGAGAAATTAAAAGTTTCTATGAGGCCACAACGTGCTACCATCTTATTTCGTCTCTTCGATTCGTTGAAGACTCTGAAGCTTCCTTTCCGGTTGGTCCTCCCGGGATAGCTGTAGTTCGGCTGAGTTGTGGTGCTCCGTCTATATTTTCCTTCTTTTAGTTGAAGAGGTGATAGATTCGCTGGTAGTTGGTTGATCGGAAACTTCGAGTGGGTCATCTTGTGTCAGCCTCAGCATTGAAAAACTCTGAGGTACCTTCGAGGCTCGACCGTTTTGGATCTCTTCCAACCCAGCGAAGAACCTGCATTCGCTCCTGAGATTTCTGTTTTTGTTAAGTTTCGTTGAGAGATGGTGACCTAAACTCGCAGATTCGCGGAGATTGCATTCAATGTCACAAACAGTAACGACCTCAGCCTACTAATGACGTGAGTTTGTGACAAGGTGAGGCTTCATAGTGCCTTTATAGCGGCTGCAGGTCGTAAAGCATTCAGCTCCCATACGTCTTCGATAAAGTATATTCGAAATGGAAGCCCTGCAATTTTTTTAACCTAAACGAGCTGAAACCAAACCCTGTTTCTCAGTAAAGTACCAAGGCAATTGAGAGACAAGGAACTCCATGGATTCAGCTCATGAATCCGTTGACTACCTGCGTAATTAATATCGACTCTTGTCTTGGATTAAAACAACATGAAGCAGCTCATGCACCCAGTGATATCTGGCATAACGGCAAGCGCGGCCACACTCGTTGGTGAAGCCTTCTTCTCATTACCCGAATACTCACTAAAATTCCTCCCCCGCTTCGCAGTGGGGTTGCTCCTGTTTCTTCTCCTGAACCAGGTGATGTATAAGTTTCAGTTCAACAGCTACCAACTCAACGGAGCAACAGTATCGACACTCATTATATTTGTAACGCAGAACATTGTAATCGGACTCAGCAGGCCGTTCACACTATCGTGGAAGTGGTGGGTGGGGGTGGCATTGATCTGCAGTGGTGTGTACCTGCTGCATCGGGACAAGGCATCTTAAAAAACTCACAAGCTATAGTGATGGAGTGTATGCACAATTGAACCCAGAGAGTATCATTTGTTCATTGACAACAGTCCTTCTTTTTCTTTGGTGGGCCACCCCCGCCACTGATGACGGCATTACCACTGGCTGCACCCCGATCCTTAGAATGGTCATCACCCACAGTATTTTTGAACTTCTCCACCATCTTTTCGCCCAGCACCTGGAAGATTTCATTGATGTTGGTGCCTTCCTTGGCGCTGGTCTCCAGAAACGGCACTTTGTACTTCTCTGCAAGAAGGATACCTTCTTCCGTAGTAACGATTCTTTCTGTCTGAGGCAAATCGCACTTGTTTCCCACAATGATTTTGGGAATATCGTCTTAGTTGTGCTGGGAGATTTGGCTCATCCAGCTGGTTATGTTGTTGAACGTCTTGCGGTCACCTACCGAATAGACCTAAATCGAATCAGTTATGTACCAACACAATCGCTGAAGCACCCTTGTAGTAGGTCTCAGTAATCGTCTTGAAGCGCTCCTGCCCAGCGGTATCCCACAACTGCATCTTAATGCGAGCGCCGGCGACCTGCAATGTCTTAATTTTGAAGTCTACGCCGACAGTGGCTAGATGCGTTGGTTTGTATTCCATTGATGTGTAGCGCAGTAGAATGTTGGTCTTGCCGACTGCAGAATCTCCAAGTATAACCACCTTAGCCATGTAGTCATACTTGTCGGTCGCTTTCGTTGCCGACATACCTAATGAATAGCTAAGAAATAATACAAATTCTGATTTGCTTGATGAAGTGGAAGTCCAAGTAAACTTATGACCGTTGCTCCGCGGATCCCCCATTTTCGTATAATGTTATAGTTTAGAACGGGCGATGCTGCTAAGGGGTAGCTCGCGGTTCAGAGTTTAGGAAAGTAGAGTGTCGGCCACTCCCCATCGTGTGAGAAGTCTCCCAAAGACTTAGCTATCCCTTGAAAGGCGGAAGCTTGCCGAGAAGGACTATTATTGGGAAAATCGAGAGCCACTTCATGAAGACATCTACCAAATCGGGCCAGCCAACATGAACGGGATAAGACCAGTATTCAGAGAGAGAAACCGAGGGAAGAGGGAACGATCTCCTCACTAATACTTCCATGCTAAGAAATTTCGGCTATTCGATATCCCATCACCAGTATACAAAGAGAACAGGCTCAGGAAGGTCAGGAGCGACAGCAAGCTTGAGCGTCTGTCCGAGCCTTACCACCGGGACTACATTGGCAAGGGATACAGATTAAAGTATGAGATTAAGCGCTAACTGTAAACATAAGCAAAGAACGCGTACGACTACGAGAGCAGTCATACGTCGAGAAGAAAGAACCTGTCAACACCATCGAAACTGAGACTAACTATGAGGGAGCGACTTAAAAAAGAGCTGTTCGAAGAATAATCATAACCAAATCATGAGGAAGGAAGAGCTGAAGATAGGGAGTACTTTGGAACCGGTAGTTCGGGGCTCTATTCGGAGCTGACTGACAGAGATGAGAATGTTATGATGCAGAGTATGAATCAATCCAGACATTCAAGAATCCTACCCAACCCCAATGCATCTTACAAAAAGAAGAAGAGAAACCACAACGGGGAGAAAAATCGAACCAAATATCAGTCAGGCGAAGGTATCTATGAGCCACAATCCAATATTAGTGGATTAGCATTGGATAGTTCGAATGGAATGACCCCAAAGAGGCCAATCAAAGCGAAGTTAGCCAGCTGGGACTAGAAATCCGAAACTGGCAAGTTGGGAATTGAGAAATCTTCAAGCGTGAGAGCCTTTCTTCGTTCTCAGGTGATGCACGGACTTCCAAAAGAGACGGATGAGTCACAGTTGAGTCGAAGACTTCCTCCGCAGCATATTTACGACATGAACGATAGCGTCAACTATTCCCCCTACATTTTGAATAGTAATGTCGTAGCCCAACCTGGCAAAAATTCAGCCGATCCCAGCGGCATCCAATTCGGACCTCGCCAGTCAGGAGTGGCTCCAAACATTCAAATATTAGAATCTCTTGAGATTGGAAAGAGAAGCTCAAAGAGTAACTCCCATCTCTCAGAGCACAGACCTCCATCCGACATCGTCTTCCACCAAAAACCCGTTCCGGTCAACCAGTAAGCGCCTATGCTGCAAATTACCACAACAACGAAGAAGATGACTGTTCGAACACCTCCTCTTACAAACACCTTAGCCGATCCCTATGGCATCGGGCATGTTAGAATTCCCTCCAATAAGAGCATCTTACCTGAAGATATGGTCAACAGCGCAAATTTGAAGAGGATCATTTCTGGTGGAGGTTCAAGTATCAACACCCCGGATTTCTCCCAGCCAAGCTCGTTTGTTCAGTAATCTTCAACAATGAAGCAGTTGCCGATGCCTGGCCCTTACCCAAATCAACAAGAACGCCCGCCCCTTGTACGTCAACCCATAGTCAGTATGAACGATATCAAGTAAATGCCTCCGGTTATGGGAAACTCAGGAATTCCGTATGGTATTGCCAATCCTCCACACCCGGCAATAATATACCAGCCACAACCACTTCCCCAGCTGAATGTTCTTTCGAAAAACATGGAATATCCCGGAATAAACGTTATTCAGTCAGAACCCGCTCCTCAAATTTTAATAAATGCATCCTCACACATCCCAACCTCTCCTCTGGGCCAGCCTCTTCAACAATCCAGTCAACCAGTCGGCGTAACTCAGGTGATGAAACTGAACTAAGCAATGCTTAAAATCTTTGACCAAGCCCAAGAACAAAACCACCCTGCAGCAAGCTCACTTCCAGCAGAAGTCCATCGAATTCACTAGTAGCCACTCTCAAATACTTCATTAAGCTTAAGCTTGGTAGACTCTGATGTGCCTGCCATCCACTCGAATGATAATTTTAGACGAAACCAGAAGGGTCTGACCCCCACTAACTCTAGGAAGTCCGAGCAGCCTTCACAGTTGCTTCAACAATCAAACATACAAACAAATTCAAATAACACCCCATCGCAGATAAATAATACATCAGCCTAAGGCAACGACTCCTAATTCAGCGAGCCCATGTAAACACTCGAGAAGCTCGTCGAATATCTCGAAATCCTAGACCTGTTCGGGACTAACATTGTGCAGTTCGACCACATAGTCTCCGAGGCAGGAAAGTCGGATGGTCTAGTAAACTTCTACCTCTATAAACGGTTTCTGAAGGAAAAAAAGAAGCTGTAGGACTGCATCAAAGGCGGTCCGAACCTCTTCGAAGAGCTCGATTTTCTGATCGTTACAGACTCAGAACTTAATGACTTCCGACAGGACCCCTAGAACGAAGAGGTATTAGAGATGATTGAGGAGGAAAACCAGAAGGTACTGTCCTCGCTGCAGGGCATCATGGACTTTTTTAAAACCCGCTTTAAAATTTTTCCAAAAGCAAACCTTAACCTTGAAGAAGATTTCGAATACGAAACCATGTATTACCTGAACAAAGAGGTGGAGGGGTTGGAGACCACACTCAAGGAACCGAAACTACCAGGCAAGAAACGCAGGGAGACGCACCAGAGGATGGTATTTCTGTACGAGGCGCTGTTTCTAATTGAATTTTTCAACGGCAGGTTCATCAAGGAATACGAAGACTATAACTTGGTGACGGACCTTGCAGCCTACCTCAAGCAATACAAGAAGTCGTACAGCGAAGAAGTAACGAAGTACATCGCCAAGCGTCCGTGATGATTTCTTTAGGTATTCGAAAAGCTCGCTTATGCTCACTGGTTTGTTTTGATGATACAAACATCTCGGGGCTTATAAATATTTACATCATTGCTGTGGTATATGTGGCAGCAAAGCTACAATCAGCCAAGTATCGCCCAGCGAAACGAACATCTCCAACCACTCGAAACTGTGATGAGCACCTAAAGCCCCTATCCTGTTTTCAATCCTAACGCCAACAAACAGTTCCTCAAACCCGCTAAGGACCAGAGCGTCTCCGAAATCAACCAGGAAAAAAACTTAAACTGGCCAGTTTTCGAAGTAAAGACGACTTCTCAACCTGTTCAATTCAACTCCACTGCTATGAAAGGACCTGCGGAGCGGGACAGCACCTGGAGCAATAACGGCAGTGTTTGGAAGTCGTTCGGAGCTAACGAAGAACATCAGATATATTATCAAGGCGTCGGTGAGAGAACTTCTGCACCCAGGGTTGACCAACCTAGCCCATCTGCTACCGGAATGGATCCTCCCCAAGTATTGAAGACCTACTATCCCATAAACTATCAAACCTCTCCAAACGATGACCCGCGGAATAGATTTTACAATTCAAGCACTGAGTATGGTCTCCATCAAAAGCCGCCCAAGGAGTTCTATACTCTTGCACAGTCACTTGGATAAACCACAGCTGTAAGGCCTAACTTTGGTTATGCCGCTGCACGCTAGCCTACGATGCCAAGCACCAATGAAGGAAGTTGGAGCAACGGCAAACAGCAAGAGTCCAGTTTGAAATATCAGCAATTTCTTCCATACCAGCAGCCTATTTGGAACAGATAGAACTATGCAAGGCCTATGAGTAGCAACAGCCAGCCAATCTTTTAAAAAAAGTACTCACTAGAGCAGAAGGAGAGGCCTCAGACGCCGACAGCCACCAGCTATTCTCAGCCTTGGAACTATCCACACTCTTCTCCACAAATCTCTGCTGCCACAGTATCATACCAGCACCCCTCAACTGTCCCAGATTATAACCACCCTCCATCACTTCCACAGAATCCACCGTATTTGAATTCTCAATACGGCTCTCGAAGCCCTTCAGGGCAGGTCACTAGTTTAGTTGCTCCTCTTTATGCCCAACCTACGTATGTTCCCACAATAGGAGAATATCAGTCTTCACCGTCCTCCGAGTACTTACTGTCCCCATCCTTCACTAAGCAGCCCTCAATGCTGAGGCCGTACGCACAGAAGTACAGCTACCAGCAAAGTCGAATCGATAATCCCAATGCTTAAAGCATTATAGAACGGCTTAACGGCGAAAGCATAATTTCCGCTGGAGAGTCTTGCTTGGAAAATCTGCCGGTCTTGTAGAAGATAGTGGAGTACATCGAAATCCTCGACGAATTCATGCAGAACATCGGCTAGTTCGATAAACAGTGCACAGCGATTCAAGGCAACCGTTCTCAGGGTTTGGTTAATTTCTACCTCTTCAAACGATGCTTTGCGGAGAAGGTGCGGCTTGAAAGATGCTTGCGAGGTGGCAGCAACCTCTTCGATTAGGTGGATTTCTTGGAAGTCACTGACTAGGAATTGGATGCCTTCCGCAACGATCCTGATAATCGAGATGTCTTCCAGATGGTGACCGACGAGAACACCAAGCTGGCAAATTACTTACGTGAGCTGCTTGAAGCCTTCAAGAACAAATTCAAAATATTTCCAAAGGCAAATACAAACCTTTAAGAAAACTTCGAGTACGAGCTGTGCTACTACATGCACAAGGAAGTCGAGGCCATTGAGGAGACCCTGATGGACCCTGACATCGTCGCGAAGGAGCGCCATCAGCTCCGGAGAAGATAAGCGTTTCTATACGAAGCGTTATTTCTATTGGAATTTTTCAATGGAAGGTTTCTGAAGTACTACGAGGACTACAAGTAGCTTCCGGACCTCCGTAAGTATCTGAAGGGACACAAAAAGGCCTACGCCAAAATCATAATGAAGTACCTCCAAAAGAAATGATTTATTGCTATTCTGTTTTCCACTTAGAAGATCCACGAATATATCACTGCCAGCGAGGGTCCAGGTTGCTGAACCCGATGACGATGTTGTCGTCACCGGAAACATCGCAGCCCTCCCCAATCACTTCGTTCTCGTTTCCTTAAACACTATTCGAAATCCCTGTGGCCTGATTTAAATTTCCCTTAACACGGTTATCGCGACCCGAAGCGTAGTTTCGACTGCCAAAGACGGAGTTATCAACACCAAATAAAACGTTGTTGGTCCCTGATGCTTTGTTGCGATTTCCTTTAAGGAAATTTCTCTCACCTCGCGCAAGATTGTCGTCTCCAAGAACAACGTTCCTCTTCCCAGTCGCTTTATTATTCTTGCCGGCCACTTTGTTGACCTCCCCCGTCACGAAATTCTTCTTACCTATCACCTTGTTGGATGTTCCGTCGACATCGTTGTTATATCCCGTCACGATATTGCGTAGCCCACCCACAACATTATCGCATCCACGGATGTCATTGAACGACCCGAAGAAGTCGTCATCAAAGTTGAAGTCAGCCAGAGCAAGCACAGCGAGTCCACCGATCAAGAGGGCAGCTTTCATTAAAATGGAAATGGAAAATCTAAGCAACTGACTTAATCGTCGACAAGTCACTTCTCGGGTTTATTCCGATACAACCATGAGATAACATTTTATTGACAGTACAAAAGATGACGGAGGAAAGTAGAGATGCCCTATCCCCAACCCACCTTAGCGGAGCGGATAAGCAGGAGGAACGCAAACGTCTTGGACCTTATGTCTTCGAAAAGACGCTCGGACAAGGGACTTTCGGCAAGGTTAAGCTTGCCACCCATTAGCCTACAGGATAGCAGGTCGCCATTAAAATCCTCGAAAAGGCGAAGATTGTGGACGTGAGCGACATCGAGCGAGTATCCCGCGAGATCCACATTCTCAAGCTAGTACGGCACCCGAACATCATCCAACTCTACGAAATCATCGAGACTCCTCGCTACCTGTTTCTAGTTATGGAGTACTGTCCTGGCGGAGAGCTATTCGACTTCATCACCAAGCACGAGAAGTACAGTGTAGCGTAATGAAGGTTAGAGCAAAAGCAGGCATGCAAATACTTCCAGCAAATTATCAATGGACTGGAGTACCTTCACGAACTCAGTATCGTGCATCGCGACTTGAAGCCTGAGAACATGCTTCTAGACCATCGCAACAACATCAAAATCGTTGACTTCGGACTGTCAAACACTTACAGTAAGAGCACAGGCAAGGACGGGCTAGTCGAGGAAAAGCTGAAGACAGCCTGCGGATCGCCTTGCTATGCAGCACCAGAGATGATTGCAGGCAAGCGGTATATTGGCCTCAGAGTCGACATCTGGAGCTCAGGAGTTATACTTTATGCCATGCTCACTGGCAACCTTCCCTTCTAGGATCCCAACACCTCCCACCTCTACAAGAAAATCCTTGCACTGAACTACAAGATTCCTCCGGAACTAACTTTGGAAGCCAAGTCCATCATAAAGGGAATTTTGACTGGAAGCTAAAAACGGTTAGGCCTCTAAGAGCTCAAACGCCATCCTTTCTACCGTCTGTCTGTGAACACTGGTGGACTAGGCATCAAGGTGGGAGTCAACTGCATTCCAGTCGATCAAATGATCCTCGAGGAAATTACCCGCTATGGCTTTGACAAATAGTTTACGAAGAAGTGCATTGAAACGAATAAGCACAATGCTGCTGCAACAACCTACCACTTGCTGCTCAAACAGCGGTTAAAACAAGGGTTCCACAGCCACGCCGATATCAACTCAGATAATTTCGACCCTCGGCTGATCGTGCCCATGCTGCCAATCCGGAGACCCCAAAGCCGCAACAACTTGAAGGACTTCATCGAAAGCAAGATTGAGATGACAGCTTAAGAAGGTGTCAATGAGGGCAAAAAACGAAGATCGTCAGTTGCAATCGTAAGCGGCGCTTAGAGATACTCCCCAATACCTCTATCAACGACCAACCGTAAATCAAAGTCCCCGACAAATAAGTTAACTCGCGCCTCGAGACAAAACAATTCCCCCAACTCGCACAGTCTGCACTAATCCCTCCTTATGAAGGGTATGCGCATGAGCATGTAGCAGCAGCTCCTTGCACTACCTGATATCAGCAAAACCGTAAAGAAACAGGTTCGCCTGTACTGACCAGCCTCTCGATGTGATGCTCTATACTGATTGTTTGTAATATGAAGCGGAAACCCAACATCAGCGAGAAAGACAGGCTCAATAGTTTCTTAAATGAGAAAGTCGACGTGAAGAAGATTGAGACTCAATCAGATGAGATGAAGCGTCGTCTAGCTCGTCAGGAATTGTTTCGAAATGCACCAAACGAACGCACGTTTGGGGAGATGTTCAAGAGCTACATCAAGGAGGCAAAGAATAGAGCTTTTGAGATGTACCGATACTATACGCGACCGCATAATAAACACCTCATCATGCTCAGCGCGTTCGTCATCTTCTCGACCTACGTGTGCTATCAGATGGAAGATCGCTACTACAAAATGAGGGAGCACGTTGAGTCCACCAAGTCCTTCAAGCAGCAACAGATCGAAAAAGAGAAGCGTTATCTGAACAACGTTCTAGCTCGTAATGCCTCTGACTTCAAGTCGGTGCCAATCAGCGAGCAGTACGACGCCAAGATCAAGTATAAGTTCGAGCACTTCGATGGGAATGCCGACGTGGATACCAAGAGCGAGCTATTCACGGCAATGCGGAATGACTACATGGCTGGCAAGGAGATCCCATAACAGTATCTCGAATAGTTCTTCGAGGTCTTCCCGGATCTCAAAAACAACAATATATGACTAAGAACTCTCATAGGATCTTGCGGAAGAGCAGTCTACAGCTGGTGTCAGGAGCTGTCGCTGGTGCGTTTGTAGCCTTCATTGTACTGATGAGGTCTTCCCGGTACTTGTTGATGCGGCCGATGCGCTATTTGATAGATTTCTCGTCCAGCCGCTCCTTCGAGATCTTGTCGCTAACGATCGAGGCCATTCGGTGTTTCTTGAAACCCTGAAAACGCTTAAAATTTTCCTATATTGGTATCAATAGCTACCTTGGCTTCGATCTTTTCTCGTTTTACATGGTTAGCGGATTCGACTTTTCTCTGTAACTCTTCTTCTCGTCTCAGCCGAATGAGTTCTACTTCGCACACTAACGTACTTTGATATTTGAGGTGCTCACGCTTAATGTTTTACACCCGAATGCGATTCATTTAAGAATAGCCACTGCTGTTGTTGGCGTAGTCATCCAAGCTGCTTGCTCGAGACATGCTGTTGCTTTGTGCCTTTGCAGCGCTCGGGGTGGTCAGCTTGAACAGATTCTCCGTGCTGGCGGTCATTCGTTTGTACTTCTGCAGATACTCCGTTCTCCAACCCTCAATTCTGGACTTTTTTTCCTATGACAAGCGCATCTGCAGCTCGTAGTTCAGCCTTGCTTTTAAGTGTGTTTCGCTTTCTAAAAGTCTCTTCTTCTCCTACCAATGACCCATGAAATACCAACACTGTGTCACGATACGCCCGGGCAAGTGACATTGCCACCGACTAATTCTTCTTGTGGCTAATTGATGGTGCTGTCGTCCTATTGGGGAGATTCGAAGTTCGCCTGACCTCAGCGGTCCTTGGTTTGGACTCCATTACATTCCTGATCCGATTGTTAGCTAGATCCATCTCTGTGAGTTCCTTCATAGAATCGAATATTTATGCATTATGTTCCATCACCTTATCAACGACATTTGATAGGTACTGTACTTCTTGTCCTTGGTAACGTTGTCGCCAAGGTTGATCCATTCGGGAATCTTGACCTGACCCTCTTCACCGCGCTTCGATGAGAACCGGAGCAGTGTAACTGGCTCCTCCATGAGAATCTTATCGACGATGAAGGATCTATGGTTAATGGTTCAGGTACTGCTTCTCGAAGATAAAGGTAGTTCGTTCCTTGTGCAAGGTCTTGAACTTGGGATCCTTCTTGGTCGAAATCTGACGCAGATACTCCAGTGCAGTAAGAGGTCGCTTGACGGTATCGGCTTCGCCCTTATCGCCTCGGACCTTGTACTTGATGGTTCGGGAGAATGAGTAGGAGCCATTCTGGCCGCGCTTTCGCACCTTATCCTCATCAATCTTGTCGGGGTTGCCATTTATCAAGAAGGTCTCTTCAACCTCGAATACTTCACGTCGAAGATCGGCTGGGAAGTTAACTATATTAGTCGATTGACTTACTGCCGTTCACAATGAATTTAGTATCGAAGCGACTTTCTGACACTCCTAAGCACTTCTCGACTGCGTGGACAGCTCGCTGGATCTTCTGCTTAAACGTTTCGGTCTTCATGTTGGGGATAATGGAAAGATGGGGATGACCATTCCACGCAATCTGAGTCTTCTTATCGAGCTCACGGGCCTGGTCGAGCCCTTCTGAGCGTGCAATATTGTTCGCAAGAGTGTAGTATTCCTCAGCACCATCAGCAGCACTGACCAAAAACACCACACAGTCGTATCTTTTGTCTCGAAGGTTAACGATGTTCCAACCTTCTTCATCCAAAATGGCTTGGAATTCGTCGGGAGTGACGTAGGCGTAAGGATCCATTGTTCCTCGGTCACATAGAATAATAGCTGGCATCTTGCTCATAAGCGCCAGCTTGGTGAAGTAGTCCTCAATGTAGATTTGTAGCTTGATGAGTAAGGACTGGAAGTGGATGCGCTGATCAATGGTGAGACCACCCATCAGGATCATGCCACCCGAGAGTACAATCATCGTGGGAATCTCTGGGCACACCAACACGCGGTATCCGCGGTTGCAGAATATTTCCTTGATCTCCTCGATGGAAGTGGTCTTCCCGGCACATGGGCCTCCGGTAATGCATATCTTGTAGATTGGGAACTCCGATTCATTGCGACTTACGCCCTGGTCTAACTGTACTGCCTATTTGGAGTGGGCAGTATTGCCAGCTAAGCTTTCCTGCTCTACAGCTCGGTAAGGTTGGTAGCGTCTGCGGGTGTAGTTATCGTAGCCAAGGTAGCCCACGATGCCGATGAGAGTGACACTTGCGAAGGCAAACCACTTGTCCTCTTTGGCCTTCTCCCAAAAACTCATAATTGATCAAATAAATATCCACAAACATGGGGAGCTGCGCCTTTTGGAGAACCGATCAAATCGAGAATCTACCGGTGTTCAAACCATAAGAAATAGACCCAAATCGAAAGCTAGCTGCTATCGGGTCAATAGACATAGATATGCCCCTCGAGAAATCACCGCTTTCGAACGATGACAACTATACACCGTAAGAGCTCAAAAGGAGGATGAACGAGGCCTTCGGTATACTCAACGAGGAAACAGCATGGTTAGCATAACTACCATCTCAAACCCATACCTCCGTAACCTTTTGACATTTCACAATCCTAATAATGGTGTTCGCAGCTATCAGAGCTCGGTTTCCTTCGGGGTAGCGGCACCATTCTTGTCCTGGATGACGGTCTTGTAATCGTACAGCCTGATAGTTTGATCCATAAGCTTTCCAGTGAATTCGTTGAGATCCTCGACGGTGATTTCAGCGAGATTCTGACGATAGACGGCTTTCTGGTTCATGCCTCCGTCGATACCGATCAGCCTGGTCTCCTTAATGTCGACGGCAAAGAACTCAGCAACTTGTTCGTAGTTGGTATCTCCAGGTCGGAGCTCAGCAAACACGACGTCGTGAAGCTTGAAAGCAGCAGCAGTGTCGGTAAGCACCTTAGTGAGCCTGTCGTCCTTGCGAGCGTTGAACAACATGACGACATTCATGTGCTCCTTGAAGATAAGGTTGACTGTTCGCTCATCGACCTTGACAACTGGGGGCCTCTCATTTTTCAGGAGCCAGAACCTGAAGGTTGATCCAATTCCTCCCTTGTAGGTAATGGGCTCGGTGAAGTTGGTGAAAATGCTCACCTGAGTTTCCTTGATCTCCTTCGCGAGGTCACCACCAACGAAATAGTAGTCGTTGTATTGGTCAGCTTGGGCAGCCTTGCGGAACTTCTTGATCTCAGATTGTTGGTTGGTCAACAGAACAACGTTCACACCAAGAGCCTTCTTCACAGCATCAATTTCCTCTCGAGTCTTGATCTCGGTGACGGGAGTCACTCGCTTGTTAACCCACCTAACCAAGGCTTCGGAAGTTCGATCGCCCTCGTACTTGCTGACTTCATCGCCATCAACGAAGTAAAGAGTGGGATATCCGGTAAGCTTGAATCGATGGTCGTCAAGTTTTTCGGCAGTATCGTCAATCTTGGCAAACTTGATCTTGGAGTTCTGCTTGGCAAGGGTTTGGGCAGCTTCAGCATAGATGGGAGCTAGCTTCTTGCAGTGTCCACACCAGGGCGCATAGAACTCAATCATCAGCTGGGGATGTTGTTCGACGACATCGGAGTACTCATCCTTGGTGAGGACGATAACTTCCTACTCGGTTTCATAGGCGACGACGCAGCTCAGAGCGAGCAAGGTCACGAGGATCTGGAGCTTGTTGAGAGCCATTTTTTAATGATATAGCCACACGCGTGACTCATCCAGCTTTCAACACGAAATCTAGACGTTACCTCAAATAAAATTGTGCGGTTATCAGTGGCTCCCTCCAAAGTGCATTCGTCATCCATTGTCATGGATGGCACTACCACTGCTAATATAACCAGTCTTTCATCACTCGCAGTTCATTATCACCGATGGGAAATACGCAGGAAAGCAAGACAGGCAAATTCATGGTCTTCTAGGATGACTCCAACGATAACAGCTACAAGGAACTCAAAGGGGAAGTCAAAAAATTCTGCAAATGCAGCTTGAAGATGCGCATGACGCTGTTTTTGGTTTGCTCTATCATCGGTTGGACGCTCTCCATACTCGCTATTGTGGTTTACTTCCTACGCCACGACGTGATTATCTTCGCCGTCCTCTATTCCATCGGTCAACTAATCAACCTCGCAGCGTAACATCAGTCGGCTAATGTAGAACATTCTTTCTCGTAGGGCCGTGCCGTCAACTCAAGCAGATGATGGATAGCAAGCGCATTGTACTGTCCCTACTATACATTGGATCAACCATCGGAACAGTGGTGCTTGCATTGGCTTTGCCCGATATCATCATCCTCACGCTGGCGTGCTTGGTCCTGCAGATCGTAAGCTACTTCTTCTACTGCCTCACGTACATCCCCTGGGGGAAGAAGATGCTCAAGAAGGCCTGTTCATGCTGCATATCCTCTGTCACGGAGGGCTGATCTCACAGTTATCTACAGCAGGCATATCACTATCACAGCCGGCAGTACTGCTTCAGCAGCAACACGACGTTCTCGATTGTCGGCCGTTCCTTTGGTTGCTGCTGCCAACAATTTCTAATTAGGTTCTTCAAACTGGCGGGTAAGGTGGCCGGTATCTTTGGTCTGACCTCATTTTGTCTGAAAGATTTGTCCAGTTAGCTAAGGGGGAGATCGCGGAATTCGCTGTTACCCGTGAACATTTCGTACATGATCATGCCGAGGGCATAAACGTCTGCTGCTTTTGTTGGTTTCTAAACGATAGTGGCTAAATTAGTTGAGGGCTGTACACTTTTCCGAAAGTATCTCGGGAGCTGTATAGGCTGATTTGTTGCAGTAGCTACGCGTCAGTTTCATAAACTTCTTCAAAGGGAGCAGTCCATAATCAGCTAGCTTGATTTATTTGTTCTGGAAGTAGATGTTGGTGGTTTTTATGGTACCGTGTGGCATATCACGTCTATGGAGCTCTGCTACGGATGAGGTAAGCCGATATGCCACTCGGGCTGCTTCCTCTATCGACCTTTTCTGATGTATGAAATCTGCCAGGCTTGTTTAGCAGAAATCGCTGATTAGGAACAGCTTGGTCTGCTCTAGAATACAGTAGCGGATAATCAGCAACTCTGGTAGGTTGAGTAGTAATTTGTCCTCAATGTCGTTATTGACTTCCTCGATCAGGTACTTGGATAGTTCGCAGTCGATCTCCCTCATGACTGACAAACGCCCTCTAAAACGACCTTTCTTCAAGATTCCTAACGAGTTTTCACGGTGTGGTAGCTATTCGATGACCTCAAATTGTCGAATGCTTGGTTCAAGGTCTTCACCGCTGTTGTCAGCAGTATTGATCACATCGTTGAGGCTATCATCATTTCCAGAATCAGTGTAGAGGCTGTTTTTGAGCCCCCACGCAGACGATGAATTCCTGGGCTTCTCGCGAGTCAGTAAGCCTATTGTCTTTTCAGTCACACTCAACGCCAGCGTAATCCCCTCTGTGAGCAGTGTCACCAGTAAGTAGACACAGAAGTAGATGATAACGATTACCAGCTCATCGGCGGAATCCTTGATGTTGATGATGAAGTTAACCAATAACTTATCGCCAACGTTAATAGCCAACAGAATATTGTAGGCGCCCTCGATAGCTCTCCCCAGGAACACCCAGATTTGTAGCCTCGTATACTTTTTCATACGTTTCTGCGCAATTTCATCAGTCATAGTTCCCGTTAATTTGATGTTTAGGTAGACTTGCACGAGTATGTATGCCAACACTGTTGCGAGGTTAAGTACGGCGCAACCGATACTGATATCACCGTAAGAATGGCTACTTTCGATATTGAAGATTACCAGCAGAACAAGAAAACCTCCAAACACACTCACCTGCAGCGATTTCAGCAACACCGTGATCCAGTGGGGCACTTCCCCCAAAGCCTCCTCACAACAAAACTGATAGTTCTGGCTGAGTAGTAACAGCGCAAGCTCCGTCACTGCTAGATCGGTAATCAGACTGGAATTCTTGTATGCCAACTCGAACTACCTGACCATATCGCAGTCCAGCTTGTCGCATTCGTCATGCTCGTCACCAAGCACGAAGACGAACTTGAAACCAAACACTAAGTAGCCGGTGAGCTTTCCGACAAGTAACGTTCCAAGGATCCAGTAGTAAAGCCGGCTGCTCCGAGCCACCAGCTTCCGGTTAAAGAGTAGGATGAAGAGTAGCACGAGAAAGCACACCGACAGGATGAAGAGGTTGAGTACCAGCATGACTACCACGTTGAAGTCCTGCTGATCCGGGTCAGCCATCTTTTTATAAATAAGTCACACAAAGTCAGAGCTAGAGGTCGCGCATACGTTGGTGGCACAGCTTCACGAGGCGCAGCTTATCGATGGCTTAGCTTATGGTGACAGGCTCGCGCTATCTTGGCAAGTTTAGAGCAATCAGAACTCTTAGGAGGTGGGCAGCGATGGCCTTGTCCAGCTCGTACGGCTCAAAACTAAGCAAGTGAGGGTAAGTTTCAGTCAAATCTTGTATGTAGCGTTCAATGTTGCGACGCCGAATCTTTTAGTCTGACCTCAGCAGCTCACGATTCTCTTCTGTTGAGAAAAGCAGGAGCTTGAGACTGTTTAATTGTGGTAGAATGATCTATTCCTCCTCATGGAGCACGCCTAACAACCTCCTCACCTCTTAATTCTCAGTGGGATTGCTGGGGAGATACTGCTGATTTGCAAACCGAAATTCCTCGACTTGTTTACGAAGCTCTGTGAGCCTCCCCCCCACCATCGAACAGATGTAGTAGGCTATCACCTCAGCAAGCTTTGAGTACTTCTTCTTTACTACTTCACCCAACACAGTGCTAGCATTCATCAGCTTTGAGTGCTCCCCAGTAAATTCCTTGAGCTTGCGTTTCACACCAACTATCTTGTCCAGATCTCCATTTTGTTGTCCTCCCTCCAGCTCATCCGACTTCACCGAACTCTTCCCGTCAGCTATCTTCTCCCAGTTAAACTTAAAGCTCACTTGCTTCTGTGGCTTTTCTTCCGGCTGATTGTAGCTGTTCTTCTTCATCAACTTCATCAAATCGTACTCAAATCCTTTTTCACGGCGGGTGAGTACCCCATACTCAGTTACTTGATACTCGTAGAATAAGTCCTCCCACGAAATGCGTCGAAAATGATCCTTCTCCAGCATGCGCCTAAGCAAACCCTCAGTGATGCTACTAATCGGATTCTTGTTGGTGGGTATCTCGATCTTGAAGTTATCGATATGCTTCAGGAAGTCGCTCATGCTGCCCTCGTTGAATGGACAGTACCCAAACAACATCTCGAATAACACGACTCCCAGTGACCAAATGTCAGCTTTGCTGTTGTAAAGGTCACCGTTGAGCACTTCCGGTGCCATGTATACCGGCGAGCCTAGGACCGTTTGCGTTAGGTCGTCAGGGCCTTGCATTCGCTTGCAGAACCCGAAGTCAGCCAGCTTGAGATGCCCCGATTTCAGCAATATGTTGTCTGGCTTGATATCTCTATGCAGAATATTGTTGCTTGAGAGGGCCTTGAAGGCATTCATCAACTGCTTGAAGTAGAGCAATGCTCGTTTTTCAGGGAAAAACCCCGATTTGCGCATCTCTCCATCAAGAGTGCCACCTTCGCAGTACTCATAGACCAGATAAATGTGGTTGGCTGTCTTGATCATCTCCACAAACTTAACGATGTTGATGTTGTCTTGAATGAGCATCAATGTTTCTATTTCGTTGCTGGTGCATTCTGTTAACTTGTTCACCTCCCGAAATTTCTCAACGCGGATGCACTTGACAGCCACGTTCATCTTCGTGTCGACATGAGTGGCTCGGTAGACCTTTCCAT
>ERZ724508.331-NODE-331-length-34440-cov-5.788483_pt1 | contig 34440 bp, 55 predicted proteins | sample MGYA00376041_ERZ724508 | MGnify/ENA primary metagenome ERZ724508 (study PRJEB28724, sample SAMN07190887) | wastewater metagenome | isolation source: effluent of sewage treatment plant in Hong Hong | place: USA: Christiansburg, Virginia | collected 2016-03-01 ...
CAGCATGTTGATCTCAGTGCCAAATTCAGCTAGCAGATCCTCAGTGATGTTGGGGTTAAACACCTTCTTGATTGCCACTTCTAAACCCTTGTAGCTTCCCTTATGAATTACGCTAAAACCACCCATTGATATCTGCTCTCCTAGCTTCAGCTCAGCGAACTCAATTTCCAGGATTGGGTGAGGATCCAGCCGAAGGCCATTCTTCTTGGTGGATGAATGGCTTGCTACCGCCAACCTTTCTAGCTCCTTCTCCAGTTGTTTGACCTTAGCCTGCTCGTTCTTGTAGAGTGTCTCCACTTCTATCACTCTTCCCAACATTTTGTTGCTGTTTGGTTGAGTTTAGGCTTCTAGCCAGGAAGGCTTCGATTCTTCCTCACCTGCTTCGAGTCCAAAGCAGCGCTTAAGTGTGCGTTCAAGTCTTGGTGCGACAGCAGCATCCTTCTACTGAAGCGGCTCGAACTTTTTAACGAGTGGGTTGCCAACAACGTTAAGAACTTGCAGCTTGCCCAGCGCCATTAGCTCCGATGGTATCTCCATCAACGAGTTGTCGCTGATGTCGAGGAACTTGAGGTTCGTGAGCTGACTAATCTTGCCTTCGATAGAGCTAATCTTATTTCGCGAGAGGTTAAGGATTTAGAGGGAGAGCAGTGCATAGAGCTCGTTGGGCACATACGAGATGTTCTTGCAACTCAGGTCCAGCTTAGTTTAGTTGTTGCGCTTGGCATGGCGTAGCTGTACTGTCAGGTCACTCATACGATTTTGAAAATTACCCAAAGGAAATCACAAACAGGATATGGCAGCCTATTATATAACTCGCAGATGCTGTCGCCTGTTGCTACGAGGCTGAGCAAGATGACGGAGAGCGAGGCAGAGCAGGCCTTTGCCCGAAGGCGCTAGGAGCTGATGAAGTCGTTGCAGATCATGAAGAACGCAGGGCAACCCATCAAAATCGAGCAAACAAGCGAAAAGAAGAAACCACCAGCATTAACCTCAGCGAAAAGTCCAGCCAAAGTAGTTTCGAAGTAAGCAATAGCCAAGAAGCCACTGCAACTGAAGACCCTTGAGTTTGACATTACCTGAGTTCGGTGCCGTTAGCGTAGACTGCGATAATCTTATGATTAAAACAAATAAACTGATGGAGCGGCAGAGTCAGCATTGAAGTAGCGTCAAGACTGATCGCTTCCACTGTTCGAACCTTAGCGCATGGGGTCGGGGCGCAAGTACGCCAAAAGACTCTCATCAGGTTCGCTTCGACCTTCAAAAGATGGGTCTTTGGGTTCGCTATTCTCGATAAGTTTGTCCAGCTATTCCTTCAATTGCACCGATGACGTGTGAAGGCGTTTTAGTTTAACTGGTCTTATTGTGGAACCACTATTGAATTTCTGTACTACCACGTTTCTGAGGTCTTCAAGCATCTTCCTGGTTTCGTCAGTCCGCGAAGCATTCTGCATGGCCCTTTGCAGGTTGACCTCAGGGTCCTTATTGAGTTCAAGCGCCACCTCGACAAGCCTCGAAAGATAAACCTGACCCTGCACCGATTCCTTAATAAGTGCGACAATTGTGGTGAGATCTTCGCGGCGATTAGTCTATTTCCTAAATCAAGTTATTCAGAACATTTGAATGTCCTTCTCGAAAGAGTTTCGTAACAGAGCATAATCCTGTTCGAGTCTGATTGCCTTTTTGTACATTTCACTTAATAAGCTATCTTTTACGACCAGTCTTCCTTGGTGAGGGTAGTCGGAGGATCTTGCTGAAAACGGGACAGCTTATCGCTGAGAAGCTACGTTGAATGCTCTTCCATAATACTTTTTCGGGCGTAAATACAATAATCCAAATAGAGGTTAGGAGAACAACATATAGCTCAGAATTCATGCCTTTACAAGACCAGCAAATATACGACGCTGTTGCAGGTCGCAACCGGAAGCGCAGCAGCTCCATCGTTGCGGTTTGCTTTCTCTCGGTGCTTGACTTCGAGATCAAGAAAAACAGCTGTAAGCGTTTGCTAAATTCAGTTTAATCACAGCAACTCAGCTCCACCCATTCGACTCCCCCCATTATACAATTATTATGATTCGTAATTGCTTTCGGCCCATCCTAGGGCTTTATCGTGCGGTGCCACGGTATCTGAACAGTAACAACCCCACTCCACCAGCTGAAAGAGAGGAGAACAAGATTGCAGGTCTCAACCTTCTCATCAACCGTGTATACCTCACCACTGGGGCTTCATTTCTAACTACTCTCGGATCCACTTATCTAACCTCGACGATACCCTATCTCGTGGTCAATCCCTTCGTTTGCTTCGGATTGGGTGGGTTGCTATCAACTATCGGTTACGTCACTGCTTGGTACATGAAACCACAAGAAATCACAGTCTACGAATCTGCTCGCACATACATCAAGACAACCAACAATACCGCGAGGATTGCAATGTATGGATTGGGTTGCATGGGTATGGGAATAGGTTTCCTGCCATTCGCTAACATGGCTGCAGCGATGTCACCATACTTCCTGATGAATCTCATGTCGCTAACTATTGGTAGCTTCGGTGGTGCAAGTCTGCTGGTTACATTAATGCCCAAGTTAAAGCTCTTCCGGGAGGTTGGGCTCTTGGGTGCAGCAGTCGGAGGCTTCCTTGCGTACCTTTTCCTTTGATTTAGGATGGGCGCTTCGAACTACTTAATCAGTTCCATCTATGGCGAGCACTTCATTTCAACTTGGGTGCAAGCTATTGACACGTACGGTGGAGTGATCCTATTCTTCTTCATGATCGCATACAACACGAGACTGTGCAAACAAGAATACGACGCAGGGCGAGCCGACCACCTGGCCATTAGCATGAGGTTCCTGTACGACTTCATGGTCTACCTGAAAAAGATTCTGTTGTCTGTAGTGAGAGCGGCGATTGGTCGTAAGTGACTGCTATAGTGCATTTGAATTCATGTAGAAGTATCGAGTGGTCTCGAAGCTCGGAAGCGGAGCCTTCGGTAGCGTTGAGAAGGCCGAAAACCGTGAGAACCGTGAGATCGTGGCCATTAAGAAGCTCAAGCGCAAGTACTCTACTTGGGATGAGTGTCTGCAGCTACCTGAGGTCAAGGCATTGCGGAAGCTCATGCACCCAAACATCATCAAGCTTAAGGAGCTGATCCGGCACAACACTGAGGCCTACTTTGTGTTCGAGTACATAGATCGCGACGTGTATAAGCTCACGCAGTCCCTCAAAGAGAAGGGTAAGCAACTCACCGAAGCTGAAATTAAGAACATCGCATGGCAAGTGGCTCAAGCCCTTTGCTACATCCACAAGCAAGGTTTCTTCCACCGGGATCTTAAACCTGAAAACCTTCTGATCGCTCAAGACAATACCGTTAAGCTCATTGATTTCGGACTCGCCAAGGAAATACGCAGCAAACCTCCCTTCACGGAATACGTATCCACGAGGTGGTATCGTGCTCCAGAGATACTGCTACGGTCGAGCACCTACTCTGCACCGGTCGACGTCTTCGCATTTGGGTGTGTACTGGCAGAACTATACCTCATGAAGCCGTTGTTCAGCGGCACGAGCGAAATCGACCAGCTGAGTAAGATCTGCTCCGTAATGGGAACACCTACTCAGCAGGATTGGCCAGAGGGACTCAAGTTAGCAGCACTCAAGGGTTACAACTTCCCACAGTACCAACCCATACCGTTGGGAACGGTACTACCCAACTGTTCCAGCGAAGGTCTCAACCTCATTGGCGAATGCTTAAAATTCGATCCATTCAAGCGCATAACCATGGCGCAAGTTCTCACTCATCCATACTTCAAGGGTTTCAAATTCTAGCTCAAAAAAGAAGAGGAAGAAAGAGTTAGTCCCTTCGAAAAGGTAGTCAGGGAGGAATCTCCAGCTCATACCAAGATTTCTGATCACGAGTTCGATGCGTTGCTCAATGGACTGTCGGTCGGCAACAGTATGTCTTCCACTGGAAAAACAGATAGTAAGAGATACAATTAGGAGCCGATTATAAGGAAAGAAGAAGTAGAAAAGCCCACCAAACTTACCCTCGTCGAACCCATCCAACCGAGCCTGGTGACCAGCCTAAAAGGCCCACCAGGGTTGAGTCCAATTAAATAGTCAACTTTCAGCAAGCCCAGAACCGACCAGGAAGGAGACTACTCCTATGGAGGATACTTGCCATCCTTCGGAGGTGGTACCAACAATAGCAACCAAAATAACGTGCGAAACAAGAAAGGCAGCCTGGGCCTTTTCGGTTTGGAGTCTATGAACAAGCGCTGATCGTATTGGAAGTCATGCTAAACTTCAATGTTTTGTTGGTGGGGCTCGCTTTTAGCTGTCCAAGTCATTCCACCAAGTGCGGTAAGCTTTTTCAATGGATCGCACTTTCTGCTCAAATTGGTTGTGCATCACTGCGAGCTGCCTTTCTTCGAGCTTTGCGCTATCGTTGCCTCGCTTGCTAGTGCGACGGAGTTCTTCCACCATAATTTCCAATTTCCTTCGGTCAATTTCTGTGCTGCTTTGCAATAGAATTGCTTAGCTGAGACGGTGTTCAGTCGCCTCAAGGACTGCAAGAACACGATCGAATTCATCTTTCACAGTTTCCACAGTCTCGGTTGCCGATTCAGTGACTTGCTTACAATTCTCTTCGCTCACACGAAGTTTGTCCTCAAGCATAGTCACCTGAAGTTTAGCAATGTTCAGCTCCCTGAGCAGATTACGATTCTATAGTGCCTTTCGAGCCGCGTATTCAGCCTGATGGCAACTTCCTGGGTGATTCTATAGTACGTTTCGAAGGATTGCTTCTGGGTCTGCGATGTGTTGCTGTTCATGGCTTCCCACATAACGCTCGCAAAGGCATACACATGCTTGCAGCAGCAATTATGGATCTTTTGACGTACTCAAACCCACTTTCGAAGTATCCATCAGCTTCACAATCGCCACATATGCCGCAACCACCGCTTCGGTCAGCTCATCCATCTGCCTATTCTTCTGCTCGAGCTGCTGCTTCAAATCTGGGCTGTCCTTCATAAATGAGGAAGTTGCCTTGAAGAGTTCCTCCCGGACATTGAACTTCTCTCTCTCCAACTTTTTAATTGGCTTCTGTCGCATCTTCCTCTTCTTTACTTTTGTTCTATTTCCAATCTACAACGAATCAGTTTAGGGGTTGTGTCACCACCAACCTCACTAGGTATTCCGTAAAGGCCTTGATATTGGCGTCGTCGGTGATTAAGTTCTCGTTTTACTCCCCACTCTTCTTTGGGTTAACCTTGGACTTAAGGTAACGCTCCTTCGGATGTCCAGGGTAGGTGCGATAAAACAGGGGAGTTGGGAACCTTGACGAAACGATATAGTCGATATCCTCGTTCGGCGCATTCATGAGTTCCTTGACATGTTCATAACCCTCCATCTCGTGATAACCTCCTTGCTCCCAGCTACGGATGTTCGCACCATACCACAGTGCTACCACAAAATAGGAATCTAGCAGCAAAACAACCTCGTCTTACATTGACTCCTCGTCGAGCATTACTGGGGTGGGTTCAAGTTTTTCTAGTGTGTATTGAAGGAGAGCTGGCTGCACCATCGATATGCAATTTTGTACTGTCTCACGCATTAAGTAAAAGCGGTAGTAGTAGCACTAAACTAGAACACGTTCGTACCTCATCGGGGTTCGTTCCGAAAGGATTGATGAGATTGGTTCTACGCAGGTGGTAGATGAACTGCGGGAAGGACTTCATCTGCGGCGGTAAGGAGAACGATTGAACATCGTTGCGGGTGAAATTGGCGAAGTGACTGGTGAACTTGAACAGACTCTTATCAAGCCATTGGCCAATGTTGGGGTGCTCTTCAACCATAGATTTGTAGGCTGCGAGTCGACCGAGCGCAACGGTCGCTGCTTCCTGGTCAAAACCAACAGCCAACATGTTGATATCTTGCGCAAACTCCCTCCGAAGTGTGGTAACTCTCATTCTGGTCGAGTTGCCTCTGCGGTAGACGGTCTTGAACTGAATCATGAAATTCTATCTTATGGATGGATTGTACCCTCGCTGCGATCTTTTCCTTTGAATTGATTTCGAGGAGAACAGTAAGCGTCTTTAAGGGATCAATACCCCCGAGATGCCAGGAGCAAGTCCCACCTTCACCAATTTCAGTTTCAGAAATATTGCCTCCCTTCCTTTTGAGCGACAAGCAGTGGCCCAAGATACCGTTAATTGCGATTTATTTCGTGGTCAGAATGGTTATATGAGCTTCATCGTCGATCCTAAACTGGTTATCCTCTCCTGCAACGAACAGCTGTGTTATCTAATATCTTTACCTTCTGAAAGCTATCCCGAAAAATGTTGTTCTTGAACTCCTCCTGCATCACAAGCAGCCCACCCCCACTTTCCACCAGTTTTTTCATCTACAACAGACCGAACTGGTCAAGACAGAAACCGAAGATATCCAGCACGATCTTCTTGGCGACGAGACGCTTGGTTAGTAAGTCGTAGTATTTGCTGGCTCTGTTGTAGTTTTCGCAGTTTTCTCCTTTATAAATGTCGTTTTGCGTGCGCATCATCTTCTCGAAAGACTGCTCGATGATCTTTCCTGTACCGATTGTGCATGGTCCACCGATGAAAGTGATGATGCGAGGTACGACCGGTGAGGACTCTGCCAAGGTAATCGCAATATTAATTGCTGCACTTGTTGCTCGCAGTGGTCTCTCGTTCACATAAATTAACTGGTCGATTTTCACGTCTTTGATTCTCTTTGTAATCTTCTCTCGATTGTTGCCGATCGGCACCAAGAATTTCTTGGCGATATCATGGCACACACCTCTGGGGTCGTTCTTGATTTGCAAGCCCAACACATCAAGAACTTGGACGTTCGTGTAGTCCTTTGATCCACTCACGCAATACACGGTGTTAATCTTGGCAGTGAGCTCATGCACATGTACAAACTTGTTGAACGTGATGAGCCCTACCAGAGCAGTGTCAGGAAGTTTTTCGATTGCCTTTGCAATTTCCTCTTTGACAGCAACAAACTCCTCTTCGGTTATCATGCAGAGGTCCACCACAAATAGGTACGCAGGTGGGACGACCTTTTAGATCAGGCGGCATTCAAAGGTGCTGCACTCTTTCGTCATTTCGTAGGGCAACATCTAAGGGGATATCTGGTTGCTGTAGGCTGGCGGCAGCTGCTGCTGAACGCCGCAGAATTGGCACAGAAAGGTCTTATTTCCAAAGTTGACCTGGGTGAACTTGTTTAAGACGGCTTCGCACTTACACGTATGCGGAGCATACTCCAAGCAAGCGAGTTCGATGTTGGCGAGTGGAGTATAGTGCACTGCCAGTGGCACGGTGATCCTCAGTGCTTCCAACTTACTTGTGGGTAGTGCGTTCCAGGAGAATCGCACAGCGTCACGGTTCTCCTCTTCGTAGAAGTCCATATTAGATTGCAGGGTTTAAATGATAAGCAGTAGTCAAGGGTTTGGTGGTGAGCACCATACCGACTCTCCATTGCGATCAACCAGTAAAACGAGCTAGCCTGAGGGGTGCCATCGAAGCTGTAAGGGCTGGAACTTAAGCAATGCTTCGTAAAAGAATTTCTGTACGTTCGACGAGAGGGTTGATTTAACAGCGCAGTGGCTACCAGCGACAGACGCGGCCTGGTCCAGAGATAATCCAGAGTTCGTCTTCTGTTGGGTTCCATTGACAGCTTTTTACTGAGACAGTAAAATTCAGGACGGCCACTAATCGGAGTGTAAGAACGTTCCATACCCATACTAAGGTTGGGAAGTTTTCTGTATAACGATAAAAGGTTACAATTTTTAGCAGCCACGTAGGCGGCAGATGGGCTAAAGCTAAGCTGGCTAATTCCGCTACTCATCGGCAAGCCAGTTTTGTCAGTAGCTGGTAGTGACTTGTTTGTGGCTATCTTGTTGGATTGGGACACGATCATTCTTGAGCATTCACTCAGTTCCTCTTCAAGATAAACTGTCTATATCAGCGCATGCGTACCGTTTGAGTTGTGGAAGAGGACGGCATGCAGTCCATCTCACCAATAATCTTCCAGGTAAGTGCATTGACCAACCGGATCTTTTCGTCGTGGGAGCCCAGCGCAACGAACAGGCTGTTAGTTGAGCATGCGATCGATTTGATGCCGAGACCATCATCTAGCGGTTGGATCCGTGCCTCAACTCCCATTACCGGGCAAACTGCAAGCAACTTGAAATTCAAGCAGCTATCCCAGGCTAAAATGTAGAAACCGTTGGGCATCCATCGAATATCAGCGAGGTCGAAGAGTTAAAGTTGCATATGGTTGGCCAGTTTCCAGTCTTATGTACTGTATATTCCGAGGTAGTCTTTGCACTACCTGCGTTCCACCATGGCCATAAGCTTTCCGTCAGGAGAGAATTAGCATCCCTTTCCAGCAAACTTAGGATTCCGCAGGTAGCAGGACTGCCTCTCTTGCAGGTCGTAGATAGTTACTTTATACTGCATTTCCGAAAACAGCAGTAAGCTTCGGGAGTCAGGCGACCACTTTATCGAGACGATAGCAGTTGCTTCCTCTATTTTGCCCTTACATTTTCCGCTGCATCACCCAACAGGTACTCTACACTTTCAATCACAACTATATTCTTCTTGTGGAGCAAGACTGCAAGCATGCTGGAGTCAGGCGAGAAGAAAGCTTCCGCAATCTCCTCGGGAAACGTGAAAAAATTCATTATTGGTAGATCCATTTCGAGGTCGACTGCTCGTACCTACTATCAAGTGCCGGAAGTACTGTTATTTTGTTGCTTGCTATGCCTGCCAGGTATCTTGCGTTGCTTGAAAGCTCTAGCTTATCAGTTGGAGGCAGTACTTCGCTGACCTTTAAATTCATATTCAAAATTTATGTCAAGGCAACTTCATCTTCATCAGCCGGTAGATTGTTCGGTGCTCGGACTTCATCAACCAGCCAATGTCCTTGTTGCACTCTGTGGCTGTGCCCGCGATGTTCAGATTCAGCATATCCTTGATCCTGGTATCCAGGATGTCGCATAGCTGGTATGAGCGAACGGCCTTCCCATGCTCCAATCTGGTAAACGTGGGGTCGTACATTTACTCGTCAGGGGCTTCCTGTTCGAAATCTTCCACCATTTTGTGTTTGAATCTAAGAGTAACTACCTGGAAGACAACACTATTGCGGTCCTTACGTGGATCATATCCGAATCTCACATAGGAATGTTTCCATGGGCCATCCTTGTAGTGGTATGCGAGATACTGCAGGCAATTCTTGAGTTCATTTGAACGATAGGGTTGGTGGTTGGAGTGTAACTGATTCACCAAAACATTGCGGGTCCAGACAGGTCGCTTCGCGAAGAATTCAGTTAGGGACTGGTATAAGGGGCTTGACGATATCTCAACTGGGGTTTTGAACTTGTTTTCGGTGGGAACATCAGCATCCTCAAACAAAGCTGACACACCGACTTTACGTGGTTTAGTTCTCTTGTCGATGGCTTGGAAAAAGCTGTGAGTAAGATACAGCGTACTCACAGGTCGGAGGCTATAAGTTGCACTGCTCCAAGAAAGAGGTTGGTCTGAGGAACTGAGCCACTTGTTCAATGCTCATAGGTTCAGCGTTACTTTGACTAAGCTGGTCTGAGATCATCTCTGGCTGTACCCTTGCACATGGCGAGCAACTCGTGGATGCGTTGCTCTAGAATTAGACTGAAGTCAGTCATGCGAGTGAAGTCAGCAATTTAGCTGATGGTAGTTGCTGCTTCAACAACCTCGATCTCTTCGCCTGTCGTCTTGTGTTTGTACTTTCTTGTTAGCACTCGAAATTGTTTCTTATCGAGCGGTTGCTTTTATAGAGTGAATGTCAGCTTCGGGTGCTTCACCACCAAAGTAGGGTTATCTTGCAGGGTCTGATGCTAGTTGCTACTGGTACTTTGATTGCATCGTCTGTCAGTACGGTCTCCACACTGGCTTGCTACCGGAAAAAGAAAGGTGTTTTGGCTATCATATAAATTGCATGTTGAGATCGGCACTTACAACGGCTAGGTGCCTCTTCTCTAACACTGGAGCATCCTATCAACGGAAGAACTACTTTCCAAGACCAATCATTGAGGTAAGCATCCTGTCGTAAAACAGGGAGAGTGGCAAGTGAGACCAGCCCATCCAGTTCCCATTGAAATAACCCGACCAATCAACAAATACGATAGCACATCTCATCTGTTGGGAAGATCTTCTCCGCAGCCTGTCTTACACAACGCCTAAGCAATTGCAAGTATTGAGTACGCTATGAAGAGTTAAGAAAGTCTGCCAAGATTGCCTCAAATACCCTTCACGCAGTGGAGGGTTACGCCAAGGCAGGGATGACCTGTGAGGATCTCGACAAGTTTGTGCACGATACTATCTTACAGCAAGGGGCCTATCCTACTCCAATCGGCTTCATGGGTTTTCCAAAATCAGTGTGCATTTCAGTCAACGAAGTGCTGGTTCACGGCATTCCAAGCATGCGCCCACTCTACGACGGGGATAGCTTGAACGTTGACGTGTCAATTTTCTACGATGGTTATCACGGAGACAATAACCTGATGATCCAAATTGGGGAGGTAGATGAGGATGTTCGCAAACTTATCAAGGTAACCCAGCAGGCAGTCTATGAAGCCATCAAAGTCTGCAAGCCAGGTCAGAAATTCAATGAAATTGGTCGGGCAATTGAGACTTATGCATCATCCAACGGTATGTATGTCTGTGAGATGTTCAATGGACATGGGGTCGGAGAGCAACTACATCTTCCTCCTTGTATCCACCCCTACTGTAACTGTGTTCCTAATGGAAGATTAACCTAGATTCATCCACGTCATGCAACCAGGCAACGTATTCACCATCGAACCCATCATCACGCTGTTCCCCATCACTGATATTATCAGCTGGCAGGATAACTTTACTGTCATCAGTCCAAACAATCCGAGTGCTCAGTTCGAGCACACCATTCTCATCACAGAGACTGGCTGCGAGGTGCTCACTCTTCGTCCAGGAGAAGTTGTAAAATGATATTGCTCGTCAGGTTTATCTACGATCATCGATCATCAGAGTCCTTTATAGCAGCTTGAGCAGACGAATATTTCGCAGACGTCACATTCCATGGTGCCTGCGACAGATTTCTCACCGCAGATGGCACAGTCTGCTGCTTATTCTTTGGAAGGGAAATACTCGTGTCCCTTGTAATCTTATCGGCTGTAATGACTGGGGCGGCACCTCAAACAGTAGTACTTGTTGCAGTTATAGCATTGCAGTGGACAGAATATCGTCCGAGCACATCCGTCACACTCCTCGACAGAACTACATCTCATCAGATCGTGCTTCTCTTACGCTGAACATACCTGCCCGATGATCCTCTCCAAGTTGTTAGCGTCTTGATGCAGTATTTGATGGCATTAGTAGCACAGACCGAATCCACAATCCCTGTCGACCAGGTCACTCATACTTTAATTGCACTGCACGCACTTTATATCCTATTCCCCAGATGTATATTGAAACGGATGCTTCTTGAGACATTTTTCGTTTTGCTGGATGCGAATATGCTTACAATCGATACAGTACCTGGTCTTGCACGGCAAGCAAGTTCGTACCAACCGAGATTCATTGTGGCAATGGTCGCACACTCCCATTTCTTGGCTTGGTAGGAAGTCCAGCAGATGCCCACTGCTACACTCCTGATACTTGTTCACTGACGATTTGAAATCGTATTCGTCGGGCAGCATGGTTATGCAGTTTGAGCACACTCCAAAGTTGCACTTGATGTCATCGTAGACCTTGTCGTAAAAGGCACCTGCCTTGAGTCCACATATGTCGCAGACATAGGATAGTGAGGCAGTACGCTCAATAAAAGTGTGACCGTTAGGACAGTGCGTTTTAGTACTGAGAGGTGGTCGGCAGTTGACACAGTACTTGACCTTACAAAGGTGGCAGACGGAACGACAGGCGAAAGTATCAGCACACTCACAACACTTCGAACTAACCATTTCCTCGTAAGTGGCTATCCAGAACTCTAGTCTGTGCTTCTTAGCACACATATATTCCCTTTTGAGCCACAAATCATTAACCATTTCCTCAGGTGCAAACTTGCATTCAGCAAGATGGCTGGTCATCGTCTCGGGAGTTGATTTAGGGCACTTCTCACTGTAAGGGCAGTGCAGCAACAAGTTAGTTGTGGGGTGTTCCACAATCTGCCAAGGTTCTTGACACTTGTAGGGACATGAATCATGGTTGGATTTCCATAAGATAGCACACTTCAAACAGAACAGCTTCTTACAGATTGTGCAACTGACTGGATGCGTCACGATATCATCGCAGATTCCGCAGGTGAGTTTGTATAACTACTCCTCGGAAAGTTTGTCAACGAGTAACGTGCTTTTCTCTCTTGTAAGCCTCCCACGAAGCATAATAATAAGATTGGTTGAGTCTTGCGCAATCACCACAATATATCGGTAAGCAGCCATGCATCCGTTAGCATAAATTCAGCTAAAGAATGAAGAGCCGGCCCAACTCTAAGCTGTTCAGTATCTAGACGGAGATCGATGGGAAGCAAGTTAGGTTGGATATCCACGAGAATTCCAACCTTACAGAGATTGCCAAATGCATCTGTTAACATTACCGCATTGATACTGAATTCCAATCTCAAATCGAAAGCACAATTGGTTAGCGAATCCAGCAGGTCATGGTGGAAGAGGAAGACTCTGCCTTTAGGAGGAGGGTTTAGGATTTGCTATCGGCAAACAAAGAGAACAATAGGCCAGCCTCGCATGAAAGATCAAATGATGCCGACTGCTCGATGAACCTATACGAAAAATGCATGCGAACTACAGAAAATCGGCAAACGATGCTTAAGACAATGAAGATGCAGCAGGAGAAGCAGGAGATTGAGAAGTGTACATTCCGTCCGAGTATCAATAGCAAGTCACATCGTATGAGCAGACCAACAGTGGTACACGAGGAGCTCTACAAGACTGCCAAGCTGATTGACCAGAGGAAGCAAGAGCGGAGGAGAGACCAATAACGGAAGGAGCTGTCGCAGTTAACGTTCCAACCCGAAATAAACTACTGCAGTGTAAGAATCGCTGAGGAGAAGAAACAGTAAGCAAAATAGCTTCGCCTAACAACTTGCAGTTCAATAGACAACAGCAAGGAGGAAAAAAGCAAGCATCATCGGTCAATGTTTACGTTCTGTCCCGAAATCAGCCCCGGTACGCGCCGGATGGTAAAGGACAAATAAATGCCTAACTTCACGAAGAGGTTAGAAGGATACCTGAGCAAGCTGAAAGCAAAGCCAGTTGTGAAACAACCCAGTAGTTCGCAATCTCATGCACATCTAATGAACCAAACTCTCAATCCCATGAACGGCAAAAGGTTGAGTGATCACAGGAAGAAGCCTATTGTATCTACAACTCATTTCCCAGTAAGCCCCGGCCAGAAGAAAGTATCTGAAGTGCCTCACGCAATGCCTGGGGCAAATAAATCGAGCGAACTTTTCAACCGAAAGAAGACCCGAGCGTTTTCACTATTGTTTGAATCTCTCCAAGAGGATAATGTGGTGAGCACGTAATCGCTGCAGAACAGCAACATCGCTGCTGATCTATACTGCCTGTTGCTGCCGCTTATTGAGGAGATAATCTAGCTGAAGGTCAATCTAAACTACAATGAGTTCATTGCCTCCCTCAGCAACTTCTTCGAGACGCTTACTCCAGGCGACAAGGACACCATTCTGAACCACGAGACAAAGAGTAAGTGGCAAACGGAGCACGACCAGTATCGAAACCAATACAAGTTCAAGCCACAACTCTGTAGGAAGTCCAATGAGCTTTCCATAGAGAGCAGACTAAATGCACTCCGGACAAACATAGTGAGGTAATACCAAACGAACCACGAAGACATGAGTTTGGTGATGGAAGAGGAAGAGATGGGGCTCAGCAGCCTCGACAGCCGCGATAGGTGATTGACAGTCTATGCCATTAATTAAAATGTACGATGAACATGTAGGTTCTCACTGCCGGGAATGCCGTCAGAAAGACTGGCTGGCACTGCCCTGCAAACATTGCTCTTAGATGGTAGGGCTGTTAGTTGAGTAGGTTCTGTGGGTAACACTTCAAACCCGAAGCACATTCCTGCCCAAACTATTCTTATGAAAACTAAAGGAAGATCTATAAACCCCCATAACCTCAACAGCAGGCCACCTACCTCTGCGTGTCGTGCCGCACCCGCCTCACGCCAATAAACTTTGCGTACTGCAAGGACTGCAACCTCTATTACTGCCTCAATCATCGGTTCCACGATTCACACAACCCTCCTGCGACCGATAGCGATAAGAAAAGCACTTGGTACTGCTGCGTAATGTGAACTAGCCTTCTGACATAAAATTCCCAGTGGTCAATCGTACTCGTTTTTTGCCGGGTCGCCCTTTTGAAATACGATTAGTTCCAATGACGGAACTCCCTCTAGCAGCACCTGCTGTTCTTCCTGCTGTGGCTGCAGCATAAACTACTCATTTTTGCAGAACTGCGTCAATTGCAGAGTACCTTCATCAGGGTGCCACTGCAACGTTCATAGTAATCGTAGCTTTGCGGCTTGTCGGGGGACACCAAGTGCCCAAGGAACTGCTCGAAACTCCTGACCGGTGGGTCTGCTACCTGAGTTGGCTTGGATTCTGGAAACAGGTTAGTTCGGATTTTAAGTGAGAGTATGGTCGTGAGGAATTTGTACATTTTCTCTTCGACAGTATCGTCGGAGTCCCTAAATAAAGCCCGTAGCTACATCATGGCCTTCCTCTCGACAAAGTACTTGCTTCGGAGCTTCTTGAGCCTACGATTTTCCTCCTGAAGCAGCTCCATATTGCGGTTTAGTGAGTAGCTCTAAGCCGGTTATTCCTTCTCCGTGGGCTTCTTATTAAGCTCAGGCTCAGTGGCGGGAGGATCGACGCTGCCGCTTTCGCCTGGCTCATTGCCCTTGCGCTTGATCTGCGTAAGCAGCTCTCGGTGGTCCTTTCGGAACTTGCTGTGCTCGAACTCGTTCTCTAGCCGATCGCCGCGCACCTTGTGAAAATTGTACATGTTGAGCTGAACTAAGCCATTAGTATACCTGCCTTACGAACGAAGAGAAGTTTGAATGCTTGAAGTACTTGGGGAGTATGTTATTACTGAAGGCGACCACGTCCTTGACGATGAAGGAGGTGCCCCTTGCTGACCAACAGATAGTGTTCTAGTTTTCGGAGGTCTAGCTAGCAACGGTACTACTTCGAGGATCTCGTAGGTCTTATCGATGAAGTTTGACACCGACTACGAGTTGATTTTGCTGGAGGACGACTGCTTGATCATAAGGAAATATTTGCGAGAATAGGAATAATATTGAACCGCAGAACTGAACTGACAAACAGCAGCTGTTCCTGGGTCAAAGACATGCTGATATGAGAGGTGGGTCAGGAGGTAGCGCCGGTGAACTCGAAATCGCCCCTTGTCATTTGTGGCTCGATTGATGTTTGGCAACTACAGCGACATCCACCGACCACCCATCCAACACAGCACCGTAGACCAACGATTGTAAGTGCGGGTGATAACGGTTGATACTCTTATCGGTAAAATATATTTCCGTTTGGATGAATAACCAAACCACGGAGGAGTAGTTCGAGGAGGAGGGTTCCTCATACGAGAGTAGCCAGTCATAATAAATCAAATACATCAACGTGTACAAGCATCTGAGCGAAGCCAACCCATTGCTGGAGAAGGTTTAGTTCGAGTCCTATCATGTCAACGTTGTACTACCCGTGCACTTCTCAAGATTGCCTAAGGAGCTCAGGGATACCAGTCGCGTTGAATGTTAAACCAACATGAGCAAGCTTGATGACTCTCTGTTCTATCACCAGAAGCTTAAGGAGAAGCTTAATAAGCTACTGTCAAGGGCACCCTAGCAGAAACGGGAACTAGAAGGCACGCTATTTGATAGGTATGCGAACATGGTCCCATACTACAGAAAGTTCCTGAACTTCGACCGCAGGTATTTTGCGACTGCAGTAATCGACCTGAAAGGGATAAACAGGAAGGGCAAACTCCAGCAACACCATCACAACAGCGAGTCAGCAACCGGGAGAGATCTGAAACCAGTTGAATTTGACTCCAACTTTGAGTCGGGCAACCTGTTCCATGTGTACAATGTGGGACACGATCACTACGAATTAGTGCTTCAGAATGACATTAACACGCGCGGAAACAACCAATGGTTCTTCTTCCGCGTCAAAAACGTCCAACGAAACAGGACGCTGCGTTTTAGCATTGTCAACCTTATCAAGTCAGACTCACTGTTTAACTACGGCATGAAACCCACAGTCTTCTCCAAGGTGCGTTACGAACGTCGCAACATCGGATGGATTAGGGAGGGGCAGAAGATTAGTTACGAGCCCAATCAAATCAAGCGTGAGTGCAAGGAGACACATTTCTACACACTCAACTTCGAATACAAGTTCCAGCACGATGATGATACGGTGTACTTCAGCCACAGCTACCCATACACCTACAGTGATCTCAGCAACTATCTGACCGGCGTATTCGCGAGGAAGGAGGTTGGTAGGTCGGTGACCCTCAAGAGCCTGGGTCGGACAGTAGGTAAGAATCGAATCGACTTGTTGTCGGTGACCTCCAAAAAGAACAGTTCCAAACAGAAGAAGATAGTATGGATACTAGCTCGGCAGCATCCAGGTTAGGTAACTTCAAGCTTCGTGGTAGAGGGTATGATAGACTTTCTTGTGAGCTAGAACCGTGCCTCCGACTACCTCAAGGATAATGTAGTGTTTAAGATTGTGCCAATGGTGAACACAGATGGTGTTATTCACGGCAATGCCCGTTGTGAGTTGGTGGGAACCGACCCCAACCGTCGATGGAAGGAACCCAGTAAACTCCTACACCCAGTAGTCTATCAGATTCGGAAGAGCATCGAAAAGACTGTTGGAGGAGTCGATATGGTGCTCGATCTGCACTCTCATTCACGAAAACTTGGGACCTTCTTCTACGGAAATACGCAACTTCACCGACCAGAAGCATCCAGAGTCTTTCCCTTATTTGTCTGCAAAAATGATCCAAGATTTTCGTTTGAAGATTCTCGGTTCGGAGGGGGATACGCAACAACCGCTCGGAGTGCCCTGTTCAAACTACTGAAGATCCCGAAGGTGTACACAGTCGAGAGTAGCTTCTATGCTTATGAAAAAGGGAAGGACGTTGTACAGTATCTTCCCGAGGACTACCGAAATATGGGACGAAGCCTCCTAGAAAACTATGCAAGCTTGCTTCTTCAGTAGAATCCACAGATATCAACCCCTATAAACAGTCTCCGCAGGACCAGCGACTTAAAACAAGTCCTCGATGATCTTCAGCTTCCAGAGGTCCTTGAACAGGGCGACAAATAGTCTGCAGGCAGCGATTCAGATCCTAGTGAAGACGAGTTCGAGGAGGAAGAGTTGCTTCGCCTCCTTCCAAAAAAACTCGAGTTAAAGAAGAAAAAGCGTAAACCATCGAAGATGAAGGAGCGGTTGAGTGAACAACAAAAGATGTAGAAACGCGAGCCACCCGCTTAGAAGCTAAAAGAGAAGTAGTCTTTACAGCAAAACGCCCCACAGATAAGAAAGAAGGTTTCAGACTTCTTAAGGAAGAATGTTTCACAACCACCAAAGGAAGATCCAAGGATAAAATATACCACCAGCATTGAAGGGAGGGGTAGGTCAGCGTTGACTCGAAAGGTAGCCCACCCACTGACACGAACAACCCAGACCGAACCGATTGATGAGGCTGTGCTACGTCAGAGTCACAACCGAATGTTGGAACATCGGAGTGACAATCTCTGCGTCATCGGACAAAAAGTGGAGTAGAAGGAGGTTTGGTTGGGAGACAACGAGATAGGCACGCAGACACTGATGATTGCATCACGGCCAACACAACAGGGGAAGGATGTAATGGTTGGTAGAGGCAGCTTACGCCCACCAAAATTCTTTAATGTGGTGCCGATGAAGGAGAACAACTTTCTCCTACGAGAATACTCCCTTCGGAAGTGATGGGTGGGGATTGGGGCGCAGCGGCTGCTCCCACCGCGAAATAAGATTCAGCCTGATCCTAATTATAATTTCTAAACGTAGAAGATGGAAAACTTGCTGCCCAACATTTTCTAGAGGGTAGACAAGTCGTTCCTCGAGAAGCTGAGCACTTGCAGCGAAATTGTTGTGGCAGGGCAGTTCTCTAAGACCCGCTCTTACGAGCCCGACCAGCTCAGATTGGTAGTCCTCACTGGCCGTTTTCTTGTCTATTATGAGGTACCACCACCCCTCATTCAGGACAGTACAAAGACAACCATCAAACGAATGACCGAACTGACCTTCTAAACAAGATTTGAGATTCTTCGCGATGATTGGAAAGTAAGTGACTCCAGCCATTTAGGACCCCAAAGTTCCTGGCGCGCCCATAGGAATCAAGTTTGAGAAGGAAGGCTACACCTCCTGCAGCCTATACCTTGCTAGCAGCGACCATTTATTAGTTTGGAAGGCTGAACTCGAGAAGCGAATCAATCAGCGTGGCTTCCACAGCCTCTTTAAGCCAATTCGAAAGATCGGCAAAGGCAACTTCGCCTCGGTCTATCTTGCAGAGCGGTTGGAAGACAAGAAGCTGGTTGCGGTGAAAGCCTTTAGCAAATAGTCAACCTTCTCCCAGGAGAAAGGCAAGGAGTCGCTAGTCAACGAAATGAATCTGATGAGGCAGCTGGACCATAAGAACATCATGAAGCTCTACGCCGTCTTCGAATCCGAAAATTCTATATACATCACGGTCGAACTGCTGTAAGGTGGCCAACTCTTCAATAAGATCCAATCACGCCACAAGTTCACTGTCGACCAGACAAGAAAAATTATGCATGGATTGCTCAGTGGTATCCAAAGCATGCATGCCAAGCGTATCATGCATCGAGATCTCAAGCCAGAGAACATTCTTCTTCGGTATGCAGATGACTACGAGGTAGTTATTGCTGATTTTGGGTTGGCGACTTGGGCCGATGAGAATGAGTATCTGTTTGTCAGATGTGGGACCCCCGGGTACGTTGCCCCCGAGATTATCAACATCAAGAACCTCAAGACAAAAAGTGATCCGATCTGCGATGTCTTCTCCGCTGGACTCATATTCCACATCCTGCTGATGGGCAAATCAGTATTTCCTGGGCGAACTTACAACGATGTGCTCGTCCAGAACCGTGCATGCGACTTCAACTTAAACTCCCCAGAGTATACTGACTTGCTAGACGCTCCAACCCACTCGTTGCTGGTAAGAATGCTTGATTGTAACCCAAACACTAGAATTTCTGCTAGCCAGTGTCTGCAGCACTCTTACTTTAGTGCTATGGAACTGGAAGACAAGATCCCAGTCGAAGAGGAATTCTACAATGAGACCCCACTGATGAAGAAAGACCTAAATGAAACTTAATCGATCAAGCTGTCCATCAAGCCTTCAATTCACGAGGACAGTTCGTACCTACCATCAAAAGGCTTCAAAGTGCAGCATGCCAGTTCAGTGGTGAAATCTCTAAACAAGGAGAATGCAGTCATAGGATCCATGCTTAAGTCCAAGAAGGTGAGCTCGCAGGCCAGTGACTACCGCTCCAAGGACAAACGGACAAGCAACAACAGTTGACTTCTCCGGACTACTATATATCGAAGTTCATAGAAATTAGTAGACTCTAAGTTAGACTGGTTTTCTGTTCCTCTGGCTGTTCCCTTCAAAAGCCGGCTGCTGATTGTTGTGTTCCTAGCTCTAGGCTATTAGCGTGGTCTTTCATATGGGTGAGATCTTTTTGTTCGGCGACATTCTATTTTGCAGTAATTTGAATGAGCCGATATTGCTCTGCACTATCGCAGTCGTGCGCTACAATGTGCTGCAACTAACTCGGTACCTGTCCCCTATTCAAACGCGACTGCTTCTACTACTACACCTCTGCGAATGAACCAATATTGAGCATCGGAGCTATTGCAGGAATTGCGGTTGGGTCCTTAGTACTGTTCTACGTGCTTGTTTGGACTCTCTTCTGCGTTATCAGGAAGAAGTCATTGAGGGACGCACTCGAGGCCAGACGCAACCGAATAAACTCACACAGCCAGAATTCGCTGGTACAGCCATCGCTCGTGACTGCTTACGGGGCATCCAACTATAGCAACAGTCCACAACCAATCGCGCAGCCGTATTACACGGGTTGATTGATATACCTTTGAGGTTCCATAAAATTCTTGACGAATAGAAGTGATGCACATGAAAGATTGCCAATAGGCTGTTTGGCATCATCACTGGGTCTTTCTGAACGTCTCGAAGTTGTTGGGCTTGGGTGTTTCATTCTGTTGGTTGTTTGGTGATTATGCATCGTGAATTTTTTTGGCGTATTTGGGAGACAGCGGTATCTTAGCGAACTCTCGCTTGGGCGATTTGACGGGAACGAGACTGTTGAGCATGCCAAACTAAACACAGCGATCCGTGAGCTTTGAGAGTTATTCCTTGAGTTCCTGGTTTTATGATACATAGGCCTCGAGCTTCTAGCGGTACTTTTCTTCGATTTTGACCACTTCATGTTGCGCCAAACCAGCTGGATTAGCAGTCACTGCTGACTTCCCGAAATGGACGGAAGCAGGCTTGTAGGAAGTGAGTGATTGATTATGTGAGTTTAGATTGCATTCGGTGCTGCGAGGTCGACTTGTGTGCAGTGGATGGTTGTATTGGATACTCGTTGAGGTAAACGACGGTATTTGCGGATGCTGGTGAACTAGCAAGGGATCTGTCCCTCCAAACCCATTCGTCTTCCCTTCTGATTATTTGATAAACTGCTCAAACTCTCTGAATACAATACTGTACTTTTCCCTGTCCTTAGCTAGAAGCAGCAGATGTTCTTCATAAAGCCTTACGATGTTTTGACGGTAGTGGTCCACCCAGCTTGGTTTCTGCTTTAAGCCCTCGAGTTCGGTTACGAGCCTTTCTATTTCTGCATTGTGTTCCGATCTTTAGTTCAGCAGTTGCTCAATGGTGGTTGATTTCTCCTCGATAAGGTTGAGCAGGTCGTGCTTCTCCTTTAAATTCATCTCCACACACACCTTCATTTACTTAACTGTCACTGATAATTACTTCTCCGATGATTTACGCGAGTTCCTTTTAATCTTCTCCTCTTAGTAGAGTCGCTGCCACCTAAATAGCTGCTCCTGCGCCTTCTACAGCTGCATGTCTCGCTATGAAAGCTTTTCGCAGACCTCGCTCCACTCCTTCCTAGTTTTTTATAACAGTTCCTTTGTTTTGGAGAGGCTGTTGGTCAGCAACTCGTTGTTAGCCTTCGCAAAGTCAAGCTACTGGCTCTACTGGTTGGACATATTATTGCTCTTTGGAGTGGTCGACTCACCACACATCGTCCGAAGAACCCTTGCCATGTATTGCATAAGTTGCAGTCTATTCCTGGCGTTGTTTACAGTATCAATACTCTCTTTACTTGCCACTAGCTATTGGAGAAACTTAGCGGCTTCGAGTTTCATGCGAAACAGTTTATTGAGCTGCGACTGATTCGGTACGACTAATGCTTCGTCCTCCACCCAGTCATCGAACTTGCAGGCATCTCTCAGGGTTGTATCAACCATTTTTCTGGGCTGGTCCAACCGCAGCCTCTTTTTCTTGGCTTCCACTTCACGGACGAAGCTGGTTGATACTAACGAATTAGACTGCTCCAGATGTTTTACGTGGCAGACCGGCGGCACTACAGAACTTACATCCGATTGTCTTGCCTGCCTAACTCGATTAGCTGGTTTTATTGCAGTTCCAGGCAACAAGTCGTCATGCCTCTCCATTTCTAGCTGACTTACTGCCTTCTTCGACCGCTATCTGTCACTGAGCACTGGTCTCAAGTCATGTAGAGGATCCTTTACTTGTGCTTTCTACTGGTGTTCATGGCTGCTCTTCCAAAGGTTCAAGTCAATCGAGCGGCACTGTGATTTCATTACAGTATTTGCATTATCAATGAACAACGAGGAAATAGTACAGGCCCTTTGCCAAGAATACGGCATCAAGACCACCAACAAAGTCGTTCGTTCGGCACTCTTGGAATTCACCATCAAGTACTCCTAGAAGCTGCTTGCCAAAGCCAAGGAGGTATCAATGGGGGAGAACGGCCAACCATCGCATAACCTAACCGTCGACGATCTGAGGTAAGCTGAGTTGCTAATGCAGAATCGCCTACGACTTGATCAACAAAATCCATACTCCATAGTACGAGACCAACGAACGAACGGAATACAAGAAGCTGGTGGAGAACCTCAAAAAGGAGAAACTAGAGATATCAGATGACACCCTAAGTAAACTGTGAGATGACTTAGCGGTGCGACTGCCAACGTATGGGCTGAGGAACTGCATGACATCGCGAGAGTACCAGCTTGGCCAGAAGTGATGACTATGCTGTGCGTATGAATTTGCTGCTGGTGGGGTGGATAAGTAGGCTAATGGCTGGTTATTATTCAATGTGGTCGAAGATGAATGCTCGTTAAACGTTGTATAATAGATGGAGAAGTTCTCGGAGGCGAAGTTAGTAGAGTGCCTCAACGAACGTGGGGCTGCCTTCAACACCAAGTTCAAGACCTTCAAGGAAGAATTTCTGAAAGGCAACCAGTACCGGTCGATGTGATTTAGGGACTGGATCCACAACGCCATGCGAGTTTTCAAGAAACTTCTACTCGGTGATGAACTGCAACCCATGTCAAAGATCTACATCGTTAAGGTACGCTCCAGCATGTTACTTAGATGCTCAAAGATTGTTTTGAAACTGGGTTTTACCCAATAGTCATCCTCATTGAGGTCGAAATCCTGCCGGTACTCAGACAAATCTGCCTCTACAAGAAGGCGTCCACTGATCAGAATCGTGGCAAAAGCTACTTTACCGACAGGATGCAACCAGCCCAATTGACTGATCTCAAGGTGCGAGAGGACTACGAAAAGGTAGGCAATAGTTTCCTCCGATTTGTGTTGGAATGCATAGAAGTGTGGGCTTTGCTGAAACCCCACTACTACCTGACGGATATTGAAGTAGACGACCAACCATCATCATTCGCAACAGTATACAATGAATTAAAGAATATCGAGAAGGTGACTTTCCCCGATAAGCGTGCCTACTTCAATGAGGAAGCCATAGCCAAGGCCAAACAAAGCTTTAAGTCGAATCTGGACGACCTGCTGAACAACACTGTCGGTTACGTAGACTATTACACCATCGTACTTACCGAAGCCCTTGAGAAGCCGGATGTCTTCAATGGCGACAATATTCAACGGTTAAGAAGGCTGCAACAACATCCTGATGTCATGCTTGTTGAAGAGGCCACCAAAATACTCAGAGATAACCTTGAATCCAAGGCTACTCCAATCTCCAAAATTCACTCTATTCAGCTGCTCAACGACATGTTTTAAGACGGGCTATTGGAGGTTGTCCATCAGGTGGAACAGTACCTACCGCACTTGGAGTCATATATGGGAACGCTCGATCAAAAGGAGACCTCGCTAAAGAGAGGAGATAAGGCGTTACCTGTTGACCACTCAACGGCTTCTCGCTACTACACCAACCTGCTCAGGTCCTTGATTCTCTGGAGCGAGACTGTACCGAAAGACCCGTTTGATTCTTCAAGATAGTCGAAGTTCCGCCTAACTTACCAGCGTCTTTCGAAGAAATATGAATTCCCTTACATTAATGATGACGAAATCAAACGGTATCGAAACAACTACTTGAACAACAGCAAAAGAATAGCTCCTATCAACCACGTCATCTTCGAGCAGCTCAACGAAGAACGCAGAAGCCGTCTCAGTAGCCATAGTAGTGCAGAGGCACCGAAGTGGATACCTGAACCTGAAAAGCCTCTGGATAGCAATCGCTCTATCCCCAGATCTGGGGAAATACCAGGAAATGCATTTCAGAAACCTCCCAGTTCGGTTGGTCCTCCGAAGTAGATGCCCGCATCTAATAGTAAGCTCCAACCTCCACTTCCAAAGAAATCTGCTCCTCCGATTCCGAAGAATATTGCCGAGCAGCATATCAAGGTCCGGTTTACGATACTAGACAGCATCTACAAGTATATCGAATCTGCGACAATCGCTTCGGAAAACGATGACAAGGAATGGCTAAGACAAGCTATGAACTACTGTGAGGGCTACAACAGTTCCTATGAGGAGTACATGGAGGCTAATCTTGAGATGAGCGAGTTCGATGAACGATTTGATTTGGGTTACAGCTACTTCGGAGTCAACGACAAGCTCTACAGTATATTCAATAAGCATAGTCTTAGTTACTCTGACAAACTCAAACAAGCCAAAAGTGCTATTGAAAAGATGCACATTGGAAGCACTCCGGGCGGTGGAGGTAACGAGAGTGCCATGAAGCAGGATATTGAACTCATGAGGGTTGAGCAGCCGCAAGAAAGCATGGAGTCTAAAAAGAAAATTGAAGAGAATGAGTCAAAGAAGAAGGCAGAGGAGGCTGAGTTGAAGAAGGCCGAAGAAGATAAGAAGCGACGGGAATAAGAGGATAGGAGGAAGAAAGACGAGTAAGAGCAAAGAAGGAGAAAGTAGTAAGAAGACCGAAAGAAGAAGGAAGCTGACATTCAAAGGCAAAAGGAGTTAGAGGCACAGCAACAAAGGGAAGAAACTTAACGCAAAAAACGAGATCAACTAGAAAAGCAAAGACAGCTGCAACTGTAAAGATAAAAATAAGAATTGGAGAGGCAGAGAAAGCTAGAAGCAGATAAACAGAGGGAACTGGAGGAGAAACGCAAGCGGTAGCTCGAAGAGCAGAGATTGGAAGAATAAAAACGCAGGTAGCTGCAGATACAAAGATAACTCGAGGCTCAAAAGGAATTGTAAATCCAGAGGGAGAAGGACATGAAGAAAGAAAAAGAGCGCATTTCAGCTGAAATAGCCTCCAATGAGTCGAATTCCTTCCGCCAGAGGATAGAGGGTGAGAGTCTGCCTTCGCAGTTGAACAAAAACAATTTGCTGATGGAGTCCATCATCCGGCCATCCAATCGATCTGTTAATAAGAGTGGGTCTGATCTCAGTGGTAGTGTGCTTCCAAACCACAGCAACATTAGCCCTATGTTACCCCAAGTCAGCACAATTGACAAATCATGCATATAATTTGCTGCTCCGGCTCCAGCTGCACCTCCTCTGTCAAACTCTCCGAAGTTTCTGACATCAACTAACACTGAGGTAGTACCGCCGTCAGCTGGAGGGTCTACAGTGCCGTTGCACCCCAGCGTATTCTCCTTTAGTAAGAAGGCTGATAGCAAGGTCTACGACTCCATCCCCAATGAACTCAGCTACAAAGCAGAAATTAAACTTGACTTGAACGAAGAGAATATCGAGGTTGACGAGTAGGAATAAGAGGGAATTAAGGGTCAACTCATTGCTCCTAGTTCCTCTATTCCTGCTGCAAGAAATAATCTGAGCTTCCATTACGAGGAACCACCCAAGCCAAGTACAGGCATTGACCTCAAGAAGCTGGAAATTAGCAGAATTCGCCAGTAGCAGAATAAGACATAAAGCAAGCAATCTTCAATAATCTATGCTTTGGGTAAACCAACACCAATCAACCTTCCGATACGGGTGAATCCTGACAGCGATCGAAATGGCTCACCGGACCATATGTATGATGCTGAGGAATCCCGGATTCTAGAACCAAACCTTGAGCCTCTTAACCAATCATTCCACGATGTCGACTTCAAAGACTTCTACAGCCAGGTATCTGCTCAACGTTCGCCGAACTTCAAGAACTGCTTCGATTTCGATAAGTTTTTGATCCAGAACCGAACGATATCAGGCAAGGAGAAGGTCTATTGGCTGGAGCAGGATGCTCAAATCCTTAACTCAATCAACCGGAGTCTGAGAACAGAACCAATACGCTCCAGCACCAGCCAAGGTTTCTACCCCAAACGATCAGCAGCGATGGACCGTTCAATGCACAACAGCTTTGTAACACTTCCAGAATTGCTTGCAGAGAGAACTGAAAAATTTGATGGCTAACTAAAGACTGTTCAAGAGCGGCACCGAAAAGAAGTGGATATGCTCGAGAACAAGATCAAAAGATTGGAGAAGGAACTCCGAGAGAAGGATCGGATTGTTAGTGAGCAGCAAATGGAAATCCTATCGATGAAGTAAAGCGGAATGTCCAGCCGAGACCTTTCTTATCATCATGCCTCCAAGACAGTATCAGTATCCCCTCAGAAGGCAGAATATCTCGAGCAGGAGAACCAGATGCTCAAAAGTCGGCTTAAGCAGAAGCAAAGCTATGCATCGGGAGGATATGAACCTTCATGGGTAGCTTCCTCTCCAACTCCAATGACACCGCTGAGTCACGGTATTGAAAACTCCATTCAGCGGTACAAGGAGAGCATGAAGGAGCCAAAGGGAAGGATGTTCTTCGTTGATCCCTACCAACCGTTTTTGAGTGTTCTCAACGAACCAAAGTTGAAAAAGATGATGCTCAAAAATAAATAACTGCTCTTCCAAAACGATCACCTGTAGATCGGTGCTATCATCTCACTCGATAGTACCCTCAAAATTGCCTTGTATGTTCAGGGCATCGTAGCCATCACTGATTTCACCATCAACCTCAGCAAATCCACGAATCTAAAGGCAACGTGGTATCCCGAGCGGCTGGCCAGCGATTTACAGCCCGGCAAACAGGAGCGTATCATCTATTCCCTCGAGATCATTCAAATTCCTTACCATCTGCCACAGTTGGAATTTTCATACAAGTACATCCATGTTTTATTGTAGGGTTTAAAGCGGAGTACACTCTAGCAGCGTGACAATGCCTTGCTCCTTCAATCGCTTCATGGAAAATAAGGAGACTGACGCAGCAGACTTCAACCAGCAATTTGAATCTGTAGCCGAAGAAGCAGTTCTTCGAGGACCTGAAGTGCTTTACAATAAAAGGCTGCTCAAGGAGCCGAGGGGGCTGGAGCAGCTGATCCCCAAGATTCGGCTGTTAAATCCTTTTGAATAAAAAGATTTCTCGGAGGGAAGAAGCAACCTACGGTTTGGACTTTTAACGGCCTTCAGGAAAAGCCAATATATCTTGAGGGGTAACATTCGTCCCAACCAATCCCTGTTTTTCCAAGGAGCTGTTCTTAATAGCGGAGACGCTAAGCCACTCGAGTTCCTAATAAGCACTTTGAATTGCTTACTGAGTCGGGACAAACCGTGGGCATGATGATGTTTGATGTCATACTGATAAGGATAAGATAAGAGAGGGAAGGGCTCAGTTCTGGCCCTCTGAATTGGAGAGGCTCACGATCTCGATGGGGTTTCCCTTACCCAATCGGAAGTCCGATCGTTTGTCAGGAAGTTCCAGCTTGCCCCCAACGCTAATGACTTGCTGTAGAGGCTGGTGACCATCGAGGTTCTTGCGAAATCCGCACGGTTAAGAGAGAATAGGAGAGGAAGAACCAGAAGTAGCTGAGAGAGCAATGGATTTTTGATGCTTGTGCTGCCGAAGCTTCTTTCGAAAGACCATGAGGATGGTCTTCGCGGTGGAATAATTGATGTCGGTGAGCATAGAAGCCTAAGTCCCCTTAGGTGCTACCTGCTTAATGCTTTTCCCTTCAATCGTTATGAGATTAAGGAGCGTGGCCCTGGCCGAATAGCCGACCTTGTTATACTTGCGCCCTACGGCCTCCAGCTCCATGTCAATAATCAAATTATAACTTGATTGCTATTATTTAAGGGCTTAATCCTTATTAATTACAATTATTCGTGTGGGCAGGTATTTACGAGCACACAAGTCTTATTGGCTAACCAACTCCAAGGAGAATTTAGAGGAAAGTGACCACTTCGCATTTTAAAACTGTTCCCCTAAGGCCACTACCCGCCTAGCTTTAATATTGTGGGGGTCATCGAGCAAAAGAATGTCCTACCTCTCATTATCTTTTTCAAGCCTCGTTCCTCGAAGGGCTTGCATAGCTCTGATGCTTTGGAAGAACAGTTCCAAGCAAAAGTATCCCCGCCTTCAATTAGTGTCCAATAGGCGTCCCAGCTCGTTCTGAGTAGATTCTCCCCTAAATTCAAATTGTTAATAAGGAATCAGAAAGATAGACCTGCTATCTTGGTCTCAAGAATCCCTATAACTTGCTAAAGTCTAACAGTTTCAAACCGATTACTCATAAGCCACAAAGCAAACAAACTTCCAAGATCGATGATTCATTGGCACGTTCGGTAATCAAAAGGTCAGTCTTCGATAGGCTTCGACGGGCTCCAATCCATGCTTCTAACGAACAGCTACATTAGGAACAACTTACCGTTCTGCCTCTTCAGTCCGTTCCATTTTATGTATTCCCCGATAAAGTAGGGTGCAATCCAAAACAGGAGAATGAAGTTGCGTAACCACGCGATGGGGCGACCCACGCGCTTCAGTGAGAAGTAGTTATAGTCGATTTCTGCTCGTATCCAAACCCATCTTGCTGTCCGGTACTCGCGCTCATTCTGGTGAAAGTTTTTGAAGGAGTCTGCCAACCCTGCATCAACGGATTGGTAGTCAGGCGCACTATATGCGTCCGCCTTCACCTGATCGTGGAAGGACCCTGGAGCTCCTAAGGCTCCTCCTCGCTTTGTCCATCCCTTGTACTTCGGAAGGCCTCCTTTGTATCGTCCGAACTGATCTATGTTGAGCTTTTTCCTTTCCTCTGCTTGGCTGAATCAACAAGAGCCGTACTTTAAATCCTTCTCCACTTCCAGCTGAGTCTTTTGAGTTTATGCTCTCTGCTGAATGTCTGTGACGCTCAAATGTGTCTTGTTATGCCCTTCCCTTTGCAACAGATCATAAGCACGCTTTGTTTGGTCATTCGAGAGTATAACATACGCCTCGTTGACGCTCTGGAATTTTTTAGGGTCGCCTTTGGCTACCAACCCTGGATGATACAGCTCGACAAGCTTGCGATAGGCTTCCTTGATCTGGTCAGCAGAAGCAGTCGTCGAAACTCCGAGGACTTCGTAGTAGCTGCTGTGGGTAGTCGGTTGTGACCAGTTGATAGCTTTGCTCGTTGAGAACACCTTGAAGTTCCTCACCAACCTAAGCATGCTTGGCCTGCCTAAAGAAATATTATATGGGTGAGCCGTGTGCAATAATACAAGTGAAATCACTTCTTGGAAATGAGGTCCTGCAGTTCCTTCACGGACATTACCTTTCGGTAGTGGCAGCCGTTGTGCTCCTTCGGGTCGAACATCTTCTTGTATTCGGTATTAAATGTAGCCTAGTTTCCAACGGACGGAACATATATGTTCTTGGGTTTGCAGTTCTTCTACATCGAAGCGCTCTTGTGGGTGAACTCGTTCCTGTAGTTGGATGTCACCGGCATGTTCATATCCAAGAAGAGTTGACTGTGTAACTCAAATAAGTACTTGGTGCCTGTTGGTGCGCAGCTCGTCGTTCCGCAGGCTGAAGGTGACTTAAGACCGAATTCAGAGCGATACATGGTCTTACTGTTGAAGACTCCGCCCCCGAACACATTATTCTCCTGAGGCTATATCTTTAAATTGGTTGATCTTCCACCCCAGTTTTTGAAGTCACCTTTGTACATCGTCTGAAGAAACCGTGGTGCCTCCTCATCCTTTGGAATATCTCTATCCAGCTGCTTCCCAGGACCTATTGGATGCTCGACATAGTTGACTTTGTAGTTTGTGAGGTCCATAAATGGGTATTTGGCTCGGTAAGGTTAGACTTGGCCCAGCTTTACGGAGGCATCCGAGCAGTGCTTTTTTGTGAAGTCATGCGTGTACATGGTGTGTCCCGTCGTGGATGGAAGTTGGAGTTTGAGGTCTGATGGCTTAACAGAACAGCAGACTTTACCTATGTCAAAACATTGATACTTTTGTCGATGAAATACTTGGAGTTGTCGGCCACGATGCTCCGCAGTATGACTGACTCCTTGTCAGGTTGCGAAGGAGTAGTCGGTTGAGGCGGTTAAGTGCAGAGACAAGCAGGCTTCGGCGACTGCGGATCCACCTGACCACCTTTTTGATGCGCAATAGCTTTATCCTTTCCAGGAACAGCTTTTGGCCCCTTCGCTTGGCTTGCGAAAAGCCCGCTACCGTAGCCTGAGAGCTTAGCCGAACAACCAAAGCATCGATTTGAGCTTGACTTTGGGAGTAGATTCTTCTTTGGTTCCATTTGTGGAAAAAATATTATGAGAATATTAGGAGTTGACATGAGAATTCAACAACCGCCGCAATCTTTACTGTGCGAATGGTCTACACCACACGGACTCCTGAATGTTTATGATTGCTAGTAACAGTCACTTTTTCCGATTGACGGCCATGAGGAGCTTGGCACGTAATGTTTAGTTCTATGAGTCGAGCTACTTTATCCTGGATTCGTATTCGAACTTCAGCTTTTCCTCTGCTTAGTCGTAACCCTCGAGCATTGCTATTGCCTTCTACCGGGTCGTCTTTTCTCGCTTTAAGGCCTCTGAAAGCTTCTGTTCAAGCTCAGCGACTCGACTGGACTGATCGCTCTGGTAGCTGGCAACCTTCAGGTCGTATTGCTTTTTCAGTCTATCTATCTCGTCCAGCAGTGAATCGCGTTACTTTGCCAGAATTGACAGCTTTGATTTCATGCTGCTCTTTTCGTTGGAGAGATCGCGAACGAGCGACCGTTCCTTTTCGAGCTGCCTCGCCGTCTCTCGGTTCTGGCTTTCTAGCCTCCTGATTGTTTCTAACTTGTCTTCAGTATCATCTTTCATAGTCCTTTCCTGTTGCTCCAGGATTCGCTTTAGCGATTAGTTGCGCTGCTCATAGTCTTTGAGTCGGTTAGCAAGCTCGTCGGATTGACTGTTCTTCAGACTGCTCATAAATTTAGAGTTTTCGTCACGAAGGACTGTGATTTCTCTCCGAAGCTTTTCAGTTTGACTCTTAAAACTTGCTTGATCCTGGTTGTGATTGGACTACTCTTACTCCAGAGCTTCCTCAAGACTACTAATCTTCTCGTGCAAGCCCCTCACTATCTTTTCGTATGATTAACTTATGCTCTTTATCTCATCTTTGTGCTTTGAACCTTGGTTATCAATCAGTTTGCTGAGTTGTTGTTCCTTGAGTACTGCCCGATCCCGTTCCAGCAAGGCATTCTCTATTTTTTCCCTGTTATCCTTCGCAATCCTCTCAATGGTTTCTTCCTTTTTTACGTAGTTGCTTATCTTCAGCTCATACGTCTCCAACATCTTCAGAGTCTGCTCAAAGTCCTTTTTGCATTCTTCTAAATCACGTCTGGACTTTCGGAGAGCTTATCGATTTACTTCCAATTCTTTCTCAAGGGACAAAGACTTGTTAAAGACTTCTTTCTCCCTCTTTTGACATGACTCCAGTTCTTGCGTCAGCCTCTCCACCTGCTACTCCAACTTAAATCCAATGTCTTTTTCAGATCGCTTTGCCTGAAGTAGCTGGCTCCGAGCAAGCTTCAAATCGTTGTCAAGTCTCACTAATTTGGTCTCAGTCTCGTACTTTCTTGCTTCTAGATTGTTGTTCTAGTCGGTCACCTCATCAAACTTCTTCTTGAGTACATCGTTGATTTTGCTGAGATCCTCCACCCTCATCAGTGCCTCTTGCAGCAACTCGGTCTGCTTCTTGTAGTTCTCAAAATGGGCTGTTGCTTGCCGTTCGTGAACATTGGATGAGTCTTGCAGTTGGACGACCCTTTGCTCTAGCTATTTGAAATTCTTCACAAGGTATTCATTTTCCTATCGGAAGTAAATATTCTTTGCCTCCAGATCTTCCTTCTGCAGCTTGTGGTATATCCCTGCAAGGTTTTCTTCGGGGAAGCCATTTGAATAGATTTCCAAGACTGTCCGACACTTTCCCTCGAGTTCGTCCATCAAGAATGCGTTATCCTTGACCATAGCCTCCGCTCTGCTCTACATTTCAGTCAGCTGGCTATACAATCGTCCAATCATCTTCTTTTGGGTTAAATTGTTGTCGTCGTAGGCCGTCAGTAAGGCATCCAAATACTCCAACTGCCCCACTTCGAAGTGAAATGCTGGGGAGATGTCTCCGATGTTCTACAACTCAGATATCACCGACTCGGGTGTAACTCCTAGTTTCTCCTGCAGCTTTAAGAGCTCCTGCCCCAATCGCGTATTGACTTCGTTGAGAATGGCTATTTCTCGTGACATCCTTTCGAGCTAGGCCACAAGTTCCTTCTCTTTTGGACGAGCCTCGATCTGCTCCGGAAGCCTCTGATGGAAGAACTCGCCCAGCACGTTTTCTTTCTGGTTTCGGTTGGGTCCTGCAATCATATTCCAACTTATAACGATTGGAGCAGCGTAATTCAAATCGCCATGGCTGGGTTCTGTTAGGATGGTAGAAGAGAAATTGGCTAAAAAAAGCTAGTCAAAGGTCGAAGCGAGTGCGGAGTTGTTCACGGATGCGCATGAACCATCTCAATCGATGGGCCAGCTCAAGAAGCTTCATGTCGCTCCAGCAATCTTCTACCTTTATAAACTTGCTCTCGTATTCGTAGTGGAGCTGGTAGTTACCTCGTTGTTCCACCTTGTCGCATTCCCTTAAGAACTCTTTGATCGAAAGCATCGCAGGTTCAATAGGCGATGTTGACTGTCGCTCATCCACCCGTTGCTTCATATCCTCTCTGATTCTCGTTATCTTTCGGTCCAGCAACTCTGCTATCTCCCTCCCACTTTTGTTATATAGCTCATCAAAGCGTGGACATACCTTTTCGTGATGAGCAATATTGTACTCCAGTATACTGTTCTCACAGACGAAGCAGTACCGAAAGACGGGTGCAATCTCCTCAGGCGATTCAGCATTGTAGTGAATTTCGATTCTGCTCTACTTCAAAGCATCCTTCCAGAATTTCTCAGCAGTTGGCGGGGTGGCTTGCATGCCAGGAATCGACTCAAGTTTCATTCGCTATCCTGGGTCCGATACAACTCTTGTCTTTACTGGTTACAATTCCATCTCTTCTCGAAGCTTGTCCTTTAGTTCGCGAGCACTTGCTGATGAGTTACTTTTTCGTGAATTTGACAGTTCTTTCATTTGCTTGATTGCTGTAGGAGTTTGCATAACAGGCTCAGGAGGTGGTTGGGGGACGATGGTAATTGGAACTGGGCTAACTTACTGGTCTTTAGCGAGCAACCTTGATGGCTATTTGTAAGAATTCACATGATGCAGAACTTGAATAGGGGCCATGTCACTTCCTTGGCTGGAGAGAGTGTGCAACACTTTACCCAGATTCTTCGAAGCGCCGCCAAGACTGAAATTATTATCGATCGTACGCAGGCTCGAGATCGTGTGAGAGCATTTGGCTATGATACTTGGGATCACCAGGTCTTCTTAGTGGCATGCCGGTTGCGTTCGGCTCCTCATCGAATTCGACATGGCGAGTAACTGACTTACCAATGGGTGTACCTCTGTAGTTGGTGCGTGGCTCCATCAGTGAACGCGACTTATAAAATTTATTTCAACCAGCAACGAAAGAATAGAATCCCCAAGATAATATGTACATCTAGTTGGTGCGGAAGGGTCACCAATTTCTTTTTCGGAACTAGCGTATGACTCTCTCGAAGACAAGGAAGTTGACAGCGTTCACGGGAATGGACCTGACTATCGCAACGGTTATTCCTCGGAACAGCAGCTTGTTCTGCCACAGGAATCTTGCCGATTCCACATAGGTTTTGCACATACTGCTTTGAATTTGAGTCTTAATTGCGTCCACTGGGTAGATTAACAGCCAATAGCTGATGCCAGCCAATGACCCAGCCATCAGGATATCTTGAGTTCTGGAAACGCTATGAGATATCTCACCTTTCTTTAGCTTTGACCGGATATAGTTTTCATATACAGTGAAGTACAGTAGGGCTCCGAGTCCCTCCCTCACAAGCGTTGACATTCCGCCTCGAAAGATGTGGTGGATCTTTCCTTCCTTCAGCTTACTCCAGAAAATGTCTGTTGCGCCAGTATAGTGGGTGTACCCAGGTGTCTTCATCTGGATCTGAATTTTGCAAAACTCCGTCGAGGTGTAGATAAACGAGGATATTGTTCCGACCATTCCTCCTGAGATAGCTATCTGATGGATTGGGATGAGCTACACCCCGTCCTTATTGACGTACTTCGCGAACATATGATGGAAAGTTTCGTTGAGGCCGAATTCGTATCCGACGGTCAAGCCAGACCCGATGAACATTGTGCTTGCTCCTTTGTAGTATTTGAATATGTTGAATCCGTTCTATCTTAAAACCTGCTTGAAGACTCCGCCTATGTTCACATCTTTGCCACCCATCTGAATGCAAGTCTTCACAAGATCCAGTGGCTGTCCAACCACTATCTGTGAAACGCCAGCACAGAAGCCTGCTATGAAATCCCTGAGCGTGACCACCGATTTGTGAGCACTTTCTTCTGTCAT
>ERZ724508.333-NODE-333-length-34332-cov-4.986026_pt1 | contig 34332 bp, 25 predicted proteins | sample MGYA00376041_ERZ724508 | MGnify/ENA primary metagenome ERZ724508 (study PRJEB28724, sample SAMN07190887) | wastewater metagenome | isolation source: effluent of sewage treatment plant in Hong Hong | place: USA: Christiansburg, Virginia | collected 2016-03-01 ...
CACCATCAAATTTTTTATAGTGGTGTTGGCCAAAAAAACCATCTGCTGGAAAGGTACCGAATAATAACACTCCTTTGTCCTTAAGTTCATTAATTACGGGGATTATTAAATTTTCTTCTTCTTTTCCAATCATACCATGTTCTCCAGCATGAGGATTCAATCCCAAGATAGCGATTTTAGGCTTTGTAATACCGAAGTCTTTTTTTAATGATTGATTTAATAAGTTTATCTTAGTTATCAATACTTCTTTAGTCAAGGTACTTGCAATCTGCGATACAGGTATATGCGCAGTTGCTAAAGCCACTTTCATAGTTGGACTTACCATCACCATTAAGTTATCTTTAACACCACAACGTTGTGCCAAATATTCTGTATGTCCAGCAAACTTAAAACCTTCTTGTTGAATATTTTTTTTATCAATAGGGGCCGTTACAATTGCATGTAAATTTCCCGCTAGGGCATCTTCAACTGCTTTTTCTAAGGATAAAAACGCTGCTTTCCCAGACTCCTTCGTAGGTGTACCGGGTGTTATTTCAAAATCATCTTCCCAAGTTGTGAAAAGATTTATTTTCTTAGAGTGTAATTCTTGGAAAGACTTTATAGAATGAAAATTAACGTCGTCATATTGTCCCAATATTTTTTTATACCGCGCAAATAATTTATAACTCCCATAAACTACAGGTATACAAATTTTCAATATTCTTGCATCAGATAAGCTCTTAAGGATTAATTCAGGGCCTACGCCATTAAAATCACCTAAAGTTATTCCTACTACTGGTCGGTCAAATGTATTTATTGAAGTCATAATTAGTATTATATTCCTAACAAAGGTAATGAAATTTGGAACAGTAACTTAGCCCTATTTCATTTATTCAAAAAATTGAAGATTTAATTCAATTTTTTTATGTTATCCATTGGTTACCTTTTGATTACACTATGTATTAACTATCAATACAACGATTTTATAATTCTTCTTTAACAATTCTTGCTCGTTTTGATTAAAGTTGTACGTTTCCTAAAAAGCCTCTTTCGCCGGAGGCTTTTTTCATATTTTTAAATATGCTTCTAATCCGATTGGATATGCCTATCAAAGTGTGTACTAATTATTTCGAATAAAAATTTTGTTATTAATTAGAAATCAAGTGAAACCTAGTATTCCCAAATCGTACATTATTGATATAATTTTAAGATATAGAAATGATGCTTAACCAACTCTTAATACAAAGAATATGTGATTACATAAAACATATTGTACCTTCGCATATTAATTACACGAGTTGAAACAGAGATGGATAAAGTTAGAGCAAAGAAGCATTTAGGTCAACATTTTTTAAATGATTTACAAATTGCACAAGATATTGTTGATGGCTTAACATTGTATGGATCCTATACAGAAGTATTAGAAATAGGTCCTGGTATGGGTGTATTAACACAGTTTTTATTAAAAAACCCAAATTATCATACACGAGTAGTTGATATAGATGGCGAATCCATACAATATTTAAAAAAAGCTTTTGCATTCGAAGATACGGATTTAATACATGCGGATTTTTTAAAATCTGATTTAAGAACATGGTATCCCAACAGCTTTGCCATAATCGGAAACTTCCCCTATAATATTTCTACTGAAATTTTATTCAAAGTATTAAAACATAAAGATCAAATACCAGAAGTGGTTGGAATGTTCCAAAAGGAAGTCGCGGAGCGTTTTGCCGCAAAACATGGTAATAAAACCTATGGAATTACAAGTGTATTGCTACAAGCATTTTATGATATTGAATATTTATTTACAGTACACGAAAATGTATTTACACCACCTCCAAAAGTAAAATCTGGAGTTATTCGATTGAAACGAAACACTAGAACCCAATTACCCTGTGACGAAACCGATTTTATTAAAGTTGTAAAAGCGGGTTTTGGCATGCGTCGAAAAACATTAAGAAACGCACTCAAATCAATGAATGTCTTAAACATTCCTATGGATTTACCTATCTTTGATAAAAGAGCAGAACAATTATCCGTTGAGAACTTCTTTGAATTAACAAACATAATGACTGGCAAGCAATAATTATGGCATTCGAACTTACAGAAGAATTTATTACCAATATAAAAGAATGCATTAATAGTGTAGGCAAAACAAGTCTAATACTTGATTTAATCGGCGATCTCGCCGAACAAGATATCTCTGCATTATTATATGAGTTAGATACAGAAGAAGCCGTTGAATTACTGAACATATTAACGACAGAAAAAAAAGCGCATGTTATCTCTGAATTGGATACAGACATTCGTTTAAAAATATTAAAATATTATAGTCCAGAAAATATCGCTGATTTAGTTGAATATATTGACTCAGATGATGCTGTAGATATTATAAATGAACTGTCTATAAAAACAGGGGAAGAAATTATTGCTTTTATAAAGAATCCTGTAACCGCCGATCATATTATAGATCTTTTACATTACGATGAAGACTGCGCAGGCGGGTTAATGGCTAAAGAATTAATTAAAGCAAATCTTAATTGGACAATTGATCGTTGCATTGAAGAAATTCGAGCACAATCAAAGAACGTAGATAAAATATTTTCTATATATGTTGTTGATGATAACATAAGATTGCTTGGAATATTATCATTAAAAAAATTACTTTTAGCGGACGAAAACTCCATTGTTGGGGATATTTACGAACCGAATATCCGTAGCATTGAATCTTATAAAAACGGAACGGAAGTTGCGGAGTTAATGCAAAAATATGATCTTGAAACAATTCCTGTTGTTAATGTACAGGGGAAATTATTAGGAAGAATTACAATTGATGACGTACTCGATTTAATTACCGAACAAGCTGATTTGGAACGCCAAATGATGTCTGGTATTTCAAATGATGCAGAAGAAGATGACTCTGTTTGGCTTTTATCTAAAAGTAGATTGCCTTGGTTAATTGTTGGTATGCTTGGGGGGATTTTGGGAGCACAATTTATTGGTTTATTTGAAAATGTAATTACACAAGTAACTGCAATGGCTTTCTTTATCCCTCTAATCACAGCTACTGGAGGAAATGTTGGCATACAATCTTCTTCAATGATTGTACAATCGTTAGCGCGGGATTCCAGTGATATTGGCTTAAGATTGGACAGATTTGGGAAAGGTTTTGTGGTATCCGTTATTAATGGTTTAGCAATCTCAACGTTAGTTTTTTTATTCAACATTGTATTAAAGCAAGAAATACATTTATCTATTACCGTTTCGATTGCATTGTTTTGTGTTGTACTCGTTTCTTCTTTTATGGGTACCATTACACCCTTGATTTTATATAGATTTGGTGTAAATCCCGCTTTAGCATCGGGTCCTTTTATTACTACAGCAAACGATTTATTGGGTTTGGGTATATACTTTTCAGTTGCTCATTTACTTTTCTCATTTTAGTCTATGGTATCCTTGAAATGCTTAATAGTTGATGATGTAGATCCCGTTCTTTTTGAATGGTTAAACAAGTCATCTATTTCTTATGATTACAAACCTGAATGGTCTGCTGAAGCTTGTATTAAAGAACTTCCAAGCTATGATGGAATCATTATTAGAAGTAAGTTCATTGTTGACAAAGCTATCATAGATACGTGTCCCAGATTGAAATTTATTGGTAGAGCAGGGGCGGGCTTGGATAATTTAGATACCGAGTATTTAGAACAAAAGAACATAGCTGTATTTCATGCATCTGAAGGAAATAAAGTAGCTGTAGCAGAACAAACAGTTGGATTTATATTGGCACTACTAAACAATACAGTACGTGCCAATACGGAAGTTAAAAATGGTATTTGGAAACGAGAAGAAAATAGAGGCTATGAATTAGCTAACCTAACTGTAGGCCTTATTGGTTATGGCAATATGGGCAAAGAAACGGCCAAACGATTATCTAGTTTTGGATGTAAAATAATTGCTTTTGATAAATTCAAACGGAATTACTCCTGTAAAGATGCTGAACAAGTAAGTTTAGAAACATTGCAATTAAAAGCAGATATAATCAGTTTACATATTCCCTTAAATGATTTTTCAAATGGGTGGATAGATAAAGCGTTTATTGATGCAGTAGCAAAGCCATTTTGGCTGGTTAATACTTCCAGAGGAAAAATTGTAAAACTGAAAGATTTAAATGATGCTTTAATCTCTGGAAAAGTAAAAGGAGCAGCTTTGGATGTATTAGAAAATGAAAAGTTATCCACGTTAACAGATGTACAAAAAACATGGTTTGCTGGATTATGTGAAAATAAGAATGTTATCTTGACACCACATATTGCTGGATGGACTGTTGAATCCTATAAAAAAATAAGCATCGTTTTAGGAGAAAAAATACTTTTTTGGGCAAATTCTCTTAAATCAAATTAAAAAAAACATAATAGTCTTGTTGGTTGAAGAATCGTAAAAGTATTCTTATCTTTGTTAAAACGGTACGCAATTGTGCACCGTTTTTTTATTTATATAGAATTCAGACCTAAACAAATTATGAGTAAATTATCTTATTACACAGAAGAAGGACTCGATAGATTAAAAACCGAACTTAATCATCTTAAAACGAAAGGTCGTTCTAGCATAGCTGCGCAAATTGCAGAAGCTCGTGATAAAGGTGATTTAAGTGAAAATGCAGAATACGATGCTGCTAAAGATGCTCAAGGTTTGTTGGAACTGAAGATTTCTAAATTGGATGAAATTGTAGCAAACGCTCGTGTAATCGATGAATCCACCATCGATACTTCAAAAGCATCTATCTTAACTAAAGTTAAAATTAAAAATAAAAAGACAGGTCATATTGTTGAGTACATGCTTGTTTCTGAAGAAGAAGCGGATTTAAAAGCAGGTAAAATCTCTTTAAAATCACCTATTGGAAATGCTTTATTAGGAAGAGTAATTGGAGATACAGTTTTAGTAGATGCGCCAGCAGGAAAGATTGAATTTGAAATTTTAGACATCAGTTTATAAATTATGCCAAGCATCTTTACTAAAATAATTAATAAAGAAATCCCTGGTTATATTATAGCAGAAACGGATACGTGTATTGCATTTCTGGATTTATTTCCTTTAGCAATGGGCCATGTATTAATTGTGCCGAAAGAAGAAATCGATTATATATTTGCAATGAAAGATTCACTCTTGTGTGAGATGATACTTTTTTCTAAAAAAATTTCCATTGCACTTGAGAAAGCAGTACCGTGTAAACGAATAGGAGTAGCAGTAATTGGATTAGAAGTACCTCATGCACATATTCATCTTTTGCCTCTACAAACAGTTCAAGACATCAACTTTTCGAGAGAGAAATTGAAACCGAGTAAGGAAGAATTAGAAAAAATAGCAGACTTAATAAAAAGTTATTTATAAAAAAAGTGAAGTTAATACTTCACTTTTTTTATTTAACAGGCAGAAATAATTTGACAGGCTTCAATAATTTCATTTTCAGCAATAATCAACGGAGGAGCAATTCGCATTGAATGATCGCAAAATAAAAACCAATCCGTTAATACTCCTTTTGATATTGCATTATCAATTATTTTTTTAAGAACAGCATAAGATTCAAATTCAACAGCCATCATAAGTCCTGCATGACGTATGTCTTTTATTCCAGGATGTTTTAAATGCTGAATAAAAGTCTGAGATTTTTTTTCAACAGATAGAATCAGATTTTCGTCTTCAATAATATCCATACAAGCAATTGCTGCGGCACAACTAACAGGGTGACCACCAAAAGTAGTAATATGGCCCAACACAGGATTAACACTCAAGGTTTGCATGATTTCTTTGGATGAAATAAATGCACCAATAGGCATTCCTCCACCCAAACCTTTTGCGGTAAGTAAAATATCAGGAATAATCTCATATTTTTCAAAGGCCCAAAAACTTCCCGTTCTTCCAAATCCACACTGAATCTCGTCTAAGATTAATAACGTTCCCGTATAATCACATCGATTTCGAAGTGCCTGCATATACTTTTTTTCTGCAATGCGAACACCTGCTTCTCCTTGAATGGTTTCAACGATAACAGCTGCGGTTTCTTCCGTTATGAGCTCTAAATCGTTTATGTTATTATAATGAATGTGTTTAATTCCTGGTAGCAGCGGCCTAAATGACTGTTTGAAATATTCATTTCCCATAACGCTTAATGCACCATGAGAAGATCCATGATATGCATTTACACATGAAATAATTTCTCTCCGTTTCGTATATCGTTTAGCTAATTTCAAAGCACCTTCTGTTGCTTCACTACCAGAGTTTACTAAATAAACAGCATCCAGGGTAGTCGGCAATGTCTTGCATAACCTCGTAGCCAAATCAACTTGAGGGGATTGAACGAACTCTCCATAAACCATCAAATGCATGTATTTAGCTGCTTGTTCCTGAACAGCTTTAACTACTTTAGGGTGACAATGGCCAACATTACTAACCCCAATACCCGAAATTAAATCTAAATAGCGCTCTTGATTTTTACCATACATATAAACACCATTTGCATGATCAATTTCTAATAATAGAGGAGTATCACTTGTTTGGGCATTATGGTTTAAAAAAAGCTGTCTTTGTGTTTGCATAATTAAAGCAAGGTACGATACAATATCTTGTTTTAATAAAAAATAGCATCAACTTTTAAAAAAACTTAGATATATCACTAGTTGATGTTTTATATTAAGAACATAAAAAAATCCTAATACGTAAAATCTATAAAAAAGTCATTAAAAGTGTAAACTAATAAATATAAAAGATGTAACTATCTATAATTTTATAATTAAAATACAACTAATTGTATTTATCCTTAAAATTATTAGTTAGTCGATATTATTGAAATATTATAAATACCTGAAAAACAATCATATAAAAAACACACAAATTTTTAAATAATATTTTTTACCAACAACACAATATATTACTATTTAATATAAATATATTACAATGTAATAATAATTATTCTTTTATACCGTTACAAATAATTATTTATATGAATTGGAAAAACCTACGCTCAATTTTAGCAGTACTTATTTTAATTATTTACTCAAATCAAAATGTATCCGCTCAACTTAATTTAGAATCAACTGAAGTGCAATGGGCTACTATTGACTTTATTTCAATTAAAAAAGCGGTACTAGCTGAAGCTACATATACAAATCAAGAAAAAGAATTGTATATGATTTTTTTAGAGAAAAAATTAATTGAAGCTCAATTCAACTTTTTTAATGTACCGTCAAAAGATTCCATTGATTTTAATGTTCAAAATTATTCACAGAACTTAGTAGCAGCAATTGTTTCAAATAATAATTCTTTTGACATTTTCAAAAAGGAATATGCTGCTCAACAAAATACTTTTTCAACTCTTTCATATAATGGACCGTGTGAAAATATTGATTTTGAATCGGGAACAACAGATGGATGGCAAGGGCTTACTGCTAAGGCATGTGAAAATGTTACACCTTGTAACATTACAAATGGATTTAGTACAACGCAACATGAGATTATGACAACAGCAATGGTTGATCCCTACATACCTACACTTCCTGTTGTTGCACCAGGCGGTAATTATTCCTTACGTTTAGAAAACTATGTAAATGGAGGAAACGCAACCATCGTAAGGCAAACCTTTTTGGTAACCCCAACAAATAATATTTTTACTTATCAATATGCAGCAGTACTTGAAGATCCAGGTGATCACCGAGATTTAGAAAGACCCTATTTTAAAGTACGCATGTATGCAGCAAATGGAAGTGAAATTAACTGTGCAACATATACTGCAATAGCAAAGCCTCCTATACGAAATTTTGTTTACGCAAAAGTTGCCAATCCAAAATACAATCCAGCAAATCCACGTGCAAACGGTCAATTTTTGGATTTATATTATAGAAATTGGACAACCATAACAATTCCTTTATTGGGATATGAAGGACAAAATGTTACTGTAGAGTTTATTGCTTCTGATTGTTCCAGAGGTGGTCATTTAGGATATGCATACATTGACGCCAGTTGTTCTTTCTTAGATACAAGTATCCCACCGACAATTTGTGGTGGGGAAAACGTAACACTTTATGGCCCACAAAATTTTGCTTCCTACTTATGGAGTGGTCCAGGTATTGTAGGATCGAAAACTTCTCAAAATGCTATTGCAAATAAGTCGGGAGTTTACAAACTAAAATTAACGCCATTGGCTGATAATCCATGTCCAGTAACTGTACAAACAATTGTTCCTGAAAGATGTGTACCAGTTCCCATTTCAGATGCAATGTGTGAGACAATAAAAGGAAGTGGTAAAAAGAATAACATAGATTTAACATCCTACAATACAGCAATTACAGCATATAGTAATATAGCCTCAGTTACAGAATGGCATTCCGCAAAGCCCGCCACTGTATCAAACCTAGTTTCAAATCCACAAAATGTTGTGGTTACTAATGGAGATAAATATTATGCAATCATTAAATATGCTACCGTTGGTAGCGACACGGCACAATTAAATTTTATTATACACAGCACTCCCAATATAATATTTGCAGATATTAATCCCATGTGCAAAAGTACGAACGTAGTACAAATTTCTAGCTTTAGTCCAACGGGTGGTACATTTTCTGGTATGAATATTACACCATCAGGAATTTTCTCTCCAATAACAGATGGAATAAACAAAATTAAATATCTGTATACAAACAGCAATGGTTGTACAGATTCTATAAATAAAACGATTGAGGTAAATCTTCCGGTTACTTTAACAATTGAAAATCCTCAAAACATATGTGCTAATGCAACTTCCATTGACCTTATTGCGACAGCGACAAATCAAACAACAGTAACATGGAGTGGTGGTACTGGTATTTTTGCGGATAACCAAAGCTTAGTAACACGTTATACTCCATCAACAACTGAATTAAATTCGAGCAGCATAGCACTATCCTTAAAAGTAAATGGGACAAGTCCATGTCCTTTCATTTCCAAAGATATTATCATTAATATCATTCCATTAGCGATTGTAAATGCAGGTCCAGACCAAGATATATGTTTGCCGATTAAGTCTCCAGTTATATTAATTGGTAGTAGTATTCATGCAAATGCAAACAACTGGACAGGTGCATCTGAAAACTTTTCAAATGCGAATGCATTACTTACGTCCTACAATCCAACATCTGATGATATCAAAGCCGGTTCAGTATTGTTAATTCTTACATCAACTGCGCAATCACCTTGCCCTATAATCAAAGATACTATTGAAATTCGTTTCAATAAACCTCCCATTGCAGATGCCGGTCCAGACAAGGTGGTATGTAACGGAGCTTCCGTTTCATTACAAACGGAACTAAGTGCTCAATTAATCTACACATGGGAAAGTATAAATCATTTTCCGATATCTTCCACAAATCAAGCAACAATCCTTGCTACTAAAGACAGCATTATTGTATTGAAATTAAAAGATCAATTCGGCTGCATTGGATTAGATACCATGTCAATCGATGCATTCAATCCGCCTGTCTATACTTTAGGAGGTCCATATTGCATAAGTAATTCATTAATCTTAAATGCCCAACCAATACTTGGTGATGTTCTTTTAAATAATCCAATTTGGTATAAAAATAATGTGGAATTAATTGGAGAAAATAAATCTACCCTAACAGTAACAAAAGAAGGCAAGTATACGATCTCTTACAAACAAGGTGAGTGTGAAACATCCGCTAATACAGATGTGTATGCCAATCCTGTTCTTATTTCACCAGACAAACTTACAGACTGCGAACAAAAAACTACGGTTTTAACAACAAGTACGATACCGTCGGCTACGTATGTATGGACAAAAAATGGACAAATTGCCGGTAGTAATTCATATACAATCTCAACAGATGTTACGAGAGGAATTAGTAAATATATTGTCTCTGTTGTTGATCAACATTCATGTATAGCAAAAGATAGTATTTTGGTTGAAGGTATACCAAATCCAATCGTACAATTAAAAGATACAAGTGTTTGTGCAGGCAATTCGGTTATATTAAATGGAACTCCTTTAAATATTGCTGCGTTTTCAAATTACCCTCTTACATACAAATGGTATTACAACAACACTGAAATAACAAAAAACAATGCGAATACAATTGAAGTAAAAAATAGTGGAAATTATTCCGTAGTCACTTCTGCATATCTATGCGCAAGTAAAACATCTATGAATCTAACCACGATTCAATTACCTAAGCTTAATTTACAAAGTCCCCGCAGGATTTGTCCTGAATCAGAAAAGGAAATAATATTAGATGCAGGATTGCAATCCTTTTATATATGGCAGCCTACAGGCGAAACAAAAAGAGAAATTGCTGTAAATGCAGGAGGTATTTATACGGTACAAGTATATAACGATTTTAATTGCACCACTACTGGATCAATAGAAGTTAAAGAAATTTGTCCACCTCGATTATTTGTTGGCACTGCATTTAGTCCTAATAAAGATGGTATAAATGATCTATTTAATGTGTATGGAGCACATATTGGAGCATATAAATTATTGATTTATAATCGTTGGGGAGAAATAATATTTGAAAGTTTAGATAAAGATCACTTTTGGGATGGTGTTTATAAGGGCGAGATGATGCCTATTGGGGTTTATCCTTGGACAATAATTTACGAAGGCGATAGCCAAGAGTATCTTGGCCCATATAAACTAGAAGGAAGTGTTACTATTGTAAAATAGAATTGTATTCTATTTTATCTATAATTAAAAGATATACATACAAAATATGTCTACTGTAAAAAAAATAATATTAGTAATAATTTGTTTCATTTATGTTAGTTCAGAGTTAATAGCTCAAGACATTCAATTTTCACAATTTTATGCGAATGTTTTGTATTTAAATCCTGCATTTGCAGGAAGCAGTCACCGTACCCGAGTTATTGGCCATCAACGCTTGCAATGGCCAGGCTTGGATGCAAAATATATTACATCAAGTTTTTCAATTGATCATTATTTCAATAAAGCCAATAGCGGAATTGGTCTTATGGTCATGAAAGACATACAGGGTAGTAATATTATTAGCTCGAATGAAATAACCTTACAATATTCCTATGAATTAATCCTTACGTCGAAATTAGCATTCAGGGCTGGTGCACAAGGAACCTACGCATCCAGATTTGTAAATTATTCCAATTTAAAGTTTCCAGATCAATATACTGTAAATGGTTCTACAGGCCAATCAAGCCAAGAACCCTTTGGAAATTCTAAAGTAAATTATTTTGATGTATCCTTAGGAGGTATTCTATACTCAAACCAATTCTGGGCAAGTTTATCCGTATATCATTTGAATACTCCCAATCAATCCTTTTATGGTGATGTAAGTAGTTTACCAATCAAAACAACGTTTTCCGGTGGTTATAAATTCTATCTATCTACAAGAGGAGATTTGTCAAAAAACCTAGATGATGAAATCTCAGTAACACCAACCTTTAATTATAAAGCACAAGGTAAATCAGATCAATTTGATTTTGGACTTTATGGGATGTATCATCATTTAATGGTGGGGATGTGGTATAGAGGTATTCCAATAAAACATTATAGTAAAGGTTTACAAAACAATGAATCCGTAGTTAGTTTAATTGGTTTTAAAATAAAATCTCTAAGATTGAGTTATAGTTATGATTTTACTGTTTCAAAATTAAATATTGGTAGGACAGGGGGGAGTCACGAAATTAATATTACATACGTATTTAATAGACCAACTAAAAGGACGAAACCAACGAAGAAAATTCCTTGTCCAGATTTTAAATAATTAGCTATTTTTCTATATCTTTTGCTACATTTGGTTTAGTTACAGCAACTTTATACTTATGTCGGTAGTAATTCAAATAATCGTATCCCTATTTTTATTTTCCATTATATCATCAGACTCCAATTCGTTTGGATGGACAACAGAACGTAAATTAACATGGTCTGATTTTAAAGGAAAACCAGACAAATCAAACCCAGCAGCAGCATTAACGTATACGGATATAAAAATGAATGCTTCTTTAAATAATGATGTAATAAGTATTTTAGTCGAAAATCTATTTAATCAAAACCTTTCGTGGTCAAAAAATAAAAATTCAGCGTCTTTATTGGCACATGAACAACTGCATTTCGATATAACTGAAATTTATACACGAAAAATACGATTAAAGATGAATGAAATAGCCTCTGCAAAAACGATACAAAATGGCACGTTAAATAAAGAATCATCTAAATTATTAAAAGAATGGAAACAATTTCAGAATAAATACGATGAAGAAACAAATCATGGAATATTAACGGATAAACAAAAAGAATGGCAATTAAAAGTTCAAAGCTTATTGAAAGAAATTAAGGATTAAATCTTTGAAATTAATATTAACAGATGAGACAAATAGTTAGAATTTTTATATTTATTTTTTATTCATTTCTAAATTTATTAGTTGCAACTCTCTGTTCCGAAGCTAGAGGACCTATTGTATTAGACAATTCAAAAGCTATCAAAATGTTGGATAGTAGTAATAGTTACTCCTTAAATCCGACAACAAACGATCAAACACATTTAAAAACACGCAACTTTAATAATACCAACCATAAAAAATCATATTGGTATACATTTAACGTCTCCAATCCTACCAATACATCCATTGATTATTTCTTAGTTTCCTATAACTACTCCATTGATGAAATAGATCTAATAAAAGTAAATAAAGACAAAGAAGACATTCAACTGTTTAGGGATACAACCAATATTTACCACAGAAATATTATTCATAAACAACCTGTTTTCAAAATACATTTAGAACCTTATGAAACGGCAACGTATAAGCTGCGATTAAAAAACGAATCTTCGTATTATTTTGAGTTTGCGTTTTATTCTCCAGAAAAATTCGCTTCTTCTTTCTTTTTTGAATACTTAATATTTGGAGTATTTTATGGTTTTATGCTATATGTATTCATTTATAATTTATTTTATTATTCGCTTTTTAAAGAAAAAGTCATTCTGTTTTATTGCTTGTTCATACTTTCTCAAGTTATTAATATGTTGTTTAGAGATGGTACGGGATTGTTTCTTTTACCAGATTATTCAGCCTATACAGAAATAATAAAAAACATTGCTCGGTGCACAATGGGAGTATTCTTAATGTTATTTACATACTCTTATTTCAAATCCATTATACCAAGAGCTGCATACAAATGGTTTATACTAATAATCATTGCACGTATTATTTATACCATAATCATGCAAAAAGAAACCACCTTATTTACATTTCATTTTGAATTATTTACGTTCCTTTTTTGTACGTTTTGGTCTATCTATTCGTATAAAAAAGAAAATTCGGATTCCAAATTTATGATTATTGGGATAATTATATTAACATCTTGTTATTTGTTATTTTACCTTTCAGTAGTAGTTTCAAGCACTTTAAGCGCAGTAGGTTTTTTTGGATTGTATTATGGCATCGCTTTGGAAAGTATTTTTATGACATTAGCAATTGGGGAGCGTATTAAAAGAATTAAAATAGAACACTCATTAACATTACAGTTGAATACTGATTTAGAACTACAAGTAAAAAATAGAACTTTATTGATTCAAGAAAAGAATAACCAGCTTGAAGACAAATCTGAAGAATTGAATTTGTTTTTATACAGTGCTTCTCATGATTTAAAAGGCCCGCTTAAAACCATAGAAGGTCTTTGTAATATTGGATTATATGAAAAAGATTCAGACATAGAAGAAGGTAAAGAATTATTCAAATTAATAAAAAAGAAACTTTTAAATTTAGAATCTAATATTGCAGATTTAAATACATACACTAAAATTCAAGATACTTCAACCGAGGTAACTGAAATAAATTTTGACACGTTACACAATGCGATACTAGAACGTTTTGTTGAAAACAATAATTATAATAATAGTACAATTCAATTTAAAAATGAATTACAAAAACCATTTATTTCAGATAGTTTTGCCGTTAAATCAATCTATCAAAATATTTTTGAAAATGCTCTAAAGTATAGTAGTACTGAAAGAGATCTGATATTAAATATCACCATTGAAGATTTAACTAGCCATATAAAAATCAATTTCAAGGACAATGGAGTAGGTATTCCAGAAGATGTTCAACCTAAAATATTTAATATGTTTTATAGGGGAAATATAAATTCAAAAAATGATACGGGCTTAGGCTTATATATTGTAAAGAAAGCCTTAACTAAAATTGGAGGTACGATAACCGTAGCAAGTAAAGAAAACATAGGCACAACCTTCGAAATTATACTTCCAAGAAAATAACTACAGATTAATTTCTTCCAAATAAATCAATCGTGCAGTTCCCAATGATTCAAATTCAATTGTTAAACAAGTGGTTTTATTAGAATTTCCATCACACTGGCTTCCCGGAGCTAAATAATAATAAAATATTTTTTTCCCTCTTGTACTATACGAAACGCGATTTGCCTTACCTAGACTTCTAAAGAAAAATGAATCAGTTTCGCCAAGTAGTTCATCTTTATGCGTTTTTAAAACAGGAATTAAGGACGACCTATAAACATCACATCCTTTATAATCTAATTTCCATTTACTTGTTTCAATCCATTTAATATTATTACTGTTACAGCTTGTACAGAATAAAACAATGGACAATATGATTAGCGCACAAAAGTTCTTAGTTTTCCACATGAGATAGATAGAAACGGTATATTTCAGTAAATTTAGTATTCGATTTAAGGTTTTCCCAAAGAAATGGCAAAAGATATTGATAAAAATTCATCCGAAGAACGGGCAGACAATAATAATATTCATGACGTGGTGCATGTTAATGGGTTATATGAAAACTGGTTCTTAGAATATGCCTCGTATGTAATCCTAGAAAGAGCAGTTCCACATATAAATGATGGTTTAAAACCTGTTCAACGAAGAATTTTACATGCAATGAAAGTTCTGGATGATGGTAGATACAATAAAATTGCGAATGTAATTGGTTCTACCATGCAATATCACCCACACGGTGATGCCTCCATTGGGGATGCAATTGTAAATATGGGTCAAAAAGATTTACTAATTGATCCACAAGGAAACTGGGGCGACGTCCGTACGGGAGATGGTGCTGCTGCACCTCGTTATATTGAAGGGCGTCTATCAAAATTTGCCTTAGACGTAGTTTTCAATGAAGATACAACCGAATGGCAAGCATCTTATGATGGTAGAAAAAAAGAACCCATTACCTTACCAGTTAAGTTTCCGCTTTTATTAGCGCAAGGTGTTGAAGGTATTGCAGTTGGTTTGTCAACTAAAGTTTTGCCGCATAATTTTTGTGAACTAATTGAAGCATCTATCGCAATATTAAAAAATAAGAAGTTCGAAATCTTCCCAGATTTTGCAACGGGTGGACAAGTAGATGTAACCAATTACAATGAAGGGCAAAAGGGAAGTAGGGTACGTGTAAGAGCCTTGATAGAAGAGTTGGATAAAAAAACATTGGCTATCAAAGAGATCCCTTTTGGAACTACGACTACATCCATCATTGATTCAATTGTTAAAGCCAATGATACGGGTAAAATTAAAGTAAAAAAGGTAATCGATAATACTGCTAAAAATGTAGAAATTCAAATTCAGTTATTACCTGGCATAGATTCCAGTATTACGATAGATGCATTATATGCATTTACAGACTGTGAAAATTCAATATCGCCCAATGCCTGTGTTATTGTAGATGACAAACCGCATTTTTTAAGTGTGCATGAAATTTTACGCATCTGCACAAGACAAACAGTAGATCTTTTAAAACAAGAACTTGAAATTCGCAGAAGTGAATTACAAGAAAAAATATTATTCTCTTCCCTTGAAAAGATTTTTATTGAAAATAGAATTTATCGAAAAATTGAAGAGTGTGAAACATGGGAAGATGTTATATCTACCATAGATAAAGGATTACAGCCATTCAAAAAACAATTTTACAGAACCATTACTACAGAGGATATTGTTCGCTTAACTGAAATTAGGATTAAACGGATTTCTAAATTTGACTCCTTTAAAGCAGATGAGTTAATGAAAGGATACTCCAATGAATTAACCAAAGTTGAACACAACTTGGCAAATATCATTGATTATTCCATCTCTTACTATGCCGATTTATTAAAAAAATATGGAAAAGGAAGAGAGCGTAAAACAGAAATAAAAACGTTTGATATAATTAATGCTACAGTAGTAGCTGCAAACAATCAAAAATTATACATTAACAGAGCGGAAGGTTTTATAGGCTTTGGATTGAAGAAAGACGAGTATATATGTGACTGTTCAGATATAGATGATGTGATTGTATTTAGAAGAGATGGCGTGTGTGTGGTCAAGAAGATTGGCGAGAAAGTATTTATGGGCAAAGACATACTATACGCAGGCATTTTCAGGAAAGGGGATGATAGAATGGTTTATAATATTATATCACTAGATGGATCCAGCGGTAATTCCATGATCAAACGATTTAACGTAATGGGAGTTACACGCGAAAAAGAATACCCACTAGTAAAACCAAACAAAGCGTCAAAAGTATTGTATTTTTCAGCAAATCCGAATGGTGAAGCTGAAACAGTAACGATAACACTATCTCCCACATCAAAAGCAAAGAATAAAGTATTTGAATTTGACTTTAGCGAGATTGAAATAAAAGGAAGAGATACCCAAGGGAATATTTTAACGAAACACGCAGTTAAAAAAATTGCATTTAAAAGTGCTGGGCAATCTACGTTATCAGGTTCGGAAATTTATTTTGACGATGCTGTTGGTAGGTTAAACACAGATAAGAAAGGATTATTCATAGGGAAATTTTCACCTGATGAAAAAATTATAGCAATCTATAAAGATGGGAACTACGAAATAACAGGTTTTGAATTAACCAATAGATTTGATGCAGAGCAAATACTTACTATTGAGAAATACAATCCAGATTGCATTATATCAACACTTTATATTGATGCACCATCCAAGACATATTATGTAAAACGCTTTAAACTAGAGACAACTACGGTTGGTAAACGTTTTTCCTTCATTCCAGAAGGTAAAGGCAATCATGTTTTATTTGTCTCTACAGACAAAAAACCGAAAATAAAAATAGATTTTGCCAAAGGGAAGTACGTTACTAACCCAACCATGATTATATCTATGGATGAATTTGCTGAAATAAAAGGGTGGAAAACAATAGGTAACGAACTTGGAAACAATAAAATCAATTCTATTTCTAGATTAGAAGTTAAAACTCCGATAGAACAGCCGAAAATTGATCCAAAAAATAAGAAAGATGATGGATATTCTGCAGGCTCAACAATAGAATTGAATTTTAATTAAACTATACTAATACATAACGCTTATTGAAAGTAACCGTATACAAGTATCAACAGAAGATAGAAGGGCATGAAGATAGAGGATAAAATCAAACAAAGATTAAATCAATTAGGCTACGTACCACAAACTGCAGCCATTGCATTTGATATTTTTCTAAAAAGTCTTAAATCCGATGAAACAATACTTTATTTTCTAGAAGGTTCTATCAAAAGTACCTTGGGGTTTATTGTAACTACCGATAAACGTGTGTACTATGTGGGTGTCAATAAATTTGGCATTCCATTTAGTGAAAGTATTCATTATGATGAAATTACAGGAATTAGTGTAAGAGAGTCATTATTGCCTTCAACAGAAATTACTGTTCATACAAATTCTAAATATAACGATATCATAGTAAAAGGTTGCGATTCTCATAGTGCAGCAGAATATAAAGAATTAATTGAATTGTTAACAAATAAGCCAAAAGATTAAGCTTTTTAATATTTTTATGCATACTTTTTTCATAATTTTATAAAGGTCTATTAAATTATAGATTCGACTGATTATTACATTAATGTTTGCTTTTTTACAATTTCTACATTTCTTAATTAGCACGTTTAACTCCTGCATTGTGGTTCAAACCATATGTAAACATAAAAAAGAATTTTCTTTTTTTATGTTTACATTATTTATATGTTCAACCAGTTTTGCTCAAACAATCACTCTGAAAGGATTTATATTAGATGAAGAATCAAAAGATTCAATTCCGTATGCAACAGTATATATAAAAGGTACAATATATGGGACCGAAACGGAATTCAATGGGTCATTTGAATTAGAAGTTCCAAACAATGAGGACTCCCTCTGGGTAAGTACAATTGGTTATGTCACAAAGACCGTAGCTATCCCTCATATTAGCTCTGTACAGTATTTAACTATATATATATCAGAAGATTATTCCACTCCTGAAATTGTTATTAGGCCAAAAGAAAACCCTGCGTTTCGAATAATGCGTGAAGTAGTAGCGCACAAATACATCAACGACAAACGCAATTTAAGTGGCTACCAATACGAGACATACAACCGCACATCCATTTTCGTAAATAATATCAGTGAAAAATTAAGAGAAAAGAAAATAATGCAACAAGTGGCAGGCGTACTTGATAGCATTAAAAATTTAAAGGACTCCGAAGGTAACCCAATGATACCCGTTTTAATGTCTGAAACAGTTACAGATTATTATTACCGGACAAACCCCAAAGCAACCAAAGAAATAATTAAAGGAGTTAAGGTTGAAGGGATTGGTATGGATGACGGAAGTATCCTTTCACAAATATTGGGTTCTACATTTTTTGAATATAATTTTTACGAAAATTATATGAATATCCTTGATAAAGATTTCATTTCACCTATTTCTGATAGTTGGAATATTTTTTATGAATATAGATTGGTCGACAGTTTATACAAAGATAATTTATGGTGCTATAAAATAGATTTTAAGCCTAAACAGCCCAAAGACTTGGCATTTCAAGGCAGCATGTATATTAGTGATACAACCTTTGCGTTAGTGCACATAGAAGGAAATATATTTGAAGAAGCTAATCTCAATTACATTGATAAAATAACAATTAATCAAGGCTTAACTCAAATAGAAGAAGGGGCATGGATACCTAAAACAACAAACATTTATCTTGATTTAGAAGACATAGGATCTTTACCAAGTATGGTTGCTACGTTCTATTCCAACATTCAAGATCCTATTGTAAATAAACCAAAGGATGCAAATTTCTTTGATCAGCGCATTGAATTATTAGAAGATGCACAAGAAAAACCAGCAACATTTTGGCAAGAAATCTATACAGATACAACTAGAAAAACAGACCCTTTAATGTATCAGATGATTGATACATTAAAGAATTTACCCATCGTAAAAAGCTATGTTGAAATACTCGATGTAGCCATTAATGGATATAAAAAAGTTGGCAAATTTGATATTGGGCCTTATTTATCTTTGTATTCTTTTAATAATATAGAAGGCAATAGAGTGCAAATGGGTTTTAGAACCAATAAAGATTTTAGTAGAAAAGTTATTTTAAAAGGTTTTGTTGGTTACGGTAGTAGAGATGATCGGTTAAAATATGGGGGAGCAGCAAATTTTATTTTATCTAGAAAACCGTGGACTCAAACGGGTGTTTATTATAAATACGATGTGGATCAAATAGGTGCACCTGCTGAAAAATTGAGCAGTAATAATTTATTTTTGGCTTTTACCCGTTGGGGAACTTTAAGGGGGCCATATTATTCAAGACAATACGGAGCTTTTTTTGAAAGAGATCTTACTAAGAATTTTATGCCAAAAGTTGTTTTCAGACATATGACTTTTGATCCTTTATATAATTTTGCAGCATATGAATCTGAACCTACTGCTACATTTACGCCTAATACCCTTCAACAATTCCAAACGACGGAGTTGATCGTATTAATGAAATTTTCATATGATGAGATTTTTTTACAAAATGGTAATGAACGAATTAGTTTAGGTGCAAAAAAATATCCGATTGCCTACTTTCAATATACCGCTGGTTTAAAAGGCGTATTAGGTAGTAATTATAATTATGATAAGCTTCAATTGACGATTGACCATTCAATACGTTTTGGCATTTTTGGCAGAACAAACTATCAATTTGTAATTGGCAAAATATACAAACCAGTACCATATCCATTATTAGAAAATCATATAGGGAATCAAACCTTCTTTTATACAACAGCTGCATTTAACTTGATGAATTTCTTTGAATATACAAGTGATCAATATGCATCCATAAAAATCAAACACGATTTAGATGGCTTAATTAGCAATCGTATTCCAGTTATACGTAAATTAAAATGGAGGTTCTTTTTAACAGGAAATGTATTGATGGGTAGCCTTTCTGATGCAAATAGAAACTTACTAGCACCAACAACAGTGAATGGAGGAAAAACCATTAACGTACAATCATTAGATCCAACTAAACCGTATATTGAACTAGGGTATGGTATTGATAACATATTTAAATCTGCACGAATTGATTTTATACATCGAGTAACGTACAGAGATGTACCCAATATTAGTAAATTTGGGATTAAACTTTCTTTCCGCTTTATCATATAAATACAATGCATTTCATAACCAAAAGTATATTTATTGCATTATTAATTGCATTCTTTTCTTGTGGTAGCAAAAAAGATAGTTCAAACAATATGCCTCCTCTGAATGAATTAACATATTCATCAGAATTGCAGCTTAGTGCTTTAAATGAGGCGATTGAAGCCGATCCAAATAATGATTATTTATACTTCAAAAGAGCTGATTATTTTTATGGTATTAATAATTTCAGAATTGCACAAAATGATATTGCAAAAGCATTACGTTTGGATGGAAGTGTTTCAGCATATTGGTTATTAAGTGCTAAAATTAATAATGAATTAGAAAATGTAGATTTAGCATTATCCGAAGCACAAAAGGCATTAGAACTTGGAAATTCGGAACCTATCTTATATGCATTATTGGCAAATTGTTTACTAGAAAAAAATGATACCATTTCTGCAAATAAATATATTTCAAAATTAAGTTCTATAGCTCCACAAATGGCCGAATTGACTTACATTGAAGCTAAAAAATCTTTATTAAGAAAAGATACTGCGCAAACATTCTTAAAATATAAATCATGCATTCAAAAAAATCCACAATACATTGAAGCGTATATTGATTTAATGTCTTTGTATTATGCAAAACATATGTACGATTCGATTATGCCCTTACTGATAAAAGCAAAACGTATGCGCCCTTGCACACCCGAATTGTTCCTATATGAGGGTAAGTTTTTTGAGTCTATCAAAAAGGGGAGCGTTGCATTGGCATCATACAAAGAGGGATTGCTATGCGACCCACAAGCGAGTGTTTTGTATAAACCCTTAAGTGAATATTATCAAGAAAATCAGAACTATAAAGAAGCAATGACCTACTTGAGTAAATGGTTGGAAAAAAATCCCTCTGATAGTAAAAGCATAATTAAAATGGGGGACTATTCTTTAAAATTAGAAGACAACAGAGGAGCAATCACATATTATAAAAATGCATTGTCACTAGACACATCTTCTGCCTTTGTTAAAAAAGAAATAGAACGAATCGAAAAAATAATTCAAGCAAAATCCGAAGTTAAATCCGAATAGTTTTATCCATTTAAAATGGAATAGATTATTATTTTGAAAAACTTTGTAAATTTGTAGGGATATAACACAATTATGATAAAAATTACCTTACCAGACGGTTCAATCCGCGAATACGAAAAAGGCATCACAAGTATGGGCATTGCCCTTAGTATTAGTGAAGGCTTAGCTCGTAATGTATTAGCAGCCAAAGTCAATGGTGACGTTTGGGATGCATCACGTGAGATAACTACAGATTCAACAGTGCAGTTATTAACGTGGAACGATACAGAAGGTAAATCGACATTTTGGCACTCTTCAGCCCATTTATTAGCGGAAGCACTAGAAGATCTTTATCCAGGTACGTTGTTTGGAATTGGCCCCGCAATTGAAACAGGTTTCTATTACGATGTTGATTTTGGCGATCGTTCATTTTCTCAAGATGATTTTGAAAACATCGAAAAGAAAATGATGGAATTAGCGAAACAAAAAAACGCCTACATTCGAAGTGACGTTTCCAAGAAAGATGCAATTAGTTATTTTACAGATAAACAAGATCCATATAAATTAGATTTGATAGAAGGTCTTACGGATGGCTCTATCACATTCTATAAGCAAGGTTCTTTTACCGATTTATGTAGAGGTCCACACATTCCAGATACAGGTTTCATCAAGGCTATAAAGTTGATGAGTGTAGCTGGTGCATATTGGAGAGGGGATGAAAAAAGCAAACAATTAACCCGTATTTATGGTGTAACTTTTCCTAAACAACAAGAGCTAAAAGACTACTTACATGTTTTGGAAGAAGCAAAAAAACGCGATCATAGAAAACTGGGTAAAGAGTTAGAATTATTTGCTTTCTCTGAAAAAGTAGGTATGGGATTGCCTTTATGGTTGCCTAAGGGTGCATTACTTAGAGAACGACTTGAAAACTTTTTAAAGAAAGCGCAAGTACGCGCAGGCTATCAACCAGTAGTTACACCACATATTGGTAATAAACAATTGTATGTAACCTCCGGACACTTTGAAAAATATGGCAAAGATTCTTTTCAACCAATCTATACACCACATGAAGGAGAGCAGTTCTTATTAAAACCAATGAACTGTCCGCACCATTGTGAGATATATAAAACAAAACCACGTTCATACAAAGACCTTCCAATTCGTTATGCTGAATTTGGAACTGTTTATCGTTATGAACAAAGTGGTGAGTTGCATGGTTTGACACGTGTTAGAGGCTTTACTCAAGATGATGCGCATATTTTCTGTAGACCAGATCAAGTAAAAGAAGAATTCTTAAAAGTAATTGATTTGGTGTTGTATGTATTTAAAGTATTAGGCTTTACTGATTTTACCGCACAGATTTCATTAAGAGATCCCAATAATAAAGAAAAATATATAGGTGAAGATGAGCAATGGTTTAAGGCTGAAAGTGCCATCATTGAAGCGTCTGCTGAAAAAGGATTGAGTACCGTTACAGAACTAGGAGAGGCTGCATTTTACGGTCCAAAACTAGATTTTATGGTTAAAGATGCATTAGGTAGAAAATGGCAGCTTGGTACGATACAAGTTGACTACCAATTACCAAATCGTTTTGAATTAGAATATACAGGTTCAGACAATCAAAAACACCGACCAGTAATGATTCACCGTGCGCCATTTGGTTCGCTTGAACGCTTCATTGCTGTATTAATTGAACACGTTGCTGGGAACTTTCCATTATGGTTATCTCCAGATCAAATTGCCATTTTACCTATATCCGATAAATTCAATGAATACGCTCAAGATGTATATGATAGACTCTTGGTAAAAGATATTAGAGGGTATGTAGATAATCGTGACGAAAAGATTGGTAAGAAAATTCGTGACACAGAGGTTAAAAAAGTGCCTTTTATGCTTGTAATAGGAGAAAAAGAAGTTAATGAAGGTAAAATTGCAATTCGCAAACATGGTGGCGAAGACCTTGGTAGTATGTTAGTTGAAGATTTTATTCAATATTTCGAATCAGAAATTGCGAAACAATTTGCTGTTTAATAGAAAAAAAACGAATACAGTTATTAGTATACGATAAAAATTGCGATATTTGCAACTCGTTTAAAAACAAAAACAAACAGGAATAAAACATAACGAATGGCATTAAGAAATCCCAGGCCTTTCCGGGCCCCAATAAGAGACAAGGACGAACACCGAATTAATGATTTTATCAAAGCTGCTAATGTACGTTTAGTAGGAGAAAATATTGAACCCAATGTTTATACTCTTCGCGAAGCATTAACACTTGCAAAAGAGCAAAATTTAGACCTTGTAGAGATTTCGCCAAATGCAGATCCTCCTGTTTGTAAAATAACAGATTATTCTAAGTTCAAATACGAACAAAAGAAGAAGCAGAAAGAGTTAAAAGCGAAACAACATAAGGTAATTGTCAAAGAAATTCGTTTCGGTCCAAATACAGATGAACACGATTACGAATTTAAATTGAAACACGCTTTTGAATTCTTGAAAGATGGCTTTAAAGTAAAAGCTTATGTACACTTTGTGGGGCGTACGATTGTTTACAAAGAACGTGGTGAAATCATGTTATTAAAGTTTGCACAAGCGCTTGAAGATTTAGCAAAAGTAGAAGAGATGCCAAGGTTAGAAGGTAAGAGAATGTTCTTAATGCTAACACCTAAAGCATCGCCAAAAAAGTAATTTCTTTACAAATTAAACAGATAAATTAAATGCCTAAAGTAAAAACCAAATCAGGAGCAAAGAAAAGGTTTAAACTTACAGGAAGTGGAAAAATCAAAAGAAAGTGTGCTTACCATAGCCACATTCTTACGAAAAAATCTACTAAACGTAAGCGTAACTTAGTACACGCACACCTGGTTAGTAAAGCAGATGAGTCCAACGTTAGGGCTATGCTAAAAATCTAATTCAATTTAGATTTAAACTGGTTAACAATGTTAAACCCAGTGTTTGGTTACCAAGAATTTGCTTAAGCAAATCACCAACTACTAAAAAACAAAAAAGAAATGCCTAGATCAGTACCATCTGTAGCTTCAAGAGAAAGAAGAAAAAAGATTTTGAAGTTAGCCAAAGGTTACTTTGGTAGAAGAAAAAATGTTTGGACCGTTGCAAAAAATGCGGTTGAACGAGGAAAAGTTTTCGCCTATATCGGCCGTAAACAAAAGAAAAGACACTTTCGTGGTCTTTGGATACAACGTATCAATGCAGGATCTAGACAATTCGGTTTGTCTTATTCTCAATTCATTGGTGCTTTGGATAAAGCGAACATCAAGTTAAACAGAAAAGTGTTAGCTGATTTAGCAATGAATCATCCAGAAGCTTTCAAAGCTGTTGTTGATAAAGTAAAAAAATAATTTCACTTTTTTGTGAAAGTAAAAACGCCCACATTAGTGGGCGTTTTTTTTTGCTCCCACTTAAAATAAATACATACTCTTGGAGAATAATTTAGACATAAAAAAAAGCTTCACATTTCTGTGAAGCTTTTGTAGCGAAATCGGGACTCGAACCCGAGACCTCAGGGTTATGAATCCTGTGCTCTAACCAGCTGAGCTACCTCGCCATTTGGGATTGCAAAACTACACATAATTATCAATATTGCACAACCATTATCAATTAATTATGCACTAAATGCGTAATTAATTAGTTATCAGTAAAAAATAATCATCGCATTTCGTTAACTTTCATTAATGGCAACCTTTTCCCTTAATTTTTGTTGAGGATAAGGAAGGATTTATTTCCTAAAATTAAACTATATGAAAAAAAGTATTTTAGCTCTATTTACAAGTACATTAAGTATAATGGTTTTAATGGCTTGTAATAACAATACCAACAAAACACAACAGATACAATCAACAAGTATGGACAATTCAATCAATAACACAACTCAATTAGATACAGCAACGTTTGGCAATGGTTGTTTTTGGTGCACAGAAGCTATTTTCCAAGACATAAAAGGTGTTGTTAAGGTTACATCAGGTTATAGTGGTGGACTTGTTAAAAACCCCACTTACAAACAAATTTGCACGGGCACAACAGGACATGCTGAAGCCTTACAGATTGTATTTAACCCTGCTATTGTTACTTATAGTGAGCTATTACAAATGTTTTGGTATTCTCATGACCCCACGACTCTTAATAAGCAAGGAAATGATGTAGGGACACAATATAGATCTGCAGTGTTTTATCATAATGAACAACAAAAAAAGGAAGCGGAGTATTATAAAAAGAAATTGGATGATGAAAAGCTATTTGCAAATCCTATAGTTACTGAAATAACAAAATTCGAAACATTTTACCCAGCGGAAGATTATCACCAAAATTATTATAAAGAAAACGGAGCGCAACCTTATTGCATGTACATTATACGTCCCAAATTAGAGAAATTCAAAAAGGTTTTTGGAGATAAAATGAAATAAGTTGGTTATTGAAGCTATATTTATTTGTAATTGAGGTAAGGAATTAAAGAAAGAATGCATTGATTTGTATTTCTTTCAATTGTTTCCAAGCAAACGTATTTCATAATTAGAAAATTTGTAGAATTTTTTCTTAATTGATTAATCTCATTCAATTAAGACATGTACAAATATATTCTAAACATGTCTTAATTGAATGAGATAGTATAAACATAATTAACCAAACCACATTAACATAAATAAATTTAAATTTTATTATGAAAAAGATCATTGTTTTTTTATCTGTCATTTGTTTCAGCATATTTTTTACACAGGCTCAAACAGATTTTGAAGGAATTATAAAATGGAAAATAACAATTGGGTCTACTGATAACGTATCTGAAAACAAAACGACTCTTAGTCCTCAGCAACAAGTAGACCTAAAAAAAAGTATTGCCGAATTAGAATCAAAAATGAATGATCCGCAAATGAAGGCAATGTTAGATAGCAATCCTGCTATGAAATCTATGATTGAACAACAACTTGCAACAATGAAAGCAAGTGGAGAAGTAAACATGAATGCCTTATTTCCTAAATCGTATACCATAAAATACAAAGCTGGAAATACCTATACACAGGTAGAAGGAGGAGTAACAGCAGCATTGGGAGATTTACTTTTTTTAAAATCAACAGATAAAACATATCTAATAAAACAAGCAGCTAAAACGTATTCAATTTATCCAAAGTCATCAAACAATGATTCTACAACCTATACAATTAAAGCTACGACTGAATCGATGAAAGTTTTAGGTTATACTTGCTATAAATATATTGTAACATATACGAAAAATGAGCATTCCAATACCATGTTTATATGGTCAACAAAAGAGTTGAAACAATACAATAAATCTTCTTTCAGAAGTAAAAGTATTTCCAATAATACATCAGAAAAGTATTTTGATAAAATTGAAGGCGTTCCATTAAAAATAGAAATAAACGAGAAAGGACAAAAAGTAGCACTCGAAGTAGAAGAATTTAAAACGACAATTCTACCAGCTAGTACCTTTGCAATTCCTTCAGATTACAAAGAAGTACCTTACAAGTAAGTAAACACAACCATTACGTTACCTTAATTACAATTAATGAAAAAATCTATATTCTTTTTATTCTTTTCGTTTTTATTCATTACATCATTTGCCCAAATCACAAAATTTGAAGGTGTATTTAACTGGAATATTGTGGTAGATGTAGTTGATACAGATGCTGTTAATCTCTACAAGAAAAACGTATTAAAAGAAGACAATTCGGAAATTGAAGAAATGATAAAAGAATTAGAGCAGCAATTGAATGACCCTGAAATGCAATATTTGCTTTTAGAAAATCCTACGATAAAAAGCACCATGCAAAAAAAGCTGAAAGAATTAAATGACATTCAAGCTTCAAAAGCAACGGAATTCAACAATGCTTTCTTTCCTACGAATCTTCAAATGTCATTTAAGAATAATAATTCCTTTACAAAAATTGAAGGTGGTAGTATTTCTAAATTAATCGGAAATATGCTGTACCTATCAGATGAAAAAACGACTTATTTTATTAAAGATGATACAAAAACATATTCAGCGATTACAGATTCTTCCATAATTAACACTGCTGATAGGTTTGTTAGCTTGACACAGTCAACAGATACAGCTATTATTTTAAATCATACCTGCATTAAGTATATTTTAGTTAAAAAGGAAAATGACAAAATACAAACGAGTTTTTTTTGGATTACTTCCGATTTACCTGCTTTAAATCCCAATTCATTTAGAGCATTGGGATTTGCTACAGGTAATATTCATCATGAAGCTTACAAAAAAGTAAACGGCATTCCACTTAGAGTAGAATATATTGAAAATGGATTTAAATTTAAAATGGAAGTATTTGAAATTATTCATAGGTCATTACCCGATACTTTTTTTGTATTACCATTAGATTTTAAAATTACAAATTTGGGATTTTAATGTATGTTAAAGATTCCATATTCAAATCAAACACATTGGCAATTTGAAACGCTAAATACGTATTTGAACCTTACACATTTAGTGACAGGTTCAAATCTACATATAAACAGAGGCAACATTCTCGGTTTAAATTATGGGTTAAATGTTTCGGATCAAGAAGAAATTGTTCAGAACAACAGATCAGAACTTTTAGTACAATTACATTTCAACCCTGCCACAACCGTTTTTCCAATTCAAACACATAGTAATAACGTTGCAATTGTAACAGACGATAATAAGCATTCTATTTTTCAAAATACAGATGCATTGATTACAAATACACCGTCCATTTTAATCGGCGTATTATCGGCAGATTGTGTACCCATTCTTTTATTTGATCCGAAAAAGCGAGTAGTGGCCGCCATTCATGCAGGTTGGAAAGGTACCGTTGCAGAAATTGTTAGCTGTACCATTAAAAAGATGATGCTAGAATTTAATTGCACTCCGGATACAATCATTGCAGCAATAGGTCCTTCAATTTCATCCGAAAATTTTGAGGTTGGAGAAGAGGTTTCTATTCAGTTTAAAGACGCTTGTAAACATATGGGGCCGAATGGTAAAATGCACATAGACATTTGCCTTGCCAATAAATTGCAACTGTTAGAAATTGGAGTTAAAGAAAGTAATATTTCTTTAAGTGGTTTATGTACATTTAAAAACAATGTAGATTTTTACTCAGCCAGAAGAGACGGATTTAACACAGGACGATTGGCGAGTGTAATTGGTTTAACTGTTTAACAAATCATCCCAACGAACAAGCGCTCCTTTTGATTTCGCTTTTAATAATTCGTACGTTGCTTGAATTTTTTTTCTGAAAGCCCAAACTGTATTTTTATTCAAGCCTAATAATTCAGACAGTTCTTCTAATGTTTTGGATTTACCAGACCGTATTGTATCATACACGATATAAAAAGCCTTGTCCATAGGTATTCGTATCCCATGAAATAACGTATCCGCTGTTACACTTTCAACATGTTTACAGGATGTGCATTTGCGACTAAAAGGAGATGTATGCGTTATATATCGTTCGTGTCCACATTTTTTACAAATAAACCCATTGCTCCATTTAATATTCTCAAGGTAGCGCATGCAACTGGTATCGTCAGGAAATAACTCTTTAAACTTTTCAGTACTTAATTCTTCATCAGAAAGTCGTGCTTTAACCTCTTCCTGTACTTTTTGTTTTAATTGCCAGTTATCAATATCCAATTTGATATTCATCTGGTTCAAATCTTCAATTAATTTTGAAAGATTAGAATTAAAGACACTTAATTCTTCAGACTTCTCTTGTAAATCTTTTGTTCGAATAGCAACTTTAGATTCCAATTCTTTATTCACTATTTCTTGAATCACTTCTTTTTCTTTTAACTCTACAATAAGTTTATTTTTCAAAGATTCATTTTCTATTAATTGAGCTAATGCTTGTTGTTGAAGGGTATCCAGCAATTTTCGCTCAATTCGAATTCGATCACCCAAGGCGATGGACAAAATAAATACTTCAATTAGAAATCCAATATTAAAACTATAAACAGCAAACAATCCAAAGCCATGAGGTACTAAATCGAATACACGGAATAAATAAATAATAAAACTTATAATGATCATTGTATATGCTAAAATGAAATATCGTGCAGATTTTTCTCCACCAAAATATATTTTAAAGGACGCGAGATAGATTAATAAAAAAGGAATTACAAAAATAAATTGATAAATACGTTGAGAGTCAAAAACAATCCGCTCTACTATGAAAACGAATAAATAGAGAAAGTAAAACCCAACTATAATATTGGAATATACAGTTGCTTTGTGTTTTAAATTTAAAAATGAAAAGGAATAGAATACAAAAGCTGTTAATAATAGGGCAGGAGTGAAAAAAGAGACAAACTGATTGACTATAGGATAATTAGGCCAAATGTATTGAAAACCCAATCCGTCTTCTGAAAAGGAGTTTAATGCGCAACAAAGTGTGTAAACTACATAATATAAATAAACCCGATCCTTTGTATTGAAATACAGAAAAAGATTATATATGGCCATAATAATAAGGACACCATAGTAGAACCCTAATAAAATATATTCTGTGAGTGCATAATTGGTAAAAGAAATCTCCTCCCGAACATAACTTGTAAAACCAGCATAATTTTTAGTATTCAACAAAACGTAGAATGTTCGTATACTATCTTTGGGTAAATAGGTCTTAAAAACGAAGTTTTTATGTTTAAACTCTTTTTTAGAAAAGGGATATGAAAAACCGACCGTTTTAACAGAATCCATTATTCCCAACTCATTAACCCTAAAAAAGTGAATTTCTGAAATATGGGGGTCAGGAAATTCAAACAGCCAATCTATAGAATTGGAAGTATTTTTAATGCGAAAACGTAACCAATAATTAGTATTCAGTTTTTCACTAAAAAACTTATTATCCGCAACTTTCTTAAACAATGAATCTAATGAGCCAGAAATTACGTTGATATTAGGTATTAAGTTGGTAGAATCTTCAAAAACATATAACTCGTTTGAAGATAAGGATATGGTCTCTTGATTACTCAAATGAATAATTTTCTGAGCATACAATTCTGTGTTTATTACAATAAAAACACAAATAAAAACAAAAAAACACTTAGTGGTACTCAAATAATAAATCACTATTAGCTATACGTTAAATACCTTGATAATCAATATATGAAAGTGGTAACAAAATACGAATAAGTTTCGTTTTTTTCAACCAAAATGATCAAAAAGTTGTTTAATTTACCAACCAATATGAACAAACAATTATAAAAAGAGGTATACTTGTTTAAATACGAAAAAATATGAAAAAAGCAGTTTTAATAATTACTATCTTATTAAGTAGCCTTTCAATATATGCACAAACTGGTGCAGGAGATGATTTTGAAAGTGGTTCATTATCTAATTGGGATATAGCAACCAACTCTTCTCAATATGCATGTAGCATAAATACAACTACAACTCCTGGTAATAAACAAATGTATGTTACCTATACTACTGCTGCCAATAATTACAGTGGATTTAGTTATATTTTTAACCCAATAAATATTGAAGATGCACCTGTTGTGTCTTTAAAAGTGCGAGCAAGCAGTGGTAAAAACTTCACAATGCGCATTGATTTAATAGACGAAAATGGTTTGAGAACCAATCAAGTTGACACGAAACAAAGCATTACAGGAGATAATACCTCTAAAGATTACTTATTTGATTTTACGGGCAAATTTCAACAATTATACCCAAGCAACAACGGAGTACCGTTTAATTTAGATGTCACCAAAATTGTACGAATGGAAATAATGATAAATCCTGGTGCAGCATCAACTTCAGGATGGCTTCTGTTGGACAGTGTAATGATTGGAACAAGAGCGAAATCTAACATAACTTCGGGAGCCAAAGGGATAAAAATAAACCAATTAGGTTTTTTTATTAATGGCCCTAAAAAAGCCGTTATAAATGGAGGAACTGCAAGCGCATTTTATATTGTAAACACAGCTAAGACGGATACCTTATATACGGGAGCACTTTCTGCATCAAAATTGTGGTCTTATTCGAGTGAAAGCGTTCGAATAGCAGACTTCTCAGATTTTAAAACTCCTGGAACATATAGAATGCTTGTACCTGGTATTCCATCTGCATCTTATCCATTTACGATCTCACAAACACCATTAAATACACTTTCAAAAGGAAGCATAAAGGGTTTTTATTATCAACGTGCATCAATGGCTTTAAAATCTCAATATGCGGGTGTATGGTCAAGAGCTGCTGGTCATCCAGACAATCAAGTAGTTATTCATAATTCAGCAGCATCACCAAACAGACCCACAGGTTCAAAAATATCTTCTCCTAGAGGCTGGTATGATGCAGGTGATTACAATAAATACATTGTCAATTCAGGTATATCAACCTATACCTTATTAGCTTGTTACGAACATTTCTCTACCTATTATGATACGCTTTCATTAAATATTCCAGAGAGTAGCAATACAGTGCCAGATGTTTTGGATGAAGCATTATATAATGTACGTTGGATGCTTAGCATGCAAGATCCGAATGATGGTGGTGTGTATCACAAATTAACGAATGCTAATTTTGATGGTGACGTTATGCCTAATCAAGCTACATCTACGCGTTATGTAGTCCAGAAAAGCACAGGTGCTACCTTAGACTTTGCTGCGGTTATGGCTCAATCTGCTCGTATTTATGCTCAGTTCCCAACTCAATTCCCTCAATTAGCAGACTCTTGTTTGCGTGCAGCAAAAAAAGCATATGAGTGGGCAATCCTCAATCCTTCAATAAAATATGTACAATCGACAATGACAAGCCCTGCAATCAATACAGGTGAGTATGGAGATTATAGTTTTACAGACGAATTCAATTGGGCAGCTTCTGAATTATTTACCACAACTCAATTAATGCAGTATTATGATGATATAAACCTTACAACTGGGGCTGATTTACAAGGCTGGCAGAATGTTAATACATTAGGCTGGATATCAATTGCTCATAATAGAGTTCTTCTGGGTGACAAAATAGATACTACTGCAATCAAGAATAAAATCATTGGTTTGGCAACTGCATATAGAAACGAAGCGATGACTAATTCTGCATATGGTGTTGCAATGGGAGCTTATTCATGGAATTTTGGCTGGGGAAGTAATTCTAGTGCAGCAAATCAAGCTATGATACTTATACAGGCATTTAATTATACGAAAGATAGTTCTTACTTAAAAGCAGCTACTTCGAATGTTGATTATTTACTGGGTAGGAATGCTGTAAATTACTCTTTTGTAACTGGATATGGTTTTTTATCTTCTAATCACCCACACCATAGAGTTTCACAAGCTGACGGGGTTAATCCTGCAGTACCAGGTTTATTAGTAGGAGGTCCCAATCCTGGTCAACAAGATAATTGCGCAGGTTATCCTTCAAGTCAGCCAGCACTTTCTTATGTAGATTCAGATTGTAGTTACTCTACGAATGAAATCGCTATAAATTGGAATGCCCCATTAGCGTACATTACAGGTGCTATCCAATCTATTTATTCTGGAATTGAACCTGTAGCAATAGATTACACAAATAATGTTCCGACTTCAACAATCAATTCAATTGTGAAAAATATAGTTGTTAAGGTATATCCAAACCCTACCAATTCTATCCTTAATGTAGAAAAGCCCTTTGAGCTTACGACAAAACCTACAATACTTGATTTGAATGGCAAAGAATTTGAAATAACTACTGATTGGTCATCAAATACATTTCAAATTAATACATCTCAATTAAGTGAGGGTATGTATTTGATTCGTTTACAAGGTGAAAACGGTGCTGCTGTACAAAAATTCACTATTATCAAATAATTTCTCATAGTCAATTTTATGCGTAAAAAGGGTCGATTCAAAAATGAATCGACCCTTTTTTTTACATTCTATTTTTTCAATTATTTTGTGGTTCAGATCTTCTCTCATATATTTAACGATTCTTTAACTTAATAAATTATTTTATGGCAGGCGGTGCTCCAGTAAATTTCACTACGACCAATACTTCATCTGATTCATCACAAAATTATACGCCAGCTATTATTTTAATGGCTACACTATTTTTCGTTATCGGGTTTATAACGGTATTGAATGATGTACTAATTCCTATAATGAAAAATATTTTCGCATTCAAGGATGATGAAAATTGGAAATTACTACTCATACAATTTAGTTTTTTTATGGCATACGGACTTATGTCTGTTCCCGCAGGAAATATTATTAAATCAATAGGCTATAAAAAAGGTACGATACTTTCTTTATGTATAGTAGCATTAGGTTTATTATTATTCTACCCAGCTTCAGAGTTTGCATCGTATGCATTATTTTTAATTGCATTGTTCATCGTTGGTACTGGTTTTGCCATTCTTCAAGTAGCCATAAATCCATATCTGATTGCATTAGGTAGCCCTGAAACAGGTGCTGCTCGTCTAAATTTAGGTGGCGCATTAAATTCAACAGCGACGGCAATCGGACCGATATTTGGATCTTTTTATTTATTGAATGAGTGTTTGATGACTCAAGCAGATACCCTAGCAACAACTAGAACCTTATATGTTGGCATTGCATTATTAATAATTTTAATTGCGGTGTTTATGTCATTCATGAAACTGCCCAAACTTTCTATTGAAAATGATAAGCACGAAGTACTAACAGGAAGTATATTTGAATTTAGACATTTGATTTTTGGAGCAGGAGCCATATTTTTCTACGTAGGTGCCGAAGTTGTTATTGGTAGCTTATTGGTGGTATATTTAAAATCCGATACCATGGGAAATATCCCTGAAAAGTTTGCGGCAAGTTTGGTTGCCTATTATTGGGCAGGAGCTATGATTGGTCGATTTATGGGAAGTAAAATCAC
>ERZ724508.334-NODE-334-length-34300-cov-6.125945_pt1 | contig 34300 bp, 51 predicted proteins | sample MGYA00376041_ERZ724508 | MGnify/ENA primary metagenome ERZ724508 (study PRJEB28724, sample SAMN07190887) | wastewater metagenome | isolation source: effluent of sewage treatment plant in Hong Hong | place: USA: Christiansburg, Virginia | collected 2016-03-01 ...
AACTGAAAGATATTGATAAGAAATCGGGAGAAGTTGAAGGGTTGTATGAGAGAAATCACCAAGTACTCAGGGCTAAGATCGAAGAGGTTGAGAAATCAACAAAGGAGTGCAACTCTCAAAGTTAGTTCTTGGAGAAAGCCCTCAAGACTTATATAAGTATGTACAGCAAGAAGTGGGCCCTCAGGATGTCGCCCTTTGCTGAGTAGATCGAGCAGCCAAGCGCCGGCAAGCCAAGCTTGGCAATGCTGTTGAAAGAAATCGTGAGATAGGCTGACCAGAGGCTCGCGAAAATCTAAAGATAAATCAAGTAGTGGGATTCCTAGTTTAAGGAGAGCCTTTGGGATAAAAGAATCCTGAGCATTCGAACATCCTCAACAAAGAAGGCAAGGCCGATACCAAAGATACCTTACGTCGAGATTTCAGAACCACCAGTAACTGAGCATACTCTGACTCTGGATCCCTTGTGAAGAATAAAGAACGGAAAGTCATCAGTGGTTGAGCATCGTGGCAAACTTCTCTTCGAAGCTAGTCTCGTAGTTATCCACAAAGCTGGTGCTGTGGTGCACCTCACCGATTCTGGAGGAGCTGGCGTTGCGTTTCCGGCTGTGGGTGTTCATTACAGTCCGGTTTAACTCTTAGAGTCTGTGCTGCCTGCCTAGCGGTACTACCCTTGGAATGTCGATTGTGCGGTCAGTAACTCTTATGTACCTCACCAGCTGCTTGTACTTTGCAGGGTCAATTTGGCGGATATGCGGAAGTGCGACATTGGTATTTTTATAGAAGTAGCGGTTGTGTAGGAACTCCATGAGCGAGTCCAGATTCTTTTGCACTTCAACGATAAACACGAAGCTGTGCCTGAGCATCTCATTGGTCAGCTGGTGGTAGCAGCTGAATATTGCATCGATACAGTTCTGCAGGTAGTCGTTAAACACTCTCCCTAATATACATCGCGAACAGCTGGCACATTACGGTGAGCTTGGGATAGTACCGGCCAATCTTGTTCAGGCTCACCTGCGTCTTCAGGATGAAGTTCAGCATGTTCACCACTTTGAAGCAGTTTGCAGTCAGCTCGATGGAGCCCAACTGCTCCACGGTTACCTGCTGTTGGTTACGGCACTACTCGTACAACTCGATATGACTGCACAGCCGTTGTACGTACTCGGAGTAGTAATCCACGATGTTGCTGCGGATCCATGCCTCCGGCCCTTCATCTTTCACTGAACTTGGCGGAACGTTTTTGTAGCTGGCAAGCTTACTGCAGATTTATTGGCTAAGCGTATTAGTGATGAGATCATGGGTGGCGATGTAGTACTTCAGCTTCTCAATGGGATGAGAGCTAGTCCACCCCCTCTCCAATTCCTTTATGAGCTGGTTAATGGAAGCCGGCTGCACAACCTTCCTCAGTTCTTCTATGTATGTGAAATTGATGTCGGAGTTGCTGCTGTTCACTTCTGCAAAGTCCAGCAGCTTCGATGACTGATTCTGGTTGAATATGTTTGTGAGCTTGCGCAGCATGTATTTATTATACAGACAGCTCGATCACTGTACGGAATTGCGCTGTACCATTGCGTATCGCGAGAGGTTGGAGATTGTAGACTGAAGGGCATAGTGGCCTGGGCCGGGGTGATCGTTGCCCTCATGTTTCCTGGCATCCTTGCCGATTCTACAGTTAAACACATGATTACGAAATGCCCTGGTAGCGAGAGGGTTGTTGGCCCAAAACATTATAGTCGCCGGGACCTGGTTTGATCTTGCGGACAGGGTTTGAACGGAGGGAGTTGCCGATCTTAGAACTCTTTATTGCGAGTGTTGCCATTCCTTCGTGTGCGTTGTATTGTCCAGGTCCAGGGTTTGTGTTGCGTACAGTAAGCAACGATTTGGATCTTGGAATGCTGAAGGAAGTGGTTGTTGTGGGAACGTCGTAATAGTGGCCTGGGCCAGGAAGTTTCTCTGTGTTACCGAAGCTCATGTGGCCAGGTGAACGTGGCATCGTACCATTTGGAACATGATACTTTTGGCCATAGTTGTACTAAGTTATGCATTAATTACATCTGCTGGCCCCGGGAGCTTTTATTTGTTTGAAGTACCACGCTTTTCTTTGCCGACGGAGAAGGAAGGGGCATCCGGAGCCTCAACAAGACCTTTTTGGTCGCTATAGTAAGATTTCGAGTGTACTAGGTGCCTGGCCCTGGCGAAACTGCCTGGTTCTAGTACAGTTTTAGCCCAAGCTTTTGAGCAAGTGAGAATCCTTTCTTCCTGTTCAAACTCTTCTCCAGTTCGGTTTTGAGATCGTAGGCGTTAGCTGAGTTAAATGAAAGAGTATACGTGCTGGCGTGAGCTACGTAACCGTTGTGCGTTTTGCCCGCGAAAATGTTTATTTTTTCTCAGTGCTGGATTTCGGTCTTGTTTCGTAATCACCGGGACCAGGGATCGAAGGGTCGCCTGCGAGTGACGGTCGGTTGCTGGTGCCGAACATCGACCGTTTTCTGGTGATGTTAGGTTTGATGGTTACATCGTATTGACCAACCCCAGGAAGGTTCCGCTTTTCCTCCAAAACTGATTCATACTTGTAAGCCATGTTGTAAGCACTGCTTTTGCTTTTTACGAGGTGATGTTGGGCATCGTGGGAACCCGGACCTGGATTCTCATTGATCTTCGGCTTGTGAACTTCTGCAGGAATTGAGTATTTCGGCGCATTCTACGATCATTCCAAGCTTACTGGCTTTAAGTCGCCGGGGTTGTACACGTTCGGGGCTGGTGCACCCTTGAACTACATGGTCGATCGCATCGATGTTCCAATTCTGAATGAATGGATGTTTCACTTCCAGGTGGGCGCAGTGTTGGTGTTACTTGAAGTGTCGTACATGGGACCAGGGCTGCAGTCCTTCTCGTGGTTCGGTGCTGTATAGCGGCTCTTGATACCCAGCGACGTTCTTGAGCCCGAGAGACTCCAAGCAGGAAAAGCATAAAAGTTCATCGGCAGCGATCAGCTATATAATACGATTAAGATGGCTCTGAACTGTCCAATCAACGCAAACGGGCAGCCCAACAGCGTCGAAGGAGAAATACTCATGCTTTACCGTGGTCACGTGGAATTCGAGGTTAAGATGGATGGAGTCGGAAAGCGTATAGCCAAAGGAAGTGTACCCAATCATTCTAACTTAGGTCTATCTGTCTACACTGAGGATTGTCTTCGTTGCCGATAAGTACCAAACTTCAGACTTCAAGTCCTTTGATATCCCAATCACTAATCTGTACGGTGAAGATATCGTCATGCCAATCTTCGGCAGCACCTACCTGAAAGGAAGCGTGAGGCCTCTCTTCGGACTACTTCCTAACGATAGCCACTTTAAGCTGTGGTTTTACAACGGAAACAGCAACACCTTCATACGTATTCTCAGCAAGATGATCGAAATCCACAAGAAAGGACAATACCAGCAACCAGCTCAAAACCCCTATGTGCAGCAATTTACAAGCGGCAATTTCGATCGCAAGGCCTTTGTGGACCCAGACGATCCCACAGTCGTTTACATATGACCTTTCGTTGTGTGAAGAACATCATGGGGTTATTCTCCTGGGGTCGCGTGGGAACAGGCATGAATTTCGGATATCTCCCAGACCGCAGTACAACATGACGACTCGCTCGAGTCCAATACCGCAACCTCCATGGGGGAAGGCTCCGTACTGGAATGACTTGATATAGTCACGGATGGTCTCCGGGTCGATTCCGCACTCCTTTGCTCGCTGTTCGAGGATGACTGGGTCATGGATACGCTGAGCGCCTGAAGTGATCTCCTCACCTCGCATGAAGAAGTCATACGAACAGGTGAAGTTAGGGTCGTCTTTGCAAGGCATAGTATAGAAGGGTCGGGCCTCCTTGGGATATCGATGCAGCATGTAGAAGTCAGTATCGTACTTTTTGCGAACTAAATAAGTCAATTGCATTACCAATCTCACCAAGCTGCTTCTCGACTTTTGTTGATAAATCTTCATTGACCTTCCACTCGATTCCGTTCTCCTTAAGGAGATTGATTCCCTCCTCAAAGGTTAGCTTGAGTACAGGTGTTTTGTTGCGGAAAGGCTCGAACTCAAACTGTTCGTTGATTGCCTTGAGCTCCTTGCCGTACCTCTGCTCCAATCCTTCAAAGATGAACGAGAGGAGTTCCCCGAGGAAATCAAGGAGTTCACCGTAATGCTCCTTAATGGCCATTTCTATATCCAACCCCATGAATTCGCACATGTGTCGATGGGTGAATGAATTCTCTGCACGGAAGACGGGAGCAATTTCGTAGACGCGGTCGAAGTCAGCCATGATACACATCTGCTTGTAAAGCTGGGGAGACTGCGCCAGACATGCCTCCTTGCCGAAGTACTTCAGTTTGAAGACGTTAGCTCCACCTTCGGAACTGCCACTAATGAGTTTAGGTGTGTGAATTTCAATAAACTCATGCTTGTTAAGGAACTCTCGGAACAGCTGGCAGACACCAGAACTGAGCCTAAAGATAGCTTGCTTAGCGGTCGTTCTCAGATCGATGACTCTATTGTCGAGGCGAGTCTTTAGCTTGACACGGATCTCTTTTTTTTTATCTTCACCAGCAGGTTCCTCCTGCTTCTCCTCTTCCTCGTCTTTGGCATAGTCGAATTCGACTCCGACGACTTTCTTGGAGGCATCTTCGACCTGCAGAGGGAGCTGATTCGTGGCACGGTTCACCACGAAAAATTTGGATATCTTGATTTCAACTTTCTGAGTGCATGACTCGATCTCCTTCTCAGGTTTCTCCACAAGCCCCACGATATCCACAATACTCTCAGAGGGGACTCCTGCCATGTACTTGATCATGTCCTTGGAGATGGTCTCCGACTTGAAGGCCACAGCCTGTACGGTTGAAAACTGCTCACGAAGCACGATGAAGCAGTTATTTCCCTTCGAGCGGATGTTGTGGACTCGAGCTCTAACTAAAATCTCCTTGCCAGCCTGAGTATCATCAATGTTGATGACCTACGTCAAACAATAGACTTACGTGGGTCCAGTTCCTTCCGGAACGGTAGGTAGACTGGATCATGGGGTAATCTCCGAACTGGTCAGTCTCGTAGTTTATGTAGATGACTTCCACATGAGGCTTCTCTTCGACTTTTTTCTCTTCCTTTGGTTTCTTCTCCTTATGCTCCTTGGCTTCTTTGGGCTCCTTGTCCTTCTTCTTTTCCTTGTTCTTGTGCTCTGCTGGGGCCTCAGTTGGCTTGGGTGCATCAGGTTGAGCGACTTCGGGTTGCGGGACTTTTTCAGGTTCCATACGTCTGCGGGTGGAGATACGAAAAGGTTTGATTAAACTATTTATAACGAAGCGTGGACGCAGCAGCCTAAATAGCATTTAATTCTTTTATATAGGAGCACGCATCTGCGGCATTTGTCGGATCGCTTAATTAAAAGATAGTTGCGGTTGGTAAAGTTTCTAATTCCCAGCTGCGTTGGAGTTAGGAGGGCTGCAGAAGAGCAAGCTCAAGCCAGAGCAAGCTGTTATATTTCTGCTTGAGGCGATCCAAACCCTATAATACGATATATAACTGATGGAAGCATCCTCGGAGAAAAGCAGCAAGAAGGATGACAAATAGCTGTCGGACGACAATTCGTTTGGCGACGAAGAACCACTGGATGACGACGATGAAGACATCCCTGACGACGATGATGACGAAGAGGATTTAATGGACGACGGAGACGACTAAGATTTTGGCGATGACGGTAATGGCCAGTTTGATTCAGAGGAGGATTCATAACCACCAGTGACCCACAAGAAGAAGAAAGAGGAGAACTTGGATCCAATGGTCGTGTACCAGAAGAAGGAGGCGGAGATCTTGTACTGGCTGAAGAACCATCCAGGCGAGCAATGGACAGATAAAGAATTCCCAGCAAACAACAAGCAGTTCTTCAAGGACCAGACCACAGTCCCCAAATGGGGTTACGAACTAAAGCACATTGAGTGGAAGCGACCACAGGAACTTCACAAAGATCCGAAGTTCATGGTGTAGGATGAGAAGAAGTACATCGACTGCGATGCCAAGCAAGGACTAATCGCTGAAAGCTGGTTTATCGGGGCATTGACAATGGCAGCAGGCAAGAGCGAGGAAATTCAAAAACTCATTGTTGAGAAGGAGTACTTTAACCAGGGCTTCGTGAGTTTCCAGTTCTTCAAGAACGGTGCTTGGGTGCAGGTCATCGTCGATACGCTACTGCCTTACGAAAAGGAAACTAACTCACGAACCAGTGTATATTGCAGTTGCGCCAACCCACAGGAATTCTGGATATCATTAATGGAGAAGGCATACGTCAAGCTGCATGGCAACTACGAAACGGTATGCGAAGGGAACGTGCTAGAAGGTCTCGTAGATATCACAGGTGGAGTGAGCGAAGGCTTTGATTTAACCCACCCTGACATCAAGAAGGCTATTGAAACTGGTGCACTTTGGAACATGCTTCTCGGCAACTTCAACCAGAAGTTCTATCTCGGTTGCATGAACTACGATGCCAAGAAATCAGCCAAGACTGCAGATCAGGGGCCACAAGGCATCCTCGAGAATCATTTCTATAACATCCTCGATCTGCGGGAGTTCCCGAAAGAAAATTTAAAGCTTGTTCGGATCAGAAACCCTTGGGGAAGCGACGGAGTGTGGAATGGTGCCTTCTGCGAAGACTCGGATGATTGGGATAAGCATCGAACTCTCAAAGAGGAACTCAAGAATGTCTTCAAGACAAAGAAATCGGATGGAGCTTGGTGGATGAGCTTCCAGGATTGGTGCCAGCAGTTTAACAAGGTGTATGTTGGGAAGGTGTTTCCAGAGAACTGGTAAACTTACTGCATTCAAGGCAAATGGGAAGGAAAGACCAACGGCGGAAGATGCCCAGAAAGGGTGGTGCCTGAAAAACCAGAGGGAAAAGAAAACAAGAAGGATGATCACTTGCAACAAGAGACAGACGATAGGTGGTTTAATAATCCACAGTTTCGAATTAGAGTAGCTAAGGACACCAAGGTCTACATTTCTCTGATGCTGGAAGACGAGAAGATCAGCAAGGTGCCTTACATTCCTTGTAATTTCATGGTGATCAGCACTAAGAGTCGTACAGAGCGAATTTGGGAGAGGCCAGATGAAGCAGATATCATTGTACAGTCAAATGCTAAGGGCTTGGTAGAGGATAAACGAGAGATTACGGAAGTACTAACTCTGAAACGACAGGAAGGAAAGAACTACGGCATATACATGATCATACCAAACATTGTCGATATCAAGGAGGGAGTCAAGAAGGACGACAAGAGAATATTTTACATGCGGTTGTTCGCCTCAGAGAGTATTGACATCGTTGAGATGCCTGAAACTTTGGAAACGACAGTGGATGGGCAGTGGACAGACAATTCTGCTGGAGGCAGAAGAAAGATTGAGGGAAAGGAAAATCCCAACTGGTGTCGCAATCCACAGTACTTCCTGAACTTCTCCCAGCCAACGATGCTGAAGATAATTTTGAGGAGAATGCAGGGAAAGAAGGCCAAGGCGTGGAAAGTCGGTATGACTATCACAAGGTTCGATACTGGAAACAAGCCTATTGAGAAGGTAGATAAGAAAATAAAGAACACTGTGGGTAACAACCTCCAGAGATTGCTGCAGCAGACAAGCGAGTATCTTGAACCGCCTGTGATGGATTCCATTGAAAGAAAACTGCTAATACCTTCGACTGAAAAGTTCAAAGAGAGCAACTATTCCGGTGAAGAGGCATCTGCCCTGTTCTTCAAGTGGAACCCCACTGAAGGACCCTTTACAATTATTCCGACTGTTGATCTCGAAGGAAGAACCGCAGCCTATAAACTTACCATCTTCAGCAACAATCCGATTGAGCTGAAGAAGCTGGATGAGCATACGAATTCTGTCTTGATCGGTCGATGGGAGAAGGATCTTTCAGCTGGTGGTTGCCACCTTTACGACAAGGAAAAAGAACCTCAGGTACACCATTTGAGTTATTTAGCGTACTTGGGCTCAAAACCCTAAATTCCATTTACAGTTCAAATATCCGCAAAACGAAGAGGGAGGGAAAGAGTTCAGCAAAATTGATCACAACGAGCCGATAACACAAGCCAATATTAAGATAACTCTTGCCATCGCGGAGAAAAATTGGAAGAAGGAAAATCCTAATACCGTTGGAGGCATGATTGGGATCTACTTACTTGAGAAGCGAGATACGAAGTTAGTGTACAGCGAGGATATTGTGGTGAAGCAGACTAACTTCCTACCCGTCAGTTCAACAACCTTAGAGTGCGAAGTGGGAACTTAGCGCGAGCTCAACAAGGCGGGATATATTATTATGCCGAGTACCTACCAATCCAAGATCCACGGTTCATTTATCCTGTCCGTCAAGAGCGATAAGCCCTTTGAATTGACCGCAGTCAAGTGATTCTAAATGCCACTGGGCCATATCGCAAACCAAACTAATCATGAGCACTCGGGGGTCTTCCAGTTGGGGTCGATGGGTCCGTAGTCGCGAATTATCTCACGGTGGGCTGTCCATACGTGCAGAATTGCTTCCTTGGTGCCGATTCCAGCGCCTCGGGGATCTCCGCATGGTCCGAACCAGTGGTTCTGAGGAGCGCCAGTAGTCCTTGCTCGTAGTCCTGCATAGGTAGTTCCATTGATGGTCTGTCCAAGCACGTGATCGAGGAAAAGTGGATCATTAGAAACAACTCCTGCAGTTAAATTGTGCTTCATTTTATTGAGAATCCTGAGAACATCCTTGAGCTGGTCACTTTTGTACGGGACTATTACTTGGAAAGGCCCGAACAGTTCGGTGGCGCATAGCTCAAAGTTTTCGAGGAAAGTTTTGACGCTGACTTGCACAGCAGTTGGTTCATAGCTGCCATAGGCCTTAGGAATCTTGTGATTGGTGAGTTCTTTCCCTCCGAAGGCCAATGAAGACTCAGGTAACTTCAACAACGCATCAATGTGAGCCTTAATGCTTTTGTTGTCCCAAGTCAGCACAGGACCAATGGTCAAGTCACTCAGCTTTCGTCGAGCAGCCAAGGTCTTGACCTTGTCAATGAGACCAGCATTGACCCAGTTCTCATGCACAAACATTACTGATTGCTTTGAACATTTCTGGCCACTGGCCGCGTAGGTGTCCTGATCGGCAGTCCAAGCAACATAGTCAACGTTGCTAACATCGGGGCCGAGAACCTTCCAATCAAAGCCAGCATCCTCAACTCGGACCTTTCCGTTGGTCTTGTTAGCAATGATCTCAGAGACTTCACTTCCTCCTGTGAACTGAATCATGTGGAAGTCAGACTTGTCAATGATTCTCATGGTGGTATCGTTGGAGCAGTTGATGAAGTTGACATCGTAAGCAGGCATACCACAGTGTGCAGCCATCAGAAGAAACTGTTCCATGCAAACTGCGACCTTAGTTGCACACTTCAGCAACGGACGGTTACCAGCAAGCAGAGATCCAAATGTTTGTAGTGCAGGGATTTCAACTGGGAAGTTGAATGGGGCGATGACCGCAACGTTGCCGTATGGCCAGCGGTAGCCTGAAGAAGCCTGTCCATCATGGTCGCCTGAAACATTGAACGACCTGAATAGGAATCGTGCATTATCGCCTGCAAAGTTCTCGAAGAACTTGCGGGTTACGGTCAGTTCACCTCGGCACTGGACGTCGCTCTTTGGCATGACTCGCTGAATGAGCTTGATGAAGAAGTCTTACACTTATTTCTTGCGCAGTTCAGCAGCAATCCGGAAGAACACATCACCGTACATCACGTAGCGGCCCACGTTTCGAATGGGATTGTGGAGGCCCCATCGGGGGATGCTACGCTGACTGTCGATGAACTTCTGCTCCAAAGCTTGATCGGCCATGCTATTGGCAAGGAAGCTCTCTCCGTTCATTGGGTCAACGACCTTGGTTGTCAGACCGGTGGTAACCGACTTTCCATCCAGGATATTGACCACTGTGTGGGGGTTGCTACCACTAAGCTTTACTGGGTCAACCGTAGCCCACTTGGGGAGCGAAGACATCCACCTCATACATCGGAAAGTGCTCAGCATGCCTTGTTGTTGAGCCGATATTAAATCATAGGAGTAATGGCAGATGGGAGGGTTCTAAACATCCATGTTTCAATAGAAGCTCTTGGTTGTTTTCTTGGGAAGAGTCTGGTTCAGTCGTGCTGATCCTACCAGTTGCCTTCTGCTAGTTAAAGTTTAAGCTTAGCTGACAATCCAGAAGTGATGGAAGGATTAGGTAAGACTATTGTTCCCTGTATTAACCATAATATTGGCGATTCTTCCATAACTGATAACAATCTTCTTTGAGGGCGGTTGCCCGGGGTGTCATCAAGTCATCACCGCGTTGCTCCCTTTAGCTGGCAGCTGGCGTTATTTTGTGAATGGAAGGCTAAGTGCGTGACTACACGATAGCGAATAGAAATTAATAGAAAGAAGTTTTTTGCGGGCGCGATGGAAAAATACAAGCAAAGGATCAGCGTCCCCAAGGTCAAGGAGGCCACTGAGTCGAAGAGATTACACTCCCGGCTGAACAGCCTCCAGCTAACAAAGGACCAACCCGAAGACATCGTGGACGATGAGAACGCCAACATTGGCACGCTGGCCGTCTACAGCAGAAGTTGACCCAGTACCTATTCAGAGCTAAAAACCACGCTGTTGAGCAGCATCGAGAATCGCATGGACCAGAAGGAAGAATCAAGCAAAGACCAACCCGGAGACATCCATGAGCGCATTAACCGTCATCCCTACCGACACCTTGTGGGCACAACCATCGACAAGGAGTCTTTCAAGAAGCACTTAGCAATGCTTTATCGTGGCACGGTCTACTCGGTTAAGTTTCTGAAGGGTCCAAGCGAAAAGTACCTGAACAGTAAAATGTTAACACTTCCGGAGCCCAAGAGTAATTACCATGCTAATACAGCCAACCGAAAGAAATTCCTCGTTCTCGACCTTGACGAAACATTAATACATACCGTGCAGCCCCGAGAGAAGAGCGATGTGGTGCTCAAGCTTGAGGGAATGGATAGCCTGTGTTTCAATATCAGGCCTTACTGTCTAGAATTTCTCGAGAAGATGAGCGAACATTTCGCTATCTATGTGTTCACTGCCTCCACACCGGCCTACGCTACTCCAATTATTGAGCATCTTAATAAGAAGAATAAGACAATTCATGGGGTACTCTCACGACCTCACTGTATGGAAACCCGCAACGGTACGGTTGTATCTCACTCAGGCTTCTACATCAAAGATCTCCGAATCATCAAAAACCGCAACCTCAAGGACATCGTGATGGTCGACAATCTTGTCCATTCCTTTGGTCTGCAGATCGACAATGGAATTCCCATCCTGTAATTCCAGGACAACCCCAACGACCAAGAGCTAAAGCACATCGAAAGCATCTTGCTTGACCTCAAGGAGTTGGATGATGTGCGACCTTATCTCGACAAACGGCTCCAGCTCCGACGCATTAGCAACCTGTCCGACCGTGAGATGGAGTTGTGACTGGCTATCGTGACCGCTGCTACTTCTATTCTATAATTCCCTGGTTATAACAATGTCCATGTCACACCACTAACAGTACGATCACGTTGTGAAACTCATGCTCGTTGGAAGTTCGGGTGTTGGTAAAACTGCCTTCATGCATCGATTCTGTGAGGAGACTTACAACGGAAAGCTGCCAGCCACGATAGGACTAGACTACCAGCAGAAGGTCATGATAAGTAATGGAGTAAAGTACCTTGTCCAGCTGTGGGATACTGCTGGCCAGGAGAGATTTGCGAACATCACTCCGTCGTACTACCGGAGCGCCATGGGGATACTGTTATGCTACAGCGTAGAGGACCGTGAGTCGCTCAATAGCATTGCTGTGTGGATCAAGCAAATCAAAAAGTACTCGGACGAAGAGCTGCCGATTCTGATAGTGGGGAATAAATGCGATCTAACGAGAAGACAAGTGTTATAGAAAGACGGTAAAGCAGTAGCTGAGCATTACGGAGTCGACTTTATCGAAGCCAGCGCCAAGGAGGACATTAATGTAAAGAACGCAGTGGCTAAGCTACTGGAGAAGGTACGGATAAAGCTAGGTGAAAGCGACAGCAGACGTTTCAAGCTGAGTCGTTTCAATGATAACCGAACGGGTTGTCGATGCTGAAAAACCAACTGATATTTTTGTTTCGAACATGCAACTATCAATTCTGACGCGGGGTTACGATGATCTCGAATTTGTCGGGTACCACGAACAGTTTCCACTGAAGCTTGATACTCTCGGGATGTTCAATGTGCCAATTGTACCGGAGGAATAGCCTTATTAGAGTTATCTTCGTAACGTTGACTGATATGTGCTGACAAAGGCAGTTCTCCGAGCCGCTGAGCTCGGTATTAGTTTGCAAAGGACCAATGGCAATTAATAATTCATCAGTTCTCCCTTTACGAATAGCCTTGATTTATGACAAATCTCCTTTGATCCTCATTCAGCAGTCTCATATCCTTCATTACGATGCGCCCAAATGAGAAACATCAATGAACCAGTGGACGCCAGATCTATGAGGATTTACTCTGATGAGTTTTACAGGTGCGGGGTCCCAGGACGAAGGTCTTGGTTGTCCAGGATGTGTAATGTGGGGCTGAGAGCTCCTCGAAATAATGATTTCTTTTTCTGCTTTTCAACCGTCCTTATAATTGAATGAAAATCATTAATGAAATTGATAAGTTTAACGTAGTCAAAGAAACTCTGGCAGTGGTTCTTCCTCTCTGTAGCCTTGATTCCAATCTGACTCATCAGATGAAGAGGACTCTTATTCTTGCTTATGTGCCGGTGGTTGCTCCTTTTTTACTTCACGTTCCCTCTTTTTCTCTCGCTCAAGTCTTTCCATAATCTCTTAGAATATCATCTATTCAGTTCGTTCTGCAATCTTCACAGTCGGGTGGTTGGGAGGGGCCTCAACCTTGGAGATATGCATCTACTTGACCCTTGCCTCAGTTTGTTAATCCTCATTACGCTTGATAGCTGATTGGCGGTCACTTTTCCGACGTTCGGTTTGATTAAGTTGTAGGAGCTAACATATGATGTTTCGACGGTATGTTGCAAGGTCGTCTTTGATCTGGAGCACTATCTGGTTGTCGCTGTTATTGGAATCCGTCTCAATGAACATCATCAATGAAGCTTTCTTCATTTTACGGGTGTATCGCACAGCTCGAACAAACTGGGCTCCATTCAGTCTGAGAACGTTCCTCCCACCGAGTTTGGTCATGAGCTGCTGATAGTTATAGAATTTCAGCCATGCTGGGTTGAGTTGAATGGAACTCGTGCAGATGTCCTGGCTGTAGTGTCGAAACTACAATGTGTTAGGCAGCAGCAGAATGTCACTAAAATTCAAGTTCTGGAGCACTTCGCAGTATTCCTGGTAGAACTCGGTAACGAGATGGTAGTTGGAAAGTCTCATCTCGCTTAGCTCTGGTTCACGGATAAGTTCGTAGACCAGGTCAAATTCTAAGTCGATACCCTGACAGAAAGCCTTCAGTGAACCTTCGTTGTTACTCCCGAAGTACAGCACCACCATGCTTAGCGACTTTTTCAAAGAACTCAGAATGCGCACAGTTGGGCGGACTTGAAGACGCATACATGAAATGGGTATACCCCTCTCCTCGTTGACGATGCTTGGTTGCTAAGGGCGCTCCCCATGCACCTCGAGATCGTATTCCGACGGATCAAAGTCGTACAGCAAGGTGCACTCCTGGGCGCCATTTTGTTTGAGCCATTTGCTTGGCAGAATCATTAGCCTCAACGATTTCTATCGTACTGCGAACTCCACCTCTGCACCAGGGTTGCACGTGCTGCTGGCAAGCTCCCTGAGTATCGATACGAGATTTTTAACACTACTGTTCCTCGCTCCCTTGGACTTAAAGATAATGCGCACCTGCATTATTATCTGATAGTGACTGGTCTTTCGGCGGCTAGTAAATAACTGCGAACATGGGACATCGCGATAATAATAATGTTGTACTGGCAGTCGCCTCAAGAGCCAATCGAGAATAAGCGACTGATTTTTGACGAGGTCTACCGCAACCAGCTCGAAAAGGAAATGCTGGATGGCAGCGATCAGTTCTTCTACTTCAAGACTCTCGGAAAGATTCGTGATCGCTTCAGAATTAAGAGTGGCAGCGTCGTCGAAGGCCTCTTTGAGTCGAGCAGTCAAATCAGGAAAGTATAGTCACGAGCAATAAGCAGACCGAAGGGACTAACAATGAGCACAAGCTTCGGAGTGGAAAAGATTCATAATAAGATGTTCAAGATACACAAGCCCAATGCCTATCCGAAGAACAAGTCAAAAGACGATGGTGGCAGCAAAGAATCGGCAAGGGGTGCATTACACTCTCAACAGTTAGAGTTCCGTAGTGAGTTTCCCCACGAACTGTACTCAAGTACCCGACCTCGGCTAACCGACATCGTCAACAGACACCGAAAAATGCAGCGGCACTACCACGAAAGGAAGCAGGAGCAGCGTAGCCAGTCCTTCGATATCAATAATTTCGATGGACTCAAAGTGAGATCTTGGATAGCTGTTGCCAAGAAGTGACCTTCGGTAGTTTTTGCGTATTAGCCAAAGCAGTGTAAGAGAAGTCAGATTTCGAACAGTGGGAATCCCTTGCTCTTTCGGAAGTCTTCCATCAGCAAAATCTTGGAGGGGTTTTTGATGGTCTTCTCAACTGTCAGGTTTACGAGCTGCTCGACGGCTTTATTTCGCCAGCCGGGTGTGCCTCTTAGATTTTCACGAAGAAGGATAGGCTCGATGACGTTTTCCTCTTCGGCAATGAGAGTATTAATTTCAATTTCGGATCTGAAGTAATTCTCGACCATGTCCCTGGGAACATCGTAGTTTACACGCCGAAGCAGTTCAAGAATAGTCTCATCAATGAGATGCAGAAACATGTTCTTTTGGCGAACACAGATTACAGGGAGGAATTTACGCAGCTAAAGCGAAAACACCACTTCACTATTTCGCTTTTCATCGCAGAGAAACTTCACAAGTTCCACCAACACCTCACCTATCTCCGGGTACAAGGCTATCAGGGCTTTGTTCTTGTGACAGCAATTATAAGTCAGCTTGTTCAGTACATTGAAAAGCTTTTCGAGAGCAGTCCTATCTCCGATGCTCTCGTAGTAGTAGTAGAACTCTCGGAAAAAGGTCAGGATACGAGTCAGACTGCTGAATAGCTTAATCTCTAAAAACGATTTTTCATCGAGCTACTCCAGTTTGCCTGACACCTTCTTCGCGAATTCGTTGATCAGGTTGGCAATATACTCCAAACGAAGGCCATCGTCAAGATTTTGCAGCTCCATTTCAGTGAACAGCATGAATAGTTTGATTTGGTCCTTCGTCTCGCCTTTATGAACAACTCTGAATGAGATTGGCTTTACAGTTCGCTATCCAGGAACAGCTGAGCAGTGTACATTATCTTGTAAAGATATCGAGCGATCTCCCCGAGGAATCCATCTCGGTCTGTTCTTCTTAGAATCGCCTGCCGCATCTCGTTGTGCTTGTACTTCAACGGGTAGAACGACTCATAGAAGTTGTTTGCTCGCTTCACAGTTGTTGCTTTGGAACTGATATTGAGGTAGTCGTAGAGGGTGATCCAGTCCAAATCTACGAGCTGCTCCATTTAAATAATGCAGTATCAGCAGGGAAGACCCAAGTTCACGTTATACCGTTCGTATACGAGGTACTTAACACTGCAAGCTGACAGATGATAGTCATAGTTTACCAAGAAGGTGAATAACTGGTCGGGGTGGTTTAGGGCCTATGCGACTTCTTCTCTTCCTCTATTCAAACGCTTTTGCAGGCTCTCTTCGGACTCGGTTCCGCGATTGCGCAACCTCTGCTCTAATATCTACCAACTGGGAGGCAGCAGGAACAGTGAGTTCAGATGAATCATCCTTGCAATTGACTCTACTCCTCGGATGTCAATGTCCAACAGGGGGATTCTATTTCCCTGCGCAATTGAGGCCAGTGCTGCCCTGCTTGTACCGTAGAAGTTGCCGTGTACCTTGGCTGATTCGAGCATATCACCCCTGTCCATCAACTACCTCATAATTGATGTACTTCCTTGAACTCTGTTTCGCTGACAAAGTGGTAATCGAAGCCTCGAACCTCTGACTCTCTTGGCTTGCGAGTGGTATGACTGACGTTCCTGGCGAAGACTGTCGGGTGCAGTTTGAGTAAGTGCCTTATAAGTGTGCCCTTTCCGATACCCGAAGGACCCACAATTGCTAGTGGCGCTACCTGCATCCAACAAATTGCAAACAATCAACATCTCTCCATTGTTATGAAGTTGTAGTCACGCCGACACTAGTTGCGCCGGAGATTGGCTTCACGTTATTTGCTGTGCAAAGGTTGAGGCTCAAGAGAAAGGAGGTTTCGAAACTTGTACTACCGACTCGCTGTAATCTTCGTTGGGTTCTCATTTGCGAATTCAAACACTGAGCTGCGCCAGGCTGATTCATTATTGTTGCATTTTCGTAGACGGCGACTCACGCGACTATTAGGGACATCCTCCATAAAACGGTAGCCTGTTACTCCCGATTTGAACCCGTTTCGAAGCCTGTCTTCCAGTTTGTGCTATTCGATTAATTACTGTCTTCGGTCCTTGTCGACTCTCTTGCGGATTACATTTGCGAAGTAGTTAAAGGTCTAAGGAGTGCAGTCTTCACTTGCATACCTTCTCACCGCCCTCTTCAAGTCTTCTGACTCTGTTGTCATCCTCACTTGACGCTCTCGATGAAAGTCACTTTAACGAAGGTCCTCGCGTCCTTCTCGACCGAAGTGGTTGGTATCAGTCCAATCACAAGGCAGCACTGCCGACTCAGTTCGAAAATGTTCTTGCATATCACGAGAAGGATGACTTGACAGGTTGGTCTTCGTTGCAGATTGATGCCGGCTCAGAAATTTATCCATTCTTTCACTATGGCGGACACCTGCTGAAGAAGATGAACCCTTGATAGCTGGGTTGCTGTCCTTGCGGGTGGATATACTAGCCTTTCCGTTGTACTTTTGGTTTGAGCGGTGTTTGGGGGCGGTCGATGACCGAACAAATTTGCTGAGCAGCATAAAGATAATCTGGATGTTACAAAACTCATTCCTTTCATGCCAATTATCTTTATCGACTATTAATGTGCCTCTCCGAAAGCATGTCTATAATAGTAAATCATCCATAAGTATGAAAGCTCTTCTCCTCCTTGCTCTTCTCTTCGCCGTTTTGTTGGCCGACTCCTGTGGTGGTAACTGTCCATCAGGCAAGTGTCCTACCTGCTACTGTGGAACCACCAAGAGCATGCAGGACATCGCCACCTGGTGTGCTAAGCACAACTGGAATCAGAACTGTTGCAAGTGCATCATGTCCCATGAGAGCAGCGGCAACGCCAACGCCATGAACTACAACAGCAACGCCAGCACTGATGTTGGATTGTGGCAGATTAACACGGTAAGGATGGTCTTAAGTAGGTCAACTGGGCTGGATGTTATGGAGGAAAGGCTCCCTGCGACCCGAACGCCAACCTGGCATGTGCTGTCAAGGTCTATGATAATGCTGGACAGAGCTGGAGGCCCTGGTCAACCCACACCACTTGCGGGTGCTGATTGCGTCGAATAGGATATTTACAGAATATCAACTATCACATCGCTTTGAAACTCTCCCTTAGGTTCTTTCGGGCAGCCTATCCAATTGCCCGGACCAGCAGCAATGTGGCTGCTCTTCTTGCGCTTAATTTTAAAGAATTGAAGAAATTCGTAGTCTGGCATATCTGCTGCTCCTTCTCCTCGAGCTCGTTGGTTAAGAGGCTCACCATTTGCTCGTTTTCTTCGAGCTGGTCCAACAACTGTTAATGCCTGCTGAGGGTATTGATACGATCCTCGAGATGGTTGGAGTCCTCAGTGTCCAGCCTCCGAACACTACTACTGTTGTCTTTTAAACAGTTCCATACTGTGTTCAGTGTTTTGCGAACTAAATTTGAAAGTAGCGTAGCCACTGACTATCCTTTCCTTTGCTCCAAGACTCTTTTGGTTATGGCAATTGCAATCTTTGAGGCTGCGAGAAGCTTTTGGTTGTCGTTTCCATGGAGGCGTAGCCTCATAAATCTCTCTGAGACTTCCTGTGCGAACTGTTTGCGTAACCTTTCCCTCTCTCTTTCCTGATCTTCGACATCTGCAATACTGCATGACTAACAGGCATCTTCCTTTATTGTTCGGTTGTTCCCGATGTACTCAGACCTTCGTTTATCCTCCAAAGTCTGCTCCTTTTGCTCCTCCGTTGGCTCAGATACTGTTCGTTTGTGGCTAGATTTCGCGAACGAACTCAGTTTTTTGGGTTGCAACAGGAGTTCAGCGTCTCTGACAGTAACACTCAGCTTTATTTCTGCGGTGTCTTTCGCTCCCTTCTCGCACGTGATTGAATAGGATTGCCGAATTCGTTTAAGGGAAGTTGGAGATAAAGGAATTTAGCATTTCTCTAAGCGTGAGTGACCTCGATCTGACTTCGTCGATATGCCTTTCAACATTGGGAGTTTGCTTTTCCGTCCGTTTGCTGTAATTGCCACCACAGGCCTCTGTTTTAACAATGACGAGAGAGAAGGTTTGTCGAAGGTGTATTGCTTATGTGGTGCTGCCTTTTTCTTTGTTGTTGTGGTTCTGTTGAGATCAACGTTACTCATGACCTCCCGAATTGGTTAGGGTTCAGGGTGTTGGCTGCTGCGTTCAATGGCTGATAGTTTTTCGATGATCGCCTCAGTTGCGTGGTGCTGGATTGTCGGGTAGGTTGTCACACAATCTAAGTTATTGTAGACTTCCGGAAGAGGGAGTGTTCTTCGATTGAGGGCGCAGTTTACGAAATCGACTGTGAATACTGTTGGCCAGAATCTCTATCGGTCGTAGTTTCTTCTTGGTTATCCAATCGAATCTACGAGTATGTTGCACCGTGAGGCAACCCCCGATAGTTACGGTTGGATTGCCATGTAGTCGCTTGATAGGTTTTTTGGAAGGGAGTCGGCAAGATTAAGTTATATAGCTGGTGGAACTGAGCTTTTGCATAGTACAATTTCGAAAGCATGTCGTACTCTACACTTTCGGATTCGGTCGACGATAAGGTGCAGTATCATGAGTTCAGGTCCTAAATCTCTTGGTTTCGGTCTTAGGACTAGCCTTCGAAGCCGATAGAGAAACACTTCAGCTCGGATAGGTACGCTCAGGACCATCCGGTGAACTGCATTACTCACACTATTGTTAGAGCAGACCACAATGCGGTAAAAGGTCTCTCGCACGAGCCTCTGCCTGTGCTGAATCATGATCCCTTGCTGGACAATGCCGATGCTCTTGCCCAACTGCGCATCAGTAAGAATCCACGAAACCCTCCCCGTGAGTATTTGGTAGTATCTGGCAACCTCTACTTCTTCGCTGGTGACTTCGTCTTGTATGATGAGGAAAGGCCCAATTTCTAATACTTCCACCATGATATCGAATAATTACCAAGAGCAATCGATGATTGCATCGAACCGATCAGTGCTATGCCCAATTATTTTATAGTTGTTAGTCTTTGATGTCCAAAGATTCAGAACGGTACTTCCGAAACATCAGCTTCGACCCTATCGAAACCAAGCTATTCTGGTTCACTCAACCCCTCTCCAAAGAGTTTCTCAGAGCCAAGGCCTACCTCTGTCTCTATGAGAGCAATCGCCGAAACAGGCTCATTAGTTTTCAGTCCAAAATGAAGTCGGTCGACTTTGAACTAGACAGGATCAGCAGCATTCACAGGTACTGAGCAGCCAACTCAGAATATATGAAGCAGGTGAATAATCGACGGTAGAGTTCGAGTACAATGCAGTGAAATATGGCTTTAGTTATCACGCCTCTTGTGAGAAAGCATTACTTGAGCTTTTGAAGGTGAAGGGCGAGGGCAAGCCCATGGTACGCAAGAAACAAGAAATCACTTCAAAGCCATAACCACCACTTGTCACAGTCGAAACCCAACCAACCAAGTCTCCAGGCAAAGCATTGACGTTTATCGAGAGAATGCATCAAGCTTCCAAGGGGAAATCCTCAGCTCGGGTGTAACTACCAGTAAAGCAAGAGGAGATCGTTAAAGTGGAAGCTGCCATCCAGATTCAAGAGTCCCCAGTTTCCACCAAATTGGTTGTGAGCACGAAGTTAAGTAGCAAGCTTACTTCAAAGAGATCGTTTGTTGTGAGTCAGGTCGCTAGATCACCTACCAAACTAGTATCTCGCTCTGTAAGGAATGAACCCAATGGCCTTGAACAGAACTAGAGAAGCCATCTTTGCGTTATCGGCAGCACAAACATCCTGCTACAGTTCACCGGGGGACTGGCCAAGATGTACGGTATCACCACAAATTCGATCCGACTGGTGCATGCCTTGAAATTTCACTCACACTAGATAATCAAAGCCACCTACCTGAGCAACACAACTTAAGTGCTTTTGCTCATGAAGAGTGAGCCACATTGCCTGGTACGCTTCGACTTCGAAGAAAGTAGGACTACGAAGTTAGATATACGCGATCGCTTCGGGGTGGACGAGCCTATCATTGACTTCATTCTTCCAAGACAACTTTATCAAGAGCAGATCCTAATCCTAACCGAAAGGTCAAGTTACTTGCTGACTCTACCCGACAGGGAGAAGCGGTGCGGTGCCTCAGAAACAATTTCCCACGTTACACACAAGAATAGATTTAAGAAGGTGCATCATCACTCCCTCAGTGGCTACCTTGCCGTGGCCGAAGATGGAGAGTACTGCTTGTTTAAGTCTCTGACTGCCACTGTACCCTTCTTCAAGCACTAGTTACCTCCAATGGCCAGCTGGATAAGCTACTCGAGTAACTACATTTTGTATAGCCTGGGGCTGAAACTGGAGATGGTCATCCTCAACAAGAAGAATTCAGGGTATCTCAACACTGCTCTGATGGAGCTGCAGCAGGCAGACATTGAACGCTTAGGCCTTGGCTAACAGCATTTTAATTGCGTTATCTTCAGTTCGAATCGAACCTACATTCTAGCAGCCGTCCGACATATCCTCGTGCTGTGGCGTCTGTACGATGTGGTCGAAGATTAATTGACCTACGAGACGGCGGTCTACGATTAAATCATCGACTCGATGACGAGCTTCACCAATAAAGATGGAGAGTTCGTTTGGCTGTCGCTTGCAAACGGACATCGTTTGGAGCTGCTACTGGCATGAGACTCGTGCTGGTAGCGGGCAACTTTGAGCTCTGATGCATTCCCTCGATGAATGTTTTTTAAACTCCCTTGTTTTATTGCAAGATTAACGCCTCCCTGCCGATGATCCTGATAGCGGACATAATATAGCAGATATCCAGAGGCTACCGGCATCGTTTTTCACCAGCGGGACTGAACAGCTGCCGCCCATGACCTCGAAAAATAAGCCTTCAGCACTGAAAGAAATAAAAAACATCAACCGTACCAGACATTGGCTGCGTATCAACCGAGGCTGCTGACGACAATAAATATCCGGGAGGCCGAGCTTATTCTCCAGCAGCAACCCAAAGTAGAGATGCCCTCCATTGAAGTATCGAATCTACATAATTTAACTTTGGAGTTTACTTAATTATCAGAGAAGGGGGAGTACCTTGACAGGAAGCGAGAACCCGATTCGCTATGGATGAGTTGCAGTGGTTAACTATGAACGTAATAGACAATAAAAGACCCTTGGAGTCCCGAATATATCTTCGGCATTGAGCAACGGCCGGTCGTGACAGGTTCGATGTTTAGTGAGGGATAACCCCATAGCCACAAGTTGACCACTGCCACTATTAATACCGATTTTGAGTGGATATTGTATAATAAATATTCGTTCACTTAATAAATGGACTCAACGACAAGCGATTCACTCCGTGACGTATTCCTTGAGCGCTTCGGCAGTTTTGTCGATCGCGTCGGGGTTGTAGACTGGAAAAAGTGCCTCAACGAAGATTACAAGCTCTACAATATCAAGCAATACACTATAGAAAAACTATCGGGAAGGAGGGCCAAGGAACTCTACGCTATCCTAGTTGACAAGTAAAGTCACCTGTTACGTAGGTTTTACGTCAAAGAAAAGGAGAGCGAGGCCTGGCACGAGAACGAACTTCGGGTGTTTGTGTGGGTGTTGATGGCTTTTGGACACAGCCTACGACTCCCCTTGAACGAGTTTGTAACGGCTTAATTCAACTCAGACCGACCTTGAATGGGAGTACCTCTCCACGCTCTTCTACGGCAAAAATGCACGCCTCTGTGAGTTCCAATATCTCAACCTCAAGAAGACGCAAGTTAAAAACGAGAGGTGGTCGCAGGAGGAAGATGAATACCTCATCGACATCATCAGGTACATTCCGTTGTAATTCAGCTCTAAGGCACAGAAGAACAAGTGGAATGAGATTGCCAAGGAAATCTTCTACCGATCAGACCGACAATATTTCCGTAGCGCAAAACAATGCCGGGAGCGCTGGAACAACTACCTCGACCCACAGAAGACCAGGTAAGCCTTTGGGGTTATTCAGGGGGGCTTGGACAACCGAAGAGGATATTATTCTGATCAGCGGAGTTCGAAAGGAAGGAAAGAAGTGGGCCTACATTGCCAAGTGCTTGCAGGATACGCGCACTGAGCACACCGTCAAGAACCGATACAAGTCGATTCTTACTCGCTTTCGGAAGGAGCTCAAGGAGCGTCGCCTTACATGTGAGCGTGACCTTCTTTCTGTCATCTACGAGCGACTGCAAGCGATGACCAATCAGAGTATCCTTCTCTCGCCTGAGGAAGAGATAATGGAGGAGATCGAAGTCTCCCAGGAGATCCGTATGCCGCAAGAGCCGGTCAAAACAATTCAGTCCTGCAGCCAGCTCACAGACGTGCCTGGGGACGAATACCCGACCCTATCGTTCAAGCAAGAGCCCAGTCAGCAGGGCTTTGGCGAGTGGCTTGAGTTCGAAGACTTCCACCAGCGTAGAAGTCCGTCTCTGGATTGTGGGTATCCTATCTTGTAATGCAGCTTCATCGAGATCAGCATGGGTGGACTTTCCGAAGAAAGCGACATCTTCTGATTATGTTTCATTACATTAACTCTTCCCAGCCATTGACGAAGCTAACCTTTTGCTATGAAAGTAAGAGCAAAAATTGAATCTTGATCTTGAGCAGCCCGGGGTTTGACGATTGTCTTCCTTTCTCCTCAAAAGGTTTGGAGCCACAAAAGATTCCGTTGCTGCACTCACAGTCCGGTTTGATTTTTCCACTTTCTAGGATCGGTTTTTGGAAAACCAGTTCTTCTTCGTTGTAGGGTAATTAAATGAAAGACTCTATAGAATTTTCAATTACACCCCAAGGCCAGCTAACTGTTGCTTTTAATCAATGACATGCCGCGGACTTCGGACATTGCATGGTCTTATCCGGCAATGGATCTCACTATGTGGCATTGTTGACTCTAGTTCAGTTTGAGGAGATGGTCGGCTCCTTATAAAAAGCCCACTGATACCATTGCCAAGATGGTCTGGTGGAGTCATCATACTGCGATCTAATACAAATATGCTCTAACTCATCACATTCCTCCATAACGCGCCTTCTTATATAGTTTCGCGAGCGCTATGAGTACTATGACACTTAGCAGAGTCTTATAAACTGACTTTAGGGTGACTTTTCCCATCTTTCCTATGAGGAACAACATTATTTTCTGAGTTGACGAAAATGTTACCTGCTTCGAAGCCGTGTAGGGAGGGAATCTGTTGCTCATTGGGTACATATCCAGGATAGCCACCTCCATGCAGCTCTTCATATTGCTGCAGGCCAAAAACCCGCTCTTTCCATGATATCTCCCGTAACCGCTTCCTCCGACCCCACCGAAGGGCAGTTCAGGGTTCATCAGTTGCACCACAACATCATTGACCACGAACGATCCCGATGTGGTCTAGTTATTGAGTCGACTGTTGACCTCTGAGTCCTGGCTAAAGCAGTAGACAACTAGAGGTTTTGGTTTGGAGTTAATTAATGCGATGAGTCTAGTGAGATCGTCATAACCAACCACGGGCAAGATGGGTCCGAAAATTTCTTCAGTCATGAGACTGCTGGTTTCGCTTGGTTCCACGACTATTGTCGGTTTGATGTATTGGTTTTCAGCAACAATTTCACCACCCGCAACAACTTCTCCGCCGTGGTTTTCTCTGAGATAACCTTCCAGGCGCTTTACGTGCTCCTTTGTGATGATCTTACCTATCTCACCGTTTTCTCGCAGAGCTGGATCGTAGAACACCTTCAAAGTCTCAGTAAGTTCCCGAATAAGTTGGGCCTTTACGCTGTTGTGGACATAAACGTAGTCGCCAGCCACACAGGTCTGTCCACAGTTCATGAACCTGCCCATGAGGATACGCTTGGCAGCACCACTTAAATTCGCTGATTTATCGACAATGACCGGACACTTTCCTCCAAGCTCCAGGACGCAAGGGATTAGGTTCTTTGCTGCCTCGACAGCAACGCTGTTCCCTGTCCTCGTTGAGCCAGTGAAGAGGATGAGATCAACCTTGGAGGAAGACAAAGTCTTGGCAACTTCGACCTTTCCTTCAATGCATCGGTAGAATCGTGGGTCCAGATAGGTGTCGAACATCTGCTTGAGAACATTTGAGGTGTTCGGCGAAACTTCACTTGGTTTGAGGATGACGCAATTGCCTGCTGCAATGGCAACCGCGACGAAGGGCAGCGCCGTATAGATTGGATAGTTCCAAGCAGATATAACCAATGCAACTCCAAGTGGCTCAGGCCGGACATATGCCTTCCCAACACCAACAACTGGGTAAGCCAACATTTACCGATGGGAAGATCGACTGATTCTGGTTTTGTCCACTTGTCGATGTTGTCTAGGCTGGAGCGCATCTCAATCTCAGTGAAGCCGTGAGAGTTGAACTGTGCGGTGAAAGTGTTGTAGCCGAGATCTCTACGCAGTGCTTCATCAAGAGTAGCCTTGAGCTCGAAGTGTCCTCTGATGAGGTTTTGGAGCTGCTGCTTACGGAATTTGATGTCCTTGGTCGTCTGCAACAGGAAGTTCCGTTTAAGCTCGGCTAGTATTGGCGCAACCACCGATTTGTCGTCGGGAACTTCATGATCAATGTATTCCGGCTGTCTTGAAGATTCCAACATCGTAAACCTGTGGGAGATATAATTTAAGGATTCACGTCCAATGATCAGGTCAGATGATTAGGCTCGAGCAGCCGAAACGTCAATAGTAAATGCCTTATGAAGTGAATCCTTGAACGGGAAAACCGAGGGTCTTTGTCTGGAGGATTTCTCAAATGCAATCGTTACCAAAGTTTGTGAAAATCGTTGGCGCAGAAGGCATATTGTATAATTAGTAAAATGACCAATAATCATCTGTACATCTCATCTCCTAAAATGCCTCAAATCCTCTTCACCCAATACGATATCGATACCGGCGAGAAGTCAGGCACTTTCGCTGTGGTATACCCCGCTGTTCGCAAGAGTGACAAACTCCCAGTGGCAAGTAGCCTACCTTTAATGCAGTTAAAATTATCGACCAGGACCGAAATACAAACCACCCCAAGATCGATCGCGAAATCAATGTGTTGAGGAGGTGCTAGCACCCCAACATCATCCGGTATATTGACTACATGGTGGAGGGAAGTGTGTATGCCATAGTAATGGAGCAAGGCGGTTAGAACCTGGCTAGCTACCGCTCCAAGAAAGACTATAGCATGTTGTAGTACCAACGGATTATGAGCCAGTTGGTCAGTGCTTGCTAGGTAACATGGCTACTAAATCAGTACCTCTATAGGAATGATATCATGCACAGGGATCTCAAACTGGAGAATGTCGTGCGAGTGGGGGATAGTTGGAAGCTGGTCGACTTCGGCTTCGCTATTCAAGGTAACATCGATGATCCGGCGGCACGCAGCAAGCTGGGAAACAAATTTGGGCGTGCTCCAGAGATTCTATAAGGCAAGGAGTACAACCACAAGGCAGACATATGGTCGTTAGGAGTACTCTGCTACAAGCTAGTGTATAACAAGTTTCCTTTCGAAAATGGAGGAATTGGCGATATCGATCGAATGAGACAGAATCCATTCATCGGTGGGCTAGTGCCTCACAGCTTCCGAGAGAAATGCATCCAAGATTTCATCAGTCACTGCCTGATCTACAATAAGGACCACCGCATAGGCTGGGCTGACATCATGCGACATCCACTGATGAATAAAACCTCGCTTGATGATGTCCTTGAAAACGAGATTCACTGTACCTTGTCAGGGCATATCATCGATCCTGACAAGGAGATTCTCCAGGAGATGTTCTCCAACGTGGCAACGATGAGCAAGTAGCAGGAAGCCGTATTGATCAAGCTTCTGATGATTCGCAAAAAGGTGGTCGTACTGGAAAGTATACTCTTCGATTTTGTGGATTGCTGGCTTAAAAAGTTTCTCAAAGACGGGAAAGACACAAAGTACGAGAAGAGGGAATGTCTGGTACCGTTGTTGGGCCACCTGATATCTCAGATCAAGAAGATCCAATGCCTCATTGTGGACAAAAAGAAGAGCAGCTGCTACGTCAACGGTATCTTCAGACAAGAGGACATTGAAGTCATTGAATCCATGAAACTGGAGCCGAACTCATTGAAGTACTTTCAGAAGGTTGAAGAAAGGTTAGTTGCAAGGTTTGTGCGCCTCTGCAATGAGGAAAGCAGGGAGGTCAAGGACCTATCACCTCCGGAATTCAAGAATACCCTTATCAACATCAAGTCGACGTTCGACAAAGTTGGTGACAAGCTTGGCTCAAACCCGAAACACCATGACGACTACCGGATGATGGGAGTACTTCTCGCAGATCTGCAGCAAGAAAGCCGTGGCATCCTGCTCGATGACATCTCTAATCACGCCCAGCTGGAGGGGTTCGTGCGGCGATATCTCTTCAAAACGGTCATCTTCGAGGCAAGAAAGTGACGATTGCTTCTGCTGTTATTTCCAAGATAAGTCATCCACTGTTCTTACGTTCAACCTTTTCCTTGCGGCGCTCGCGAAGCTTTTGCTTGCGACGGAGGTACATAAGAATTTCGTTGCTCTGGAGATTTGCCTTACGCTGTAGTTGGTAGCCGGTGACGTCCACGTACTGTGTGATGATGGCTACCAACACTGCTTTCTTTTGCTCAAAGGTGCTCATAAAGTCGTTGGTCACGATCTGAAAGTTCGGATGGTCCTGCCAAGACTCCCTCAATCTGCGGTCGATGTTGATGGCTTGCTATCTTAGTGCATGTGCTTACATCGATGGTCTACTAGCGGTTCTTGGTGTTCTGATATTCTTCGGGTACGCCATCTGCCGTCGTGACCATATGCACCACCAGCTGGTATCGCTTGAGCATGTCAACCTCCTTAAGCTTTGAGTAAGCCACTGCTTTACGTGGTACTTGCTAAGCATTTGCTACCAAAGCTCAGTGGGGAGGTAGGCCTTGCCATCCAGCAATCCCCTATCGCATAGGATGATCGGTTTGGTTGCACAACGGATGTTCGAGATGTTGGCGATGATGTCCTCCAACCCCGTTTGAACTTTCATTAGGGAATACTGGAAGTCCACCATTTGCTCGTGTGAGTACTCCATGAAGTTTAGGAGTGCACCACCTGATCCCAGAATAGTTGCAGCCTCTGGAACGATGAAGGAAGGTATGTTCTTCCTCTGGAAGAGGTTATAGACCCAGCTGACTCCTTCAGTCTTGCCGCCGCACCTACGATCTATGTAATGCTTACGGCCCGCCAGTCAAACAAATTTTGAAAGCCTTCTTGGGCTTTTCTGAAGTGCGCCGCTTCTCGGAGTAGTCCTGGTATACCTGATAGCCCAGCACAGCCAGTGAAGCTCCGAAGATCAACTTCCAATAGCTGTCGTCGAGCATGCTGAAAAATAGCCGCTTGGCAAACAAATAGCATCGATTGCACTTCTGTTGAACACAAATGTCTGCAGCACCTCATAATAAATAATTGCTTGCATGATTCGTAAGGCTATCGTCAGCTCGAGGTGGCTTAACTTGTGTCAGCGATACCAGTTCGCCAACTAAATCAAACCGGCCGCTCAGGAAGCTACTACTGTCGTGAAGAGTTAGCCGGCTCCCTAGTAAAATCAAACCCAGGAGAAGATATTGAGGCTCGCTAAAATCGAGTATGAAGTGGCGCAAAGCAGGTATATTCTTGGTGGCATGCAGGTTCCTCAACTGGAACGTTAGTAAGTTGGCTGCTGGCTAGACGCAAACACGAAGGCAAAGACAGCTCCAAGCTGTGGGCTCCGGCTTCAAGTATACGCTTGGCCTGCTGGGAGGCACCGTTGCTCTGGTCGCACAGTTGGCACTTGGAACCTTCAGCATCGTAACGATGGGAGTTACCGCGGGAGTGGCTGCTTACTGTAAGCAAAGGCTAATAAAGGTGGAATCAAATCCCATTCCTTTGCGGCGCAAGCCAGGCATTTCAACCTCATCACCAAGATCAAACAAGTCGAAGATGGCTACGTCATTCAATACTTAACTGGTAGCAAGCCGACGACACTGAAAGTGAAAAATGGGGAGCCCCAGGGAAATATCAGCTGCGAGCGACTTGCTCAGCTGTAGAATTCTGAGGAGAACGGGTATTGACATTGATCTATGGTAGTTCCAGATTCGGTACCTACTTCAATGTCAACGGCAAGGTGCTCTACCTTCCCTCTGGATTGCTAATCAAACGAACCTTCGACACCCAGAAAATCGAAGCAACCAAAGTCGAGAGGCTCAAGTGATTGCATGAAAGGCATGATTCAAGTCAAACGCAAATATCATCACCAGCCTCCGAAGAAGCTGCCGAAGGGGTTAAATGAGTCGCCACCACGACGTGGTTGTGGGTGTGGCTGCTGTCGCCTGCGATTGCGCGGCTGGTAGTAGGCGTCCTACTCTTCAGGTTCCTACTGATAATGGGGTTGAGGGTTTGCCATGCTCTGCCGAGGGTTGAATTACTGGTATGGATTGTAGCTTTGGTTGAAGTTGCGTTGCTGTCCAAAACCGCCTGGGAATCCTCCTTGTTGGAAGCCACCAAAAAAAGGATCTGGCTGTTGGTAACCACCGCGAGCAGTTGATGGCTTCTGTTGCTGGAATTGAGGGTGTTTTGGTCTTTGGGGCTCTTGAGGCTGTTCTCCTCGAGCATATGTTGGTGGCCGATACTCGCTCCTTCTCATCGGATCGTTCATGGGGTTGCTTGGTACTGCTCGAGTCATCACAGTTTCAACGGCTTCTTTGGTGGAATTAATCTGCTCGCGAATTTCATCGAACGAAGTGATAATAGGGTCCCACCTGTTTGCTTTGCTCTGGAGGTACAATGCGTTGTTCAGGAACTGCTTGAGATTGTCGACTTCGAGCATTGCTGCCTGCCTTTCGCGGAGTGGAATGTGTGCATATCTCCTATCGTTATCCTGAAGCCATCGGGTACACTTTTCAGCTTCTGCTCGACCTTCCCCAACAAGCCTATCGAACTACTGGATTGCACGCACCCGGTTGGCGAGGGGTTCTAGCACCTTATCGATTTCCTACTTCTTTTGGAGCAGAGTGTGATGGGAAACCGAAGCATCCACGTTGTAGATCCAGTTATTGATCTCGTCAAGCGCTGCTTCGAACTTCTCCAGCTCTCCTGGCCCAAGGTAAGCGTTGAACTCCGTTTTGATCTTCTCCTTGGTGGTATAGATCTGAGACTCCAGCTTGTTCTTGAGCTCATAGACCTTCTCAGTCGTCTTATCCTGCTCTTGCATCTTCACTTCAGCCTCTGCCAAAACCTTAATGTGCTCATCCACAAGGTTTACATGCTGATGGATCTGAGCCACCAAATTTACAGGCGCGAAACCCTGGGCTTGTGAATCGCTTCCAACGATCTTAATGAGTCCATTTTCGTCAATAGCAACCTTCAAGACTACAGTTGCGTTAGGCTGTACTTAAGCTGCTTGATAAAATGCGATGCCTGGTTCGAAACCTGCAATGGGTGGTTCATAGGAGAGGTAGACGTCAAGGCTTCCTTGAGTACTACCAATGGTTAGTTCCTTGACAGCCGGCACAACACATCCAGCCGGGAATAAGGTGCTCGAGTTCGCTTCAGGAAAGCTACGACGGTTAATATTGGCGAGATTTCCTGTATAGGCGATGCTGCGACCGCTGTTCCAATGAGCAGCCACTGGGTTACAGTTGATCTCCTCAAGAGCTATCTCCGCTGGCTTGAAGGCGGGATTCTTCCAGGCAGTCATTATGGCACATCCTTTGGCAACTGCCTCGCTTGAGTTGATAGTCCTCGTTGGTTCCATTTTGAAGAGACCCTGTACAAGTCGAATGAAAGCAGGAATGCGAGTTCCTCCACCGACGAGCTCGATGCTATTGAGTTTGACACCAGCCAACTCCAACTCCACTTTGTATTTCTGGAGGGCAACGAACAGCTTGGAAAACACTGGTTCGGCTAACCTCTCGAACTCATCCCGTTTCATGGTGTAAGTGAGATCGTTGTCATCGAGCAAGTACTCCATGTTGAGGCTGTGCTCAGAGTTAGCTGACAGGATCTTGCGTTGCTTTTCGATGTTTTCCATGACTTTTATGACTGCCTTCTTGTTCTCGAACAGGTCAGCACCGTTGGCTGTTTTTAGGAGGTACTGTCTGTAGAATTCCAGCAGGAGGTAGTCGATATCCCTGCAGCCCAAGTTACGTTCGTGATATTGCGAAAGCACTCCGATTTTGCTGTTTGTGAATGCCACTGTTGTCAAGCTCAGTTTGGAGTGCCCAAAATCTATGAACAGGATGTTCCTTGCCTCCTTCTCTTGAAACTCGTTGCGACGACTCACACCATAGTCCAAAGCAACTGCAGAGGATTCGTTCAGTAGTCTCGCTACTTTTATTCCTGCGACTAAAGAAGCATCGAGGAGTGCTTTCCTCTCGAACATGTTATAGTAACCCGGCACGGATAGCACCACGGGCTGATCGCGACTTATCTTGTTCAATTCTAGAATCCCTCGTAGTTTGTTCAAGAAGGCTGCAACGACTTCTTCAGCAATGAAGATCTGGCTTTCGCCGCGGTAGTTAACACGGAAAGCAAGACGACCTCCCCCTGAGGTCTCTGTACTCACTGTAATGAATTTCCTCTCTTTGTCTAGGAGGCTGCTGTCAGGCGGGAGACCAAGGAACCGCGTTATGTACGTAACTGTGTCCTTGTAGTTGGTCTTGTGTTTGATCTGCCCTGCCTCACCAAGGTATCTCTCGTTGGGCCCGAAACCAACAACATTAGGAGTCTCACGGAAGTTGGCTTCGTTCGTAATGACTTATGGTGCTCCCTTTTGGCTCACTGCTATGACCGATTGATAGCTGCCGAGGTCGATTCCGACGGCAACTGTTTGTGCTGGCTGCTGATTTGACATTAATAATAAATGAGATGGCCTGACCGATGCAGATTTAAACTAATAGCCCGTCTAGAACAATCTAGATATTCTAGAAGCCCTCCCGTAGAATGGTAATGCCCTATCTCGGAATTTCATGGGTAGGTGCATATTATTTAAAAATAGTTAGGGTAATGTTAGAGGAGCTTGAGCAGTGGGTCATTGTCAGTCTCAGCTAGCTCATCGAAGAGGAACTTAGCCCTCTTTGTTGTGAGTGTCAATTGGATGTATTAGTACAAAAAAAAGTGGTCCCGGAGGGGATCGAACCCTCGACCGTTGCGTTATTAGCACAACGCTCTAACCAACTGAGCTACGCGACCTCACTGCTATAACTGCTCTGTCGCCGCAGTTATGCACCTCTATAATCCATGATTCTTAGCGAGCGGTTCGTCGAGGAACTTCGGGTGCTCGATCGTCTCGACCAGGACAGTACAGATGGCGTCACGTAGTGTACGAAAAGGCTGTGCACTTCGCCTTCAACCTCATTATCAAGAATGAGAACGAAGTGAGGCTGGCAGGTGCTTCATGGCTTATTCAGAGGTGCTGGAAATTGAAGATCGTGAAGCATAGGTCTACCTCTAACTTCTGCTGAGGCTAGTCTTCTATTTCAGCAAGTACCGCTCAACCAACACTGAGCTGGACATCTGTTTGGAGGCCACGCAGCTCTCATAAGCAAAACGAAAGTTCTTCCGGGAAGTATAGTTGAAAGCAATGCAGCGGCTGCTAAGCCAACTAGGGGATGTGCGTAAGAAGCTCTTCCTGAGATTCGAGGACAACCAGGATAGACTCAAGGACGTGTGTTGGCGGTTCGAAGTGGAGGTAGCTTCAAAGACCAGCAAGAATGGATTTCAGCCGAACGTCCTGCTGGACTTCGTGACAGTAGACTGCAATGGGAAGGAAAAGCACAGCCCCTTCAGCAGCGATTATGCCAACCTTAAAAACTTGCATCAGCAGCTTCTGGAGGCTTTTAAGCAGCACGACTCTAGCAAGCACAAAAAGATGATTGGATCCTATTTATGACTCGAGACATCATTTCTTGGATTGTTCTGTGTCCATCAACTCTGACAGTTCCTGCGGCGCATATTTTGCAGTGCCCTTACCTCCAGTTTCCTTCTGGGTTGTCTCGTCCACAATGAAGCAGACCAGCAGTGTGTATCCATTGCCAGCGAGTACACAGCCATGAACACTTTTCCGATAGCCCAAGAGTAGACGAATACCAACTGAGTTATGCGAGATTTTTACCAACAGGAAGAGTAGTGGCGACATCACCCTAGCGAGGCTACTGTAGGTGATGAACAGGTAGACGCAGGTGGTGGTTGAGCATGCAATCAGCATTTTCCCGAGAAACATCATAACCTCACCAACACCTCCAACGACTGCGTACCGAATGGGGTTTGACCAGACAATCTGAAAGCCATCCTTGGCGGCTGTGCAGAAGTTCTTTCCTGTGAGAGCAATCTGAATGTAGGCATTCTTGTTTATGAACGTGACTATCCTTTCTATGCATGCCAGACAGCATCTTAGGCAGTTAAAACAGCATTCCTTGCATTTGTTGGTTTATCCAACAACCTTATCAGACTGGTTCTTGATGAGCTAGACAATGAGCTGCAGAAATTCCAGCAAGGCGAGCATGATAGATCCGAAAGCCAAACTCCCAAGATGATACCAAAGCCCCCTTCCAAGGCTTCTCAGCACAGGTAAGTGCAGCTCCTGGCCCGGTCCATGTGAGAAGTACCACATACAGCAAGAGCTTGAAATGATGAAGATTGTCAGGGCTTGTAACAACGCATTGCACCACAATGTTGCGAAGATGAAGTAGTAGAATCGCGCTAGTGCGAAATCTGCGTAGTCGGCGATACTAGTAAACACGTCTCCGTTCGCGATGAATTTGGTTGCCCCGACAAGGTAGATCATGCAAATTGCGCACCCAGTCCAAAGCGCTGCAGTAAAGACGGCCATGACGACAGGCACAAATACCACTTAACACACATCCATAATAAACTTGCCGGCTTACTTGCAGACTGCTACTGCCAACCGAATCCTGTTGCATAGACATAGCACGACAAATAGAAGCAGTAATGCAACGCCCCACACACCGAATCCGTAGTAGCGAATGTACTGCTGATCTTGACCGATCTTAGGGAGCGTGTAACCCATGTACTGGAAGGTGCCGTCTCCGAACAACCCTCCAGAGTAGCACAGGATAAATCCAAGTCCGATGAGGAACAGCACAGTGGTTACAATTGAACACCAGACGACACACCCCGCGATGCATCTCAGCAGGAACATGAAGATAAAAGCGATGACTATTGCAGCCAACATGCCCAACAGTAGCACTTGCCAATTCTGAGTAGACCTTGACGTACGTTTCGGATGTCCGAAATGAAATTCGAGAGGTAGCCTCCTGCAAGTGCGTTGCTTAGCATGGAGGACGATTGGTTTGAAGTGTTGGCATTGAAATAGCCAAGCGAACTGAGCTTCGGAATGCACACCCGATCGATAATGGCTTGCGAGTCATAGCCCCAAGCGTTGCTGGAGCCGCCGATAGTGACGTTGCTTTTGCCATCTTCAGCAACGGTGTACTGATAACTGCAGCTGCCCACCTGTGAGTTTGTTGTGCAGTTCAGAATCGATAGCGTACCGTTGCTATAGGCTGGGCATTCCTTTACGCATCTTCCTTAGCGAAGTCATTACAGTCGGTTGTTCGCACTCATCAGGGTAGGGTTCTTAAAGTATACGTACTTGTAGTCCTGCAGGGGAGCCAAACCGCAAACCCTACGGTCTGGGTCCGTACCTCTGAAGATGTTGTTATGGTC
>ERZ724508.335-NODE-335-length-34239-cov-6.144922_pt1 | contig 34239 bp, 47 predicted proteins | sample MGYA00376041_ERZ724508 | MGnify/ENA primary metagenome ERZ724508 (study PRJEB28724, sample SAMN07190887) | wastewater metagenome | isolation source: effluent of sewage treatment plant in Hong Hong | place: USA: Christiansburg, Virginia | collected 2016-03-01 ...
GGCCCACAGCAGATGTACAAGGACATGACAGGCTACCTCACAGAAATAGGTGTCGGAATGGACAAGATCTTCTACGTTTGACACGCATCAATCCGAGCGAAAATACCATAATTTCGAGCAAAGAATTATCAAATTAACGACTTGCCAAAACTCTACCCCACTAACTATTCGCTGCGAAACCTTCTCGCCGATTCATGCGACGGCTAGCTTATCACATGGTTTTAAAAAGTTGGCTCATCTTTTATCAAACATTTCATAGCTTTCTGAAGTCAGAGGACAACCATATAATTATGCAAGGTACAGATCAAACAGCGGATATTGTTCATGAACAATCTTAAAAATCGAATTCTAAATTCACTCGATGGCGAGGTAATTCGAAGGTTGGCAGAGCAGTAACCGCCAAAAGCTGTGTCTCGGCAGTTTCAGCAAGCGAGGTTGTTGGTAGTACTCGTAGCATCACTCGGCTCAGAGACCCTGCCAATAGAAGTTTAAGCTGCTCAGGCAAGCATCACTGCCCAAGATCCAGCCAGACTCCAGACTATCGATAGGCATCAAGCATTTCTACCTAAACCCCATAATTCACCGATCGCAGGTGAGCCGTACCCGAACCAAACGAAAGCTGGGGGGAGTAAGCATGAGTGTGGAAGTACTTCGACTGAAGAACGAGCTGAACCAGCTGAGAGAGCAACAGCGGCAGGCCAGTCAACGACTGGAGCTGAGCACGCTGATAAACAAGCTAACAGACTACTCACTGTACCTCCAAGCAGAGCATAATGTTTCCTGGAACTGACTTAGTGTCTACCTGGTGATGATGGATGAGTAGCTACCTTCTCTAAATGTTCCGATATAATTTTTATGTCACTGACATCAGATAGCCTCAGATCTTTGATGCTTCAGTTTTGCCAGAGCTCTGGAATATCGAAGTAATCCCGTTGAGAATTCCATAAAATGTGCTGGGTTTGGGCTCTGATTCCTTTTCGTGGGGTGCTTTGGGAGGATCGCCCAGTTCCACAAATTAATCAACGGGTTCTTCCTCTGGCAGTCTATTGATGTGTTGATTTAAAGCTAGTCCTTCCAAAGTCTGTCTGACTTGGCGCCATCTTAGACTTCCTTCAAAATCGCTCAGCTTCATCGTTAGGTATTATTCCTTATTACCCTCAAACAAGTCTTCCTTGGGCACGATATGCTTGTAGTCCTTCACCACATCAAGCTAACGACCTTTGTATTCAACGATCAGCTTCAGCACGTTGCCACCCAGTACAATAAACACTGACAGATTGTAGAACTTATTCCCCGTTCTCTTTTCCTTTGGAACTGTCGAATCATGAATAGTATCTATGTTCTCCTTCGTCAGGGTTATCAGCTTCGATTCTGAGAACAGTTGCAGTGTTTGCAGAAGAGATCTGTTGCCTTAAAAGACCTCGGGTTTATCTCCATCATACCGACTGGGTGCAGCCCATAAAGAAAGCTGAACAGGCTGGTGATCGAATTTAGCTGTCCACTCGAGGTTGAGGAGTGACTTTCGACTGCTGAAGGGGATGGAGTGGGAGGATGGTGAGACTGAGACTGATGGGCCCATGTTAGTAATTGTAATTTACTAATTAATTATATAAACGTTCTGAGAAGAATCACTTCAAGCGTAGATTTTAACAGCGATGACTCCTCCCAAAATTATAGCTCCTCCAACTGCGATGCATATTTTGCCCTTGTTGTCCCAGGCCCATGAAAGGATTGGAGAAGTGGCTTAAACTTTTGCTTATCTGTCGTGATCAGTGGGGTTTAGTCTAATTCTTTCATCTTCTATATTCGGTGATGAGGGTCTTCTTTTTCCATGCTTTGCGATTTCCAACGCCTCAATTATCGATTTTACGCTTTTCCACTTCAGACCCGGACATTTGGTGATGGTTCTGCTCATAATCTCCGTGCCTGGCTCGTCAACACGATCCTCCATTGGTACAATATACTTGTAGTCCCATACCACTTGCAACTGTCTTCCTTTGTACTGGGCAAGCAGCTTTAGATAACGGTTGAACACTGTCAGGTATATAGTGTGCTCGTAGAACTTGGCCCCGTTTCTTTCTTCTTTCGGAAGGGTCGAGGTAGTGAGAGTAGACACATCCTCGCTACTGAGGGTGATCAGTCCTTACTTCTCTAAAGTCTTCAGCACATTCAGAAGCTATCTATTCCCCTCAAGTATATCCTAGCTCTCATAGCGACATGGAGAGGCCCATAGAAGAATCTCATCAACCGGCTCTTAGTTGTACTTATTGGTCCAGCTAAGATCCACCATCTCTGACCTTCCCGTGATGGAAGCAATTGACGCAATTGATGCCTCTGACCCCATTCAGCAAATTACTAATTTGTTATTGACCTAAAATTCGTTGACTAAGTTTTAAAGTTAGGATTCTCTTCGGCAAGGGTCATAGATGCCAACGCTACTGTGCCTCCTTCTGGATTATTAGCTGTTTTAAGAGAAAAGACTACTGCCAACCATCGGGAACTGCTTCAACATTATCCATTATGTTTGCCTGCCCCGAGTTCTCCTGTTTGAACTTTGGCTTGTGATTGTTATAACTTACGCATTCGAATCCCCACCAATCGCCGATGGATAACAAAAAGGATGCTCAGAATTCAGAGGAGGAGAAGGATAAGCTCAAGAACGCAGTACCACGGTCAGTTACTTCAGAAGAAAAAGCTCGCTGAGACTGTCTACGAAGCTCGAAAGAAAATCATTGCTGGGCTTTCCAACGTACCCTTACCTTTTACTCAGGAAGCGCATGATTTAGTGTTTAACGTCCTCTCTGAAGAGAAGGATAACCTCGGCGGTGAGAGCTCTATCTACCTGTTACCAGGATTGTTCATCCTCACTGAGACGCATATCATGGAAGGCCGCGCGAAGAAGGCCGAAGAGTACCTAACAGCCGCCTATTGGAACTTCCTGAAGTATACGAAGTTCGACGATAAGACGTAAGGCGATAAGGGTCAGAATAAGCAGGCGCCAGCACAATAGTCGCTTGCAAAAGAGTACAACGTCAACTGATTCAGGGAATATTTGCAGTACAAGACCAACCTCCATCGCACATTCTCCAAACTCTACGTCTTAAAGAGGGACTTTGCTGAATCTATCACCGAAGCCCAAGCAGCGGTTTACTTGGACTGTCTGAAATATGGGCCTGAACATCCAATTACCAGCCTCAATTATTACCTCATCGGCAGGATCTTTCTCGAGCAGGGAAAGGTGGAGCAAGCTGAGGCATTCTTTGGCAAGGTGGCTTAAATCTGGTACAAGTATCTCAAGACATATAACAAAAAGTCAGAAGAAGAGCAATAGCGGTTCCTTGTTGATGACATTGTCTTAGAGGAGACACTGGAGAGTCTAAAATCCATTCAGAGTACAAATAAATCTATCCTGAACACTTCGAGGATCGATACCCCGACAAAGATGGGCAGAATGTCTTCATTCCAGTCATGCGAACACTCTATTCCATCGGCATGGTGTATAAAATATTCAACCAAACAGACCTGTGCCGTGACTACCTCCGAGGAGTATACAAACAATGTTAGATGTTCCTGCCAAAGAACGACAAACAAACTCAAAAGATCAAAAGCTAACTGAAGGAATTGGGCAGCGATGAAGGCAGTGACAATGAAGAAGACCTTCAATCTCAGAACTCCGAGATGAGACCAAGGGCAGACTCGCCAGTGAGCCATCGTGATCACTGAAACAGGACTGTTACTGCAGTCCATAACACATAATATAACATTTTCCAAATGAAAAACTAAGACAGAGAGGCTGTCCGCAACAGCCAGCAGGATGACGACCGATACGACCCTCAATAAGAAGGCGATCAACATCACCACGATCCGGTGGCCCGTCCGAAGATCCCAAAAAACAAGCTTCCAAGTGTGTTCAACCCTAGTCGCAAGAAGTAGCACTCAGCCCTAACCTAGGAAGTAGGAGCGTCCGCAATAGGAGCCGCAGTAGCAGTAGAACGAGAACCGGCGGTCAAGCACTGATAAGCCCGAACGAAAACAACCCGATGCCAACGGTAGGAAACAAGGTGAACAGCACCGCAGCAAGAAGAGCATGAACCCATTGATTCCAGCCCGCAACCAAATCAAGTTATTCGATAGGCTTGAGGTGGAAATTATGGAAGCTCGGCACGACTTCTAACGGTTTGCTCGTAAGAACATCGATAAGTTCAGTGCCCAGCCGGCAACAGTGAAGCTGGAGCACTGTGTGACGCTGTCAGTGGTCGAAGGGCAGACCAACCGTGGTGGGCAACTTAAGAAAGTGCTCAACGTTCCAACATTCCGACTGCTTTACTTGTAATAAGTGCCCATCAGTGGGAAGGACAATCCGACGGTCGTTAAGTAAAAGCTAGAGCAATGGGATGCGATCCCCACTAACAACTACCAACTACGTACTCAAGGCATGTTCTGGAACTATCCAGAAGGGTCGATGAGCCTGCTCTACTAACATGTCGACACCCTTCCACTCACGAAAATATTGGACGCATGTGGTTACCTGCCCGAAAATGCTATGAAGCAAGTCTTCGGAGACTGTCTTGCTGCCGTAACATTACTGTAGAAGAACGGAGTTATCTTTCCCAACTTCGACTGGCGAGATGTTCAAGTTACTTTGGGTAGTGGAAAGGTGCAGTTGAGACCTTTGTTAGACCTAAACTCTCAGATTAAATCACAAAAGGGAGAGTTATTGATGGAGTTACTGGCACAGCAACCATCCAAAAGCGATCGATAAAAAACATTAGTGTATAGGTTTGGATTCATGTTACTCTTCATGGCGTTGGGCCCATTCATCTTGGAGGAGGAGCTCAATGATGCTATTAAAACAATCTGTAGAAACCCACCTCAGAAATCGGCAGGTCGAAAGACATAAAGCAAGGTTTCAAACGGCAACTGCTGCTTAATGCACTTGCTTGACACCCTTTCCAGCATAAACAATAACCATCCTGAACTTGCCTTGGACATTCCATTATACCGTTCAGCAAGGAGACGCTTTAGCGAACCACTACAGGATCTCATCTGTGGCTGTCTTCGCCAAACTCAATCAAGTAGATTCAAACTCGAAGACCTGAGCATCCACAGGTTTATGCTTCATAGCAACGAGCAAGCAAATAAACTGGAGCTATGTTAGCTTCTAACTCTAGCCCGAGCAGAGCGTATCCGGGAAAACGAACTAAAGAAGCCATCTGAGAGCCCACTGAACAACCTCCTTCAGTCCGTAGATGTTGTGCTTTCGAATTGCAACTCATTCGACTTACCGGTCTTCACCGAGGAGCACCGTACTATCATCGATCTAAGTGAATAGCTTAGGTTGTAGCCTGCAGTTCTCAGCCGCAAACTTAACCAGTTGTACGGTCATAATCGCCGCTGACTATCTTCGTCTTGCACTTATATTCCCAGTTAGCACTCCTTGAATATTAATATTTATCGATGGGCAGCTCCAATGCGAAGGAAGAAGCTCGATCGATGCCCACCCCGCAAGCGAATCGTAAGGAGCATAGTGTATCGATGCAACTGCCTATCGAGCAGCAGCTCGTGACTGAATCAAACCAACCAGTAAATACTCGTAGCAACAGGCATTCTAAGATTAAGAAGGCTAAGGACATGCCTTCCCAGAAGTAATTCAAGACTGTCGATACTGCGGATGAAGTTCAGGTGGTGGTCCCCTAATACAAGTCACCGAAGCAGAACCAAAGCATGGAGGTGGAAGTCGAAGAGATGGACGAGCAGCACCCAGCAGCAGAGACCCTTCCGGTCCGCCGTAACAAGAAATTTCGGCCATCGTCGCTTGCCGAATCGTGACGCTGCTAACAAACTCATTTTCGTCTCAGAGATAGTTTGCAAGTCTTGTGGGGGGGTTTCGAGATTTCATTGGGTTTGGCAATCACAGACTTAATTTTCAAATCTACATGCGAATGTCCCCTTGATAGCCAGATGTCGCTGCTGCTTGTGCCAATGCTGTTAGGTGGTAGCGGTGTCATATTTAACAGAGAAATAACTCGCAACAATGTAGGAGTGTAGCAGCCTCGAGCAACTGTTCCCAGACATCGGCGAGGAGCTTGAAAATAGGCACAGTTCCCATTTTGGCGATCTCAAACGCCGGTTCAGCAAGACTTATGCAGGTGACTTCTCCCTGTATGTCAGACTACGAACCACAATGGTTCGTGAGCGCCAAGGCTGTGGTCCGTGTAGCGGAGGTTACTGGCACCAACTTTGCCGTATCCATGGCCATGGAGAACGGAACGGTGCTAGCTGCTGCCGTTACCCATCCACAATAACACATCTACATCAATACAGAGGAACAGCATGCTGAGATTGTGCTCAACTGTCAGGGTGAGCTACTCGAGGGACACTCACCCCTTGCTTAATTACTGTCGTAGGCTTACCGCAAAGGCATCGAAAATGCAGTACTCAGCAAGCTCTCAGGTGCCATTATCTACTTCGATGTGACAATAGAAAGGGAGAGTCGCGGCTACCGGGAGTCCATTGCTATGGCTATTGCACGCGCTGCTATCACAATAAACGATCTTCAGGAAGAGGAGACAGCAGATGACCTTGAAGAACGACTTTTAGTGGTACCGCTTGAAAGATTGGGATACAACCTTTACTAGAACATGACGATGTTATTCCATTGTGGGAACGGTTCATGCGAGGGGCTACAACTTGCCGCTGAGGGTTATACCTTCCTCCTATGCGCCATAGACGATCCCCCCATAGAAAGATCCCTTCTCCAGGCAACGAAGCAGCTTATGCAGCTCGAATTGGAAGTCTTGGAGACGATTGCTTCACTGCTGGTTGTCGGCTACTACGAGCAGAGCCATAATCAGAACGAATGCAGCTGCCTGACTGCTTTAATGAACATTGGTCAGTTGGATAAGTTACATTCCGCTCTGCAGCCAGGGCAACATAGCCTCGAGCAGTATGAGATCATGCTGGGAATCCAACTTCCAACAGACAAGCTTCCAGATAAGACAATTCAGCTGAAACTACACCAGTACCATTCTTTATTATCAAAGACGGTTAACTACTTTTATTACACAATACCGGTCCATCAGAAAACTGGCGAGAGAGCCACCGAAGAAACAGACCATTCGGTAGAGCCTAGCCGAGTCACTCGAAATCCTTCGAGAGCACAACCTGATAACCACTCAGGCGCAGCAACTGCTGCAGATTTGTGAACAGAGCGGAGCATTGGCGAGCACCGTAGCCTAAGGCTATTACGTACTGGCCCTCTACGAAAAGAACAAGATGCTGCACGCTTTCGAGCTTTTAAGGAACTGTTTGTACGGTCAGGTCACTGGCGATGAGCCCCATCACGCAACTCCACACAGAATAAAAAAGATGCTGTTCTCATCGCTGCCAAGCCGTGGTTGCGGGGTGCTCGACCCCTCACAAGAAATCTGGTTTATGTGAAATACTATCTTTATGTTCGGTCACAAGAGGGAGGGGCTTTAGGTGAGCACCTCAAACACTAAATTCTTGTCGTTTGAGGATAATTTTGGAAGTTCCTCGATGATGGTTTCGCAAAATGTCTTGAAGGATTCCTGGAGAAGCGGTGCTTTGGACCTCACCAAGCGCAGCATAACGTTTTTGCAGTCAGGCCTGAAGTTGTTTTCCTTTCTCAGGAAGAAGTAGGATCCGATTTCGGACGAAGGAAGTGTCGATAAGAATGCTTCAAGGGCTGATTCCTTAGACTTTTCGGCTCCGATAAACTTGTTGAGGTGCCAATTGACCAGACCGTCAAGTCGATACTTGTAGTTCTCTTCGTTACGGCTCGGCTAGTTTTCAATGCTTCTATGCCATATCTTAGCGACAGGCTTCTTCTCAGAGGATATGCTTCCTGGGGGATCACTGGGGGTTGGGGTTTAGAATTCCTTATACACAAACTTTTATTTGTTCGCGGCGGCAGTAGTTTAGCTGATGCTGGTGTAGGCTACGTAAGAGTGATCGTTACCAATATCAAATATGGAACCGTTATCCTTGCTGGGTGGGGTTATGTATCGAATGGGATTGCGGGATATGTTTATCTTGACGGCAGTTTTGAGGGACTAGAAGTCCACCTTCGTAAGCAGGTTGCCTGCTAAACTCAGCTCCTTGAGATCGTTCTTTTCCAGTTCGGTAGCAATCTCGGTGATAAAGTTGTTGGCTGAATTACAAGCAAGGCTTACTTAGGAAGAGCTTTTGAAGCTTCTTGGGCACGAGCCTGCGAAGTTCCAACTTACCGCTGATACGGTTCTCGCCTTCATTAATGTGTTCATGTACTTAAGGAGAGCGCAAGAAGAGAGTCGAATTCTGATAAATGCGGAAGAAATCTGATATCTGAGATGCGATTTTCGTATAGGTACAGTTCTTTTAGTGCCGGGACTTTCTACTTCGCCAATACAATTTCCTCCAGGTTGTTCCAGCTTACGTTGAGAATCCTCAGCCAATTCAACTATCCCAGCAGGCTCATGTCCAAATACGTCAGTCTGTTGTGGCTCAGATTTAGATTGGTCAGAGCAATCTTCCAACAGTCCGGGGTGATGTTCCTGAACATCGGGTTTTCTCTGGTGGACTCAAGCTCGTTGCAAGATAGGTCAAGTGAACTGGGTGAACCAATAAATTTGAGGAATTTCGTATCCGTCAGCCCGCAGTTTTTGAAGTAGCTCTGGTCACCGTCTAGTGTGTCCTTGTCCAGTTTGTTCTTGAGTTCCTCAATGATCTTGCTATCCGTGATTTTGCTTCGAATGCAGTCCATTATCTGCAGCTTGCATGTCGTGCTGAGAGGGTCGATCACTGAATCCACCAACAGTATTTCTGCACCTATCGTTAGAAACTGGAGTTCGCTGAACTTTCTGATATTCTACTCCGAAGGCTGGTTAATTTTCAGGATCAAGACATTGTCAGTCTTGCTGAAGTTGGCACCCTTCATTTTATCAAACTTATCGGTATCGAGCTTGTAGAGATACAATGGATCTTCGCTTTCATTGCTGGTGAATAGAGAGACTGGCTCGGTACCCTCGAGAGTCGCGAATGCTTTGAACCCCTTATCAGTATCCTTGACCAAGTGGATAAGGTTGCAGCGCAGCTTCCTGTCAATGGTGCAGAGAAACGCTTGTTCCCGTTCATTCAACAGTTTTTCTATTTCCTTCGTATGATCTTCGTATCTGATTTCCTCGAAGAACCTTTCAAATTCCTTGAATAGATCCTTCTTTCTGGACTCTGCTAAGAGGGATCTGTACACACAGAACTCACACAGGTACGTGGCTGGTGTTGTGTTGCTCATCAAACAGAATCGGTTGTACTTCTCGTAATATTTCCAGCAGTTGAAGCAAGTGAACTTGTCCGACTCTCCTTGGCTCTTTGTGGTCTCGGATCCGAGGTGGGTGTTACTCTTCCCCAGGAGCTGCCCCTTGACGAATGGGTACTTGCTTATAACTTCATCAACTCGAGTCGAGAGTTTAAGCGACTGGGCATCCTTGTTATTGATCTTATCCCTGAAGTACTTGATGGTACTGTAGTTGTAGGTATTGCTGTTGATAAAGATCTCCGAAATCATTCCCAGTTTGTTTCTTTCAAGCTCGTAGATGAAGTGAGCGAAATCATGCCAAATTTTGTCACGGACGCTCGACTTGCCATCCTCCTTGATGCGTAACTGGAGTTCGCCAACGATAGGATGTCTCTGCCTATCCGATTTCTTTGAGTTTGGAAACATTACATTTAGGAAAAGGTCCTTGTTGTTGGTCTGGAGCCGATTCTTAAAGCGAAGGATATGAGGATGGAGGGCATTGAAGGCTAGAATGAGCTGCTCAAGGGTACCATACATACACCCCCTCACTAAATCGTACAATCGAAAGTGTAGAATGTTAATCTTTTGATCCCTTTCAGACTTTTCTTGGTTGAAGCGATACTGAGTGCATAACAGGCAGTGAATAAGAAGTTCAAGATAGTTGATAGCAGTCTTGTAGGTGATGTCGCTCATCAGTGCTGTAGTGAGGCCCACAATGGAGTCGATAGTCGGGAGCTCTAGGTTCTATTTTTGAAACTTTGGGACAGTGGAGGAGGTGGCTGACAATGCTTGAGGAATGCGCAGCTCTATCTTGGAGTCCTTGACATGATTGTATTATTCTTCCAATATCTTCTTGAGGGTCTGTTCGTCAGCCTTGGTCAGGTTGACTGGGTTGCTAAAATCCAAAGAAGGGAAGTCATACTTCTTCTCGTTCGCCTTGCCTCCAATGATTGCTTCGATATACTCGTCGTAGCCCTCGATGAGTTTGATGATAATACGCAGCATCTCGGCATTTTGGAAATCCAAGTTGGTACGTCCAGCGAAAAAACGTTCATAGTTGTTTAGTTTCAGTCCAACCAGGACGGTCCCGCTGATATCCCCCTTCTCTGTGACAGCAAATCGCTTCGTTTCCGCCAGAAAATCTGCTTGTGCCTCCGCAGCAGCCTTCAAATGCTGCTCCAGCATTTACTTGATCAGCTATTCATGCTGGCATTTTTCATACGGAATTAGTGTCCAGTTCTTATCCTTCGTTATCTCGATGAGTTTGTTTGTGCCTACTACTGCATACTTCAGAGTGTTGTTAGCTGGCTCCTTTATGGAATGATCGGACACCTTCTGCAAATTCGATATATCAGACGATGTAGCCTCGAGCTCCTTCTCCGGGTACTTTGTCTTGAGGAATCCTAATATGCGAGTTGCCTGGCTATCCACATGCTTGAGTTTGCTGAGTCCATGTTTGTTCCAACCTTGAGGTCCAAGCTCCTTGCGCATGATAAGCACCAAGTTAAAGATATTGAGGATGGCCTGCTTGGAGAACTCATCGTACATCTTCTTCTTAAAGGTCAGTTGGCCTGTGTTTATGTTTTACTCGATCTTACTCATCATCTTTCCCAGCACCTCTCGCAACCACTTTACGATCCTATTGTCCAAGCTATTGATTGGAAGGGTTGAGTCTTAAGGGTCAGCATGATACACCCCTTCTACATTTTTGAGCTGTTGAATCAGCTAATTGAGTTCTAGCTCCTCACTTATGCTGGCATCGGGGGCCAGCGTTGTAGTCATTTATGAAGATTCAGAGATCAGGAGTTGGCTCGGTTCCCCAGTCAGGTCTATCACAGTAATTCCCTCAAACTCAGTCGGATGCCGTTCCTGCTTTGACGGGCTTTTATTAATGGGCTCCATCAATCGCGCGAAGATTGATAATATTTACACTTACGGGGTATGCAGTGTTTCTAAGGTGCCATTCCTATATAGATTTGAGGGTATGGGCAATAGCAATCAGTGTTTGAGGTAACCTGCAGTGGCCATCACACCCGAACTCAACCATCTCTACGAACAGCATTTTAGGACTATACCACAGCTCGGTGGTGCTCAGGTACAGCTCCCACTTTCTACCAGTGGTGCTTGCATCGTCGATCGAAGTGGCAGGAGAGTCAAGCTCGCAAGCATAAATTGGTCTGGTGCACATATGTGCAGGCACTGCATCAGTGGGTTAGAGTATCGCAGACTTGCAGACCTGTGTAAGGAGGTTCGGTCTATGGGGTTCAACTGTGTCCGACTTACCTTTTCGCTGCAGATGCTTTACGAAAATCCAGTGGTTCCATCTAAATTTCTCACTGCAAATCCTGAGCTCATCGGCAAGCGGGCAATGGATTTGTTCGACCTGGCAGTGCAGTAAATGACACGAGTAGGCTTAATGGTAATACTCAACAACCATACCAGCAGCTCAATGTGGTGTTGCTCTGACGATGATTGCTAAGGTCTGTGGTGGACTCACGAGTATCCAGAGTACAAGTGGATTGATTGCTTGAGGCACTTCGCACAACGCTACAGGAACAATCCAATGGTCATTGCGTTTGACCTTCGTAATGAAATTCGAAAGACGCCGGAACTGACTCCGAGCTGGGGCGATGGGAATATTTTGACCGATTGGCGAAGGGCTGCAATCCTAGGTGGCAACGAAATTCTCGCAATCAATCCCAATGTGCTGATAATGGTGGGTGGCATCTTCTACCAACTGGACCTTACCGATGTTAAGTATTCGCCGATCGACCTGAACATACCGAACAAACTTGTCTATACCGGTCACTTCTATGGTTTTTCGTGGATTGTGTTGAGCTGGAAGTTGTTTTCGTACTAAATGTTCAAAGATAAGTTTGAGAGTGAGCAGACTTATGTTCGGGGAATGGGCGTTCCTTACTTCCTAGGTGAATTCGGAGGGAATGAACCTAACGTACCCTGGCAGTATCTCATGCGCTACCTCCGAGAGTCAGACTTGGACTGGTCCTACTGGTGCCTTGACGGCTACAAATGCGACAATGATTTAGACGAGACTTACGGTATCTACGACATGTACTTCCGACAGATACGCCATCCGTGGAAATTAAAGGATCTTCAAAGTATCATGCCGTCTTCCTCCCGGCATTGATTGTTGTATTACAGTTAAACACTAATCATAAAGGGAATGTTGAACTTTCGCAATCCTGCCAACTTCCGGCACGTGATGGTGTGCTCAATCATAGCAGAAAGGGGCATCAGCATTGACCTCATCAACCAGTTTGATACACCGTCCGGTCTCAAGCCATAAGAATAGAGGTTCCTTCGTCTGATTGAATCGGTGTCGACGGGCTGCAAGATCCAAATCGACAAGGGTGGAAACAGCCTGCGCTTCCAACCCGGTCTTATCAGCAACAACGAGGGAGTCTAGTTTGACTTCGACTGCGGTACTGAGAGAAGCATCAGCTACTATCTGGAATACCTCCTGTTGTTTGCGCCGTTTTCAAAGACATCGTTGAACATTCACCTCTTAGGCGTGACCAATGACGACTATGATAGTTCAGTAGACTCCATTCACCAGTCACTGATTCCCCTACTTAAGAACAGCTACAACTTCGACAATGAACTGCAGATGAAGGTGATAAAGCGTGGCTATTTGCCGTTGGCAGGTGGTGATGTACATCTCGTGTGCCCATCAATTAGGTCCCTCAATAAGGTTAACCTCAGCTAGAAAGGTTATGTGAAACGAATTCGAGGGGTGTGTGCTGGCAGCAAAATTTCAACTGCACTTCTCAACCGCACCGTCAGCAAGTGTCGTGAGATGTTTAACGAGTACATACCTGATGTGTGGATATTCACGGACTTCTTTAAGGGAGACAAGGGTTCGCAATCACCTGGCTACAGTTTATCACTTGTTGCTGAGACCAACAAAGGAGGACTTTTGACAGCAGATGCAGTCAATGACGGCAGCGATCCAGAGGAAATGGCGAAAGAGTGCTGCCTGCGACTGCTTGATGAGGTGAAGAATGCTGGTGTTGTATCAACTCACTACCAATGGTTCCTACTGACTTTGATGGCCTTCAGTGAACGTAAGACGAGCACGGCTAAGCTCGGCCGTGTAAGCCCTTTCACTATCGAGTGCCTACGTATCCTGAAATAATTCTTCGGAGTGATCTTCGAGATTGACGAATCCGAAAGCGAGGGGATGGCGCTTTTCTCAGTATTGGGAATGGGTCTGCAGAACTTCGCGCGCATCGTCAAGTGACATTGCTTCATTCACATGTTGTTGACGATTCGTTAGATATCACGGTGCCAGTTCAGCATTTCGCGAAGGAAGTCAACCCGTTAGCTACCTCCTTTCAGCTTCAATAAGTACTGTTCAGCCTTGGACTCGTCAAGTGGTTGAAGTTTTATGGTAGTCCCTTGTTGGCACGATTTTCGGTTCTGCTTGTAGTTCAAATTTGACTCTAAATCCACTATCTTTTCGGAAAAGAAGTTGAGTCCTCCTTGAACCTTCAACAGAGATATCGTATTTGCTTGATCAAAAATGCTGTCAGCAGTAAGGCAGTCCAACAAACCGTCGTTTTGGTTGAGGAGGCGCCTTTCCAATTATTCCTTACGTTTCCTTTATGCTCGGTATTCCTCCATTATGTCGATCTATTTCCGCGATGGGCCCTGTTTATACAGTTTCATTTGCTCAATCAAATCCATCTTCTCCTCGATGAGCTCGAGAAGTTCAATATGGCTGGCGGTAGCAAAGGCAGTTCGATGCCTTTTCAGTTCGTTGACGACATCAAGGTAATCCTCCAAGGGGTCACTATCGAGCTTTCTTTCCTCGTCTCGAGTGAGCACTATCACAAACAACTCCTTCAGCAAGCTTAGTGGTATAGATTGACCAGCCACTTTAACAACAAGGTTGATACTGGATAGAAGTTCGTCATCATCAACGAAGTGGTGCCTGATTTCTTCCTCTGTCGCCTCTCGTTTCACCGTTGTTATGCTTGGCCGCTGCCTTAAGGTATAGTCTGGTCGTATCCGATGGAACTCAGTTGCACCGAGCTGTTTGCTCCTGCGATGCATAAACAGTCGGAGTAGTTCTGGTGATTGAGTTGGGACTTTACCACTCAGTAGCATAGTAGGCTGGGCATGCCTTCCTGTATCTTCAACTCCAGGAAGATCGATCTCTTCAAATTCGTAGCCTTCCATTCAAGGAAATGCACTTATACGTAAAATTTCCTGCGAAGTATCGTCAATTCCGGTAATAGCTGAACGATCGGTAGCCGGTGGTTGTAGTGGCGCTTGGAGACAGGTTCCGCAGGAATGATTGTTCCTTCCTTCGTGATTTTGAGTCCAGGATACTCTGTGAACTTGCTGTGTCCGGTTTCTTTATTGAGTTTCGGCTTGCGCTCTTGTCTTATTGACGGCTTGGACGTTTGTCGTAGATGCTACCCCTCGTCTTCACTTACGATGAGTTTTGTTGGAAGTGAGTAGTTGAGCGTACTCCCTTTGGCGATTCGACCTTCTCTAAACGATCGACTTTTTCCATATCCAGTTTCAGCTAGGAAGCTTTTCCAGTTTGACTTGCTTGACTTGAAGGAAATAAAGCGCTCTAGAGTCCCTCCAAACCCAACATGACAACAGTAATGTTATCCAAGGTCTTCTTGTAGACTGCTAATTTCATGATATTTTCCACAGCGATTCCGCAGAAATCGTGGACGGATGTATACTTCGTACGGTCTCTGGCAGTCTCCCACACGCACTCAATGATTTCGTCATTGGATAGCCGATCGAAGATACCATCGCCTACATCTAAGCTAATTTTTACATCCCAGTAGAATGAAGTCGTTGTCTTTACTGAGTTTGAACGACCGTATTTATGGGGTTGCGATAATGGCTCGAGGGTTACCACCGAACTCTGGAAGCTTTGCCTCAATATCACCGAACGTTCTGGTGACAGATAGCCTTCCAGGCAAAACACGGTGGGGTCCCATGATGAAGGGAAGTTACTGTCCTTCGTACATAATGAGTTGTGTGGGATCTGCATTCTGCAACTTTGTCCTGAATTAGTTGTACATTACTGGTAGACCTTGCCACCGGCATCGAGAATACGTTTCTGCTCGTACTCATCACTGGGTTTGTGGTCGATGGATAGTTCGCTAACTCGCTAACCTGAGAAGGAACTCATGATAGCACGACTGTCGCCAGAGTTTGCAATGTAGCAGGTATCTCCATAGATGAACACAACAACAGCACAGCTTCCAGACTTATCAAGGCTTGGAAGCGACTTACACCGTTCAAGGAAGGTTGTTTCGCAGCGATGGAACGCCTGAGAGAGCGCCTCTGGGATGTTATTCGGAAAACTTAATTAGCTCACGTCGCTACCTTTTCTCCTTGACCAAAAAAGTGTGTAGGGAATCTCTCAAATAGTCTGCACAGTCGACCCCACCGTGCCCATCGAACACACCGAAGTATGCAGCCTTCTTCCAATCGGTACAGTGGTCGGGCTTGGCAATATTCAGTATGATTGATACCCGATCCTCATTGTACTGACGAACAGGGCCTTGGTTGGTACATGCAGCATAGCTCCTCACGAGTCCGTTAGACTTGTTGGAGTGCTTAGCAGGCTAATAGTTGGGTAGTTGTTGTAACACCTTTGGAATTTGAGGGCGGGTGTTCTTCCCATGGCGAATTTCCCTTGAGCCGATGTTGTACTTCTTCGGCAGCACCATGATCTCTTCACGGACTATCTATTCTTCGATCTTTCGAGGGGAACGGGACTTAGCACGCGGTGCAACATACACCGAGGACTTGCTCTTTGGTGGGCTATCGGTGCGGTTGCTGGAGTAGTTGCTGAGTCGCTTCTTCTCCTCGATATACTTGTTGCCGAAGTTGAGTTTGTTATGGTCGACGTTCTTGGCGGTCAGTGGTTTGTCGAGCCCAAGCTTACTTTCGAAGCGACTGTACGAATCGCTGATCTTGGGCTTGTCGCTAGCCATTGGTGTCTTGCTGTTCGAAAACATGAAAGGGCCGAGCTTACTGTTCTGCTGCCGCTGGTAGCTCTTCGGAGTCATCTACTTACGGAGCTCGACGGCCGAATCGCCCTTAAGCTTGGAGTTGCGGAGCCGGCTGTTAGATGCGAACATGACAGGGATTATGAACTATTATTGTTAACCGGCATCAAGACCATCAAAGAGGACTTCACAGCATCAATCGCAAACCCGAACAATCCTGATGAAAGCTAACCCTCCATCCAGCAGGCCACCTATTATAATAACCTTTGGCCACCTTCGATTAGTTTCAAACTGCGGCCTACCGAACGGGCCAGGAACGGTCCAGCCTTCAACTGCCACTTGAAGTTGCTTCTGCGCTGATGGTGCTGCTGCCTGCCCAATCATTCAAAATTAATTTCTTAGAATCTTTTTATCGATTTTAAGGCTCATTCATTTTCCATCGATTATCATTTCCAATTCTATTTCATGAAGCTTAGATTGCTGCTGGCTGGAGTGTTCTTTGCAGGGGTTATGGGTACTCAGCTCACCGTTTAGGCACAGGCCACTTCTGCGGTGGTTGCACCCGATACAAATAGTGGCACTGCAGATGGAGAAGTGGTGGTCCTTGAGGAGGAAGTCAATAACGGACAGTCTGTTAATTCAACTGATCCTGCAGTCGGCAATGCACCCACAACCGACTCACCAAGCAATACTGTTAACTCATCTGATCCAGCAGCATCCCTTCCGAAGATCGGAGCTTCAAGGAGCAGCATAAGGACTAAAGTATCGGATTACCTCTCACACATCAAAGGCAAGGGGAACCGAAAGTTTATTATTCACAAATTGCCAAGCCCAGCCAGAAACAATGTTCCCCCATTTTCACCACCTTTCGCCTCTCCGAAACCGCTACCGAACTATGCTTCTCCGCAAACAAACACAAAAGTGCCATATGGTTTTAGTAACGGAGGAAACCTGTTCAATGATGCTTCGGGTGGGCAAAAGGGAAAGAACATTCCAAATAATTTTGCAAATGGGCAGGCCAGCTATTCAAGCCAACAAGGTATTCCACTGATTCCTGTTCCGACTCCAGCTCAAATTCGAATTCCAACCGAAACTAAGGTGCAGCCGCAGCCTCCAACTGAAATCGATAAGCCGAACCCAGCACCAACAATTTCCCCCGTTCCTTCTCCCACAAGTTATGGTGGAGGAGACTCTGGAAGCGCATATAATTCTGGACCAAAAAGGTTTAATTCCAATGATGGCACCGGTATCCTCCCAACTGCGAATAAATAGACAACGAGTCAACCATCTCCTCCTTCTAAAGAACAGCCAAACGCAGTTGTTACCCCAGTCCCAATTGAAAGAAGGCCAATCTACTACACAACTTCAAACTCAGCAGATAGCGGATCGAGCCCATCCAACTCATTCCAATCATCTCCTAACTCTTTACCTTCGTACTATTCTCGTTCTTATTTCCCCAGTTCCCTTAAGAGAAACAACATCGATGGCCCGGATAATGATGTGAGGGGTGGTGGAAACATAATCCGAGGCAAAAGTAACCTAATTGACGGATTGGTAAACTAAATCTAAGGTGACGATAATGGGGTTTGCGGTGATGCAAACTGCCTGAAAGGCCATGTTAACTACGTGCACGGCACCAGCAACAAGGTAAACGGTGAAAACAACCTGGTACAAGGACACGGTAACATTATCGCCTGCAAGCGCATTGGCGCAACTGCACCGACCTGCCAACAGTGACAGCTTATCGAAATTTGATATTGTTTTTATAACTTCCCAATGCTAGACGACGAAGAATAAGTGTAGAAGGACCCAGACGCCGATCTCCCCAAGTTCAAGGTTAGGCACTCCGACATGAACATCGAACTGGTGAAGATCATCGTGAGGAGTACGTTTGTAAATCGATCGTAGAGGTTTCCGAACTGTTCACAGCTGAGACCAAGAAGGTGGGTCAACTGCTCGAGAAGAACATCTGCATGAGCCTCGTGGACTTCCTGAAGAAGGACAAAGCACACTTCGGTGGTGGCGAGGGTGAGTGGCAATGCATCATTGGCAAAAACCTCGCAGCATCGTTGATCTACGAGCTGCACATGCTCACATTCCTGGACCTACCATAGTTCGGCCGTTCCATCCTTGTGTTCAAGTCGGGCTGATAGTGATTGGGTTTGAGCCGCAAAAACAATTTGAATTTCGATGGGTGGGATCAGTGTTAATGTTGAATAGCTGACTACCGAAAAACCGGTCAGTTGCGACTGTGCGAAAGATATTCCCACTATTATATTATGGTCGGACGAAGCATACTGCTGGTGGTGTTGTTGGTAGTGGTCATCAGGGCAGAAGACCCCAACGCGGTCGTGAAGAATATACCCGATGTCAAGGCGGTGTATAACCAGACCTGGTACTCAGGCTACCTGGATGCTGGAGATGAGCATCACATGCACTACTTCTACTTTCCATCTCAGGGAAATTCCTCAACAGACCCGCTATTGCTATGGTTCAATGGAGGACCTGGCTGCTCCAGCCTCCTTGGAGCTATGTATGAGCACGGTCCCTTCATCTTTTCGGATGCCTTCGCAATTCTGATCAATAACAAGTATTCCTGGAACAAGAACGCCAATGTACTGTACCTTGAGTCGCCAGCACAGGTCGGCTTCAGTTACACAAATGGCGATCCTGGTGTCTGGACTGACGACAATGTAGCTCAGCTCAACTTAAAGGCGTTGAAGGCCTTCTTCAAGATGTGGCCAGAGCTAAAGACAAACAGCTTTTACATTTCAGGAGAGAGCTATGCAGGAGTCTATGTGCCTACTCTCGCCGAAAAGTACTTTAACCGGTTATTGCAGAATCGACACCTACAATGAAAACCCAGATTTCGAAGTTGGTCCCATAAATCTAAAGGGTTTCGCTGTCGGAAACGGTTGCACCCACCCCAAGGAATGTGGATTCACCACTGACTTCCCAACCTACCTCTACGAACTTCTAGTGAAGCTGTCGTTCATTCCTGCTGACCTTGTGCAAAAGGCCACAGATGCATGCAAAAACCAAACCACCAATTTCACTGGTGATTGCAAGACCCTCACCGATAAGGTATCACCTTAAGGCTATTTAGATCGACAAACTCGCTGGAGAGGGCTCCGGTATGAACATTTACGATGTGTATCGTCCTTGTTTCACTGCTCAAGAAATGACGCTGAGCCAGAAATACCAGCATTTCCTGCGTCGAAGACTTCGCAACCTTAAATTCGGAGAGCCCATCCCACCCACTGAGACTCCTCCTTGCGTTGATGGCGTCGGAATCGATGAATTCCTTGGCTCAAAGGCTGTGAGAGCAGCACTCAATATTCCAGAGAACGTTCCCGATTATGCTATGTGCACCGACGAAACCAAGCTCAAGTACGAATCAAACCCCCAAGGTAGCTATTGGGTCTATAAAAAACTCATTCCCAAGAAGAAGTACAAAATCGTCATTTACTCGGGTGACACCGATCCTGCTGTTCCAGTCACTGGGTCTATTGACTGGATCAATATGATCAGAGAAGAGCTGCAATTAGCCACAATTGAGTACTGGCGTCCATGGTTTGTTGGATACGAAGCAGGCAAGCAAAATGCCGGCAACGTCTGGAGACTAAGAGGATTAAACTTCGTGACTTTCCGAGGTGTCGGTCATATGGCCCCTCAATGGAACCAAGCAGCAGGTCTGAAGATGATCAACTGGATGCTGCACGACACGGAACTCTGATATCGAGTATGGCTTAATTGTGGAATATACAATGTACAAACACAATCAGAACAAAATGATTTCCACGAAGACTAGGTAGTAGAGGAATACTGGAAATCCCACCAGCCACTTTTTACTTTCCAGCTCCAGGATTGCTCCGAAGAATATCGTCGCTGCCGCTGCTGACCACACAGCGATACTGATCGAAATTAGTATCAGGAAGGGAGAGCTCATGCCAGACATCATTCTGAACATACCCAGGACGAGCATGGGTGCTTGACAGTAGCCCAGTACACTTAGCACGGTATAAACGGGGACGATAGCGACAGCCTGAATTGAAGAGTTCAGTACCTTTGACATCATATTAAGCAGCAGATAGAGCAGTATCGACCCGAATACTGATAGTCCAAGGATATCCCCAAAGTGTAGCTTCCCTGCTAGCAGCAGAAACACACCAAGTGCCACTGCAATAATGATTGGTCCTGTTAGATCCGGTGCATCCAAAACCGCCGACGACTTGTTTAACGTGACCACTGTGAGGATCTTCAGCTTGATGCTCTGTGGGTCGATGCCGAGGTCTGACTTATCTAAAGCAGCTACCTTCCAGCAATGGTGGCTACTACGTGGAATCATCGTTTGAACCAAGCTTTTCCTCATTGGACTCTGCTTTGCTCTTGAAGTCGGAGTGGATGGGGATGGTTTCCTGAAGGTCATCATGCAGGTCTTCACCAAAGCCGATGGTTCGGATAGTCTCATTGGGGAAATCGAATCGCTGGAATGACATGACATTCGGTTCCGGGTTGATAGCTGGTGGGTTGACAGGCAGTGCTTCATCTAGGAACATGTCGAAGGGGTTGTTTGCTTCTAACTTTCATCCGATGTACTTTAAGTCATTTGGTTGGGCCGCCAGGTATATCAATATACATTGCTCGCAGTGGACCATCATCCCAACAGATATTGTATGCCCTGCATAACAAGTGTATGGCTGAACGACAGAAACATTGTGTGCAGGTGTTGAAGGGGATCTCGGCGTTGCCAAGGGAAGGAGGGATACGGAGGCACCCATCAATCTGTATCCTTTTGATCTACGGGGATAATTAGACAAATTTAGGTGTTAAGTGAGTTTGGTGCTCCATTGCTTTAATAACACATTAGTAAAATCTGCTGAATGGGGTCAGAAGCATCAGTTGCGTCAATTGCTTCCATCACGGGAAAGGCGTAACCAGTTGATCTTAGCTGGACAAGAAAGTACAACCGACAAAGAGTCGATGAGATTCGCCTTTGGGCTTCTCCGTGCCGCATTGAGAATGAGGATACGATCGAAGGAAACAAACAGCTTCTGAGGGTGTTATAAAACTTTCAGAGGAAGGGACTGATCACTCTCAGAGACTCCGATGTATAGACTTTGAGAATGTCAACCCTTCCAAAAGAATAAAGAAAAGGTGCCAAGCTCTACGAACACAGAGCCTACTTAACTGTGTCAAATCACTATTTGAAGCTTCTTGCACAGTTCAAGGGGAGCCAGCTGCAAGTCGTCTGGGACTACAAATTCATCGTACCATTGGAAGATCGTTTCGGAAATGAAGACCCCGACTTTCTCACGAAAGTGCTGAAATTGAATGATAGGTTGATTTGGCGTGATGTGAAAAAGACAATCGAAGCTATGGAAATAGCCAAGAGAACTAGGAGACCTGAACAAGAATTTTCCGATACGGATTCATGGACTGAAGAAGAAGCGGAGAAATATCGTCAGAGAATACTGAAAACTGGTTCAGGTTCAGGGAGAAACCCGGATCCGTGCAGCAGCTGGATCATCGGAATCGTAGTTGCGATTTTGGTCTGCTTCTTGATTTGGGGACTAGTCTCCTTGAGCAGATCTTAAGGTGACCCATCGACGAAAGCTTTTCAGGAGCACAATAGGAAGTCTGAACCGAGACCTGACTCTCGACCAGAATCACGCAGAAAGCCTAACTTTAAAGCAGTACCAGGAGATACAGATGAATCGAGAAGGTGATTGCTTAAACATTGTTCTGTTCATTATGAGGAATCTATAAAGTATAATGTAGGCTCTGCTGAAGAACGGGTAGTATAGCTACGAACCCGACAAGGGACTACTGGGTAAGGGTTCCTTCGGTTCGGTTTATAAGGGCACCATCAAGAAGACCAACGAAATCGTTGCTATCAAGGCAATGAGTCTTACCCTCATCAAACAGTTCGGGCCCGATATCAAGGAGATCATCAGTAACTGCTTGGTTTAGGAGTAGAGAACGAAGTAGCAGTGCTCAAAGACCTCTCCAACAAGATGTATTCGACCCCATGTCCTTTTATTATCCGCATCTACGACTGCTTCCTCACAGAGAACAACATTTATCTCATCCTTGAATTCTGTGGAGAAGGAGACCTCAGCGGCATCCTAAGCAAACGTAAAAGACTGCCATAGAGTGAGGCTTTGGAGGTGATTTACCACGTACCTTTGTAAGCTAATTTAGATTGTTCGAGCTCTAGACTTCCTCAAGCTCAACGGTGTCTGTCATCGTGATCTCAAGCCAGAGAACATATTTGTAACGCGCAGCAAGGCGAACAATGCATTAGTGTACAAGGTAGGCGACTTCGGCTTTGCTGTCAATTCTGTAAAGAATTCTCAGCAGGTCGGCACCTATCCCTACATGTCACCGTAGCTGCTTCGCGGAGAGGACTATGGTGCGGAAGTAGATGTCTGGGCATTGGGAGTTATCGCCCATCAGATCCTCTTTGGCGAGAGTTACTTCATCGGTCGCAACGAATCCGAGGTCAAAAACAACGTGCTGAACAAGGAGTATATTATCAAGGAGGAGAAGTTCATTACTCGCGAAATGGCAGATTTTTTGTACAAATGCCTTCGCAAGAATAAGTATCAGAGAATCAAAACTGAGGAACTTCGGAACCACCCTGTGTTTCGGGAGATTGAAGAGAGGTACAGCCAACTTCCAAGTCCACAGCTAAAGCACAGGGACAGCAAGGAACAGGTCCAGACATCAACCAAGATGGAAAATGAGCTTAACAAAGCAGTGTTTCTCCAGGAACTAGGACGTAGTTTGCTAGTCAAGGATCGGTGCAACCTCCTGTCGATTTCACTGATAAAGAGCTGCCTGTACAGACTCACTCGACTCCGCAACCAACTGAACGAGAAGGTCAACCTGTTCAATGCATCTGAGTAAATTTGGGAATCCATCCTGAGCAGTCCCTGGTACACCAACTTCAGCAAGTACTGCCAGTATATGCTTACCAACTGCGAGACATTCTACAAGCAATAACTCTTGGTGTTCAGTAACACCATCAAACAATTCCCACCAGAGCAGGCTCAACTTCTGCTTTACAACCTTGGCGAAACAATTGAAATACCACCAAACGATAAATGCCTGGCGATGGATTTGGTGAGGTTTGCAGCGATGCTTCAAAATCAGCCCGATAGAGATAGTAAGATCTTCTGTCATGAATGCATCCTCGCCATCAAACTGGACCAGTTTAATTATGACTTTGGCAAACACTTAAAAGAGCGTTCAGGGCTCGATCCAAAGGCTCTCTAACAAGCCCTACGGTCGCTGGAGCAGAAGTGACTCAAAGCATTATCGCCCTCATCTGTAATATATTCTTCGGCTACACTATTAATTTGCTCACACGTATGCTGACGGAGCTCCTGGCCGACGTCAAGCACATCATCTTCAGCGAAGGTGAGTAACGTCCATAAGCCAACGAACTCGTGCGCTAGCACCACACCGAGAAGTTTTTGAGCGAGGCCAACAGGCTCTATAGGTTGCCTGGCCAAATCGAGCGCTACTTTCGAACTTGGGCGCTATACGCGAGCTACGCTACAGCAGTGTTTGTACTGACTCTACCACTACAAACAGCCTACCTGCTTCTGAGCTATCCCTTGAATTTAGCGATGGGAAGGCGAAGCCGTATCGAGAGTTGCTACTGCCTTCTAACTGGTCTATGCGTCTGGGTGTTCACCCGTGACTGGCTTGTTCTGGACGTTAGTTACTTGTACCACTTGTTTCGTGGACAAAGCACTCTAAAGTTCTATGGGTTAATGTTCGCCTTCGAAGTGAGTGAGAAGCTGCTGACTATGGTGGGTCAACCAATTCTGTCAGCACTGCAACAACCCCGTGACTCGGCCATCAGCAACCACCTCAAGGTATACCTAATCGCCTTCTTGTACGTGCTTCTACATGCCTTCTCGATCTACCTTGAGTATGCTGTGTTCATCGTGGTCATCAATAGTCAAAGTGAAAACTTCGTGATCTACTGCTTTGTGATCAACCTGACCAAGATGAAGAGTACTGCCTTCAAAAAGTTCGATCTCAAGGCTTACAGGACACAGATCAACCATGATATGAAGGACCGCATGCACAAGCTGCTCTATTTGCTAATGTTCGCTTTGAGCCAAAGCAACCGATAAGTGCAGCATTACCACTTCAAACTCAGCTGCGTATTCCTCGTGGGGATGGTCATTGAGTGGATCAAGCACACCACTGTCGTCAATACCTCCGAAAAGAAGATTAGCCTCGATGAAGTCACGAATGCCCTCAAGGAGACAAATCAACGTCGAAAGTCTTGCGTATTGAAATGCATGGACATCGACTACAACCTGCTTCCGCTAGCCACGTTTCTACTGAAGATGAGTCACACCATCTTCTACACCAAGAACTCCACAATTTAGTTAACCGGTGTGGCTACCGTAATGGTTGCCTTCTTGCTCTGCGAATTACTTGTGCCTGCTATCTCTCTCATCCACCGGACGGGCTCGTTTGTTTACCGGTTATTCACACAACCCACCGATGACGAGCTCCTCTCCGACACGGAACCCTGAGGCACTCCCTTCGCATTCGACCTTGCACTTCATGACAGAATTCATAATATTATTGTTTTAAAATCGTTAGAACAATGACAAGCAAGCCCAACACCAATGGCTTGAGACGTAAGTAGGATGACAAGTATGACTTTCTGGTAAAGGTGGTGATTATTGGCGACTCGGCAGTCGGCAAAACAAACATCCTACTGCGCTTTGTCAATGAGTAATACAAGATGACCCACATCACGACCATTGGGGTCGATTTCAAGATCAAGACAGTCAATAGTGACGGCACGAAGATCAAGATGCAAATTTGGGATACTGCTGGCCAGTAGCGGTTCAAGACCATCACCGAAACATACTACAAAGGCGCAGCTGGAATCATTCTGGTATCCAATCGCTTCTAATTTAGGTGTATTCGGTGACTGACCGTAAGACCTTTTCGAACATCGAGAACTGGCTGAAACAGATTAGCCAACACCACAGCGAAAACATTAGTCGAATCATCGTCGGCAATAAGTCGGATTGTGCGCCGGCCGACAGGCAGGTTTCCCTGGAGGAAGGGAAGGAACTCGCCAAGAAGTACAGTATCCGGCATATGGAAACAAGCGCGAAGGACAACATAAACATCACCGAACTGTTCCAAGCACTGGCAACAGAAATCCGTGATAACTTGAAATAAGAGATCAAGTACGACGGCAAGAGCAAGGACGGCAAGATCAACCTGAACGAAGCTGAACGCATACAGAAGTAGAAATAGAAGAAGGGTGAGAAGAAGAATTGCTGCTGAAGTGGCCTTGTATGATGGTAACCCAGCCGAAAGGCTGGCTCGTTGCTGCAAATTTATGAAGTCAAGTTTGGTGAATATTTGCTATTAAAATGCGAGTACATCGTTTTCCTGATAGGTTATAGTTCTTTTCTTCAAATGGTGTTCGTCGATACTGCGGAGTATCTCTTCGCGGTGTTGGGAGGAGCACTGTTGGGAGTTGCTGCATCGCTAAACTACGTACTGAGGGGCAAAGTGACGGGCATGAGTGGCGTTCTCTATGGGGTGGTTTCACTCAACAAGGGTAACAGTCTTGGCTAACAAAGAGTAACTTCCAGAAAAACTCACGATCATCGGTGGAATGCTTCTCATTTCCGGCGTCTTCTTCGATATTTTTGGCTACAGTCAAGGGCAATCATCTACGGGAATGATTCCGTTTGGCAGTAGGTAAAATATCGTGGCAGGGACTTCGTTTGTAGGGTTTGCATTGGCAGGCTTGCTTGTTGGCTTCGGGACGAAGCTATCCAACGGATGCACCAGTGGTCACGGACTTTGTGGACTTGCCAGATTAAGTACACGGTCACTCGTGGCAGTTTGCACGTTTCTCTTATCTTCGATTGGAGTTGGTACCCTTGGCTACTACTTTACACTGGGAGCACTTAACGACCAGAAGCTGAATCCGATTGTCGAGATCAATAACCTAGCATCTGCGAACACCTTCCTCGCTATTGGAGTGTTGCTGCCAGTCGTGTCGTACTTGATAGCCCGAACTAACCCCAACTTTGACCTGACTAACTTCTTCAAGTAGCAAGCAGTATTGTTCTCAGTTGGAATCATCTTTGGTGCTGGCCTCATGGTATCAGGTATGACTCGTCGAATTAAAATCATGCGGTTTTTGCAGATAGGAGCTGATTGGGATCCCAGCCTGTTGTTTGTCTTAGCGACTGGTGTTACTGTTAACCTCATTGCATTCAACTATGCGTCAAGAGTGAGGTAAGTATATAAATTATGCAGGAAACAACCAGTGCTCAATAGTGGGCCGTTCCCTCCTGTCATGACGGTTATCGATTGCAAGCTTGTAATAGGTGCTGCCCTATTCGGAGTTGGCTGGGGCATTGGTTATCTATGTCCTGGTCCGTTCATGATGCTTTTCTCAGTATTCTCGTTGCAGGTGCAAGTGGTGTGGGGAATAAGCTGCATCCTTGGAATGTTCCTCGCCAACTGGCTTGGACAGGTCATTGATCGCAAGAAAGTGGAAAACTCCGAACCGCAACAAGTGCATCCGAGTAATCCCGAGATTGAATCTGCTTCCAAACCAAAGCAGGAGGTTCAACCATAAGAGAGCTCAGTGGCAGTCATCGATAAGGCCATCGAGCCAGACAGGTTTGAGAGACTTCCCTTGGAATTGTTCGACGGCTCGGAGTCTAATAAAAGTGAAGTTTGATGTTATATTGCTCATTGGACTAAAGACAATCAAGGGATAGACTCATCAAAGCACTTATCCATTCATACTCAAGGACTCTGCTCCTTATGGTCGGCTATTATTAACTTCGCTATTACATGGTCTTTGTCGATACTTCTGAGTACCTTTACGCCGTCCTCGGTGGCGTATTTCTCGGACTATCGTCCTGTCTGAACTACATCTTTATCGGCAAGATGACGGGAATGAGTGGCATACTCTACGGCATCGTGTCGCTCAATAAACGTATGATCTTGAATGAGCATAGAGGAACTCGCGGAGAGGCTCACCATAGTCGCAGGGATGTTTCTAACTTCTGGGATATTCTTCGATGTGTTTGGATATAGTGTTGGACAAGCTCATGGTATGATCCCCTTCGGCAGCAGAGAGAACGTAGTTGTGGGCACATCTTTTATTGGTTTTGCACTGGCCGGTTTCTTCGTCGGCTTTGGAACTAAACTGTCGAACGGCTGCACTAGTGGACATGGATTGTGTGGACTTGCTCGCCTAAACCTTCGTTCTGCAGTGGCAGTGTGTTCTTTCATGGTAGCCGCAATGGCCATAGCCTCGCTGGGTTATTACTTTACCTTAGGCCCAATCAGCGATCAGAAATTCAACCCAATAGTCGAAATCGATAATTCTGCTTCAGCAAACGCCATCATAGCTCTCGGAGTGTTGTTACCGATCGTTTCATATCTCATTTCAAGAAGCGAGGAGAATTTTGACAGGAAAAGTTTCTTTAAGATTCAAGTTGTGGAATACTGTGTAGGTATTCTGTTTGGAGTTGGACTATTGGTCTCTGGGCTCACCCGAAGGGCCAAGGTCATGAGGTTTCTACAGCTTGGTGCTGATTGGGATCCCAGTCTGCTGTTTGTCATGGCAGTCGGTGGCCTATTCAACCTTGTCATATTCACTTACGTCACCAAGAAGAGGTAATTCTTGGTATGATTCAGAAAGCAGCCGGTCCTAACTGACGAGTGCTACGGACCGATGAATTCAAGTTTGGATTGGAAACTTGTGGTGGGAGCAATAATCTTCGGATTGGGTTGGGGAATAGGATTCCTTTGCCCAGGCCCTTTTTTGGTATTGTTTTCAGTCTTCTCACTGCAAGTCCAAGTTGTTTGGGGCGTCTGCAGTATACTTGGCATGTTCCTAGCGAATTGGTTGGCGACAGTGACTGAGAAGAAGATACAGGACTAACCACAGGAACAGCCCAAAAACCAATAAGCTTACCAGGATCATTCACATTTGCAGGTTCCTGAGAGTTCCAACTCCGTTCCGGAATCGTCATAACTGAAAATAACTCCAAGGAAGACCTCGACAAAAGCCTCTGAGATACAACTGAGGGTTGAGAATATGGATATGGAGCTGTTCTATGTGTGATATTAATGTTCACTACCTTCCTCGGATTTGCTCGGTGCTTTGAATGGGTTTAGATGAAGTTTTCAAGCTTAGTTGTTTGTAAAAGATATTGATGGAAGTTGAAGAGGCCACTCCAGAAGAGCTACTCAAGTACGCAGAGAAGAACCCGCATACAATCACAGTCAACACCGAGGATGCAGGGGAAGGGTTGGTGTGCTATAATGTTGCGCCTAAGAAGGACAAGGACGATCAGTGCTACAAAAACCCGTACAATCGACTAAACTTGCGACGAGGACTCACCTACATTGAGCATATCGTTGACTTCAAGCGACAGAAGATTGAAGTCGCCAGAAAGGGCCTGCGAAAATTCTTTGACCTCTACCGAGAGTACTTGGAAGACGAGGAGACACCAACCACCAATAAATTTGCCAAACAACGCAACAGCTTTCAAGACTCACTGAAGGGCTACAAGCTTGGCTTCAGGGCACACTATATTGAGAAGGCTAATGGTGAGAATGCACAGATCTCGTTCAGCAATGGTCTATGGGTGGTATGCAGCAAGAACCGGGTGATGTTTGCAAAAGAGGAAAAAGATCTCGAGACAAAGGACCGCTCAAGGTTCGTACTAACCACCGAAATAGCAAAATGTTGGTTTGGCTACTACAATAAGCTTACTGCTGAGCAGCGAACCCAGCTGAAACACGAATTGTAGGGTGTAACACTGATTGGCGAGTATTGCGACAGTGTTCGCCACCAGCACATCATTAAGTACAATCAGATAGTTATTCGGTTCTACGCTGTTGTGGCCAAACGAAGCTCAGAAGAATGCCTTCCACCCAACGAAAGCTACGAACTGTTCAAGAAGTATGGGCTGGATAGCTGTGTGAAGGAGACTGTATAGTACAACAATTCAGAGCATATGCAGGTCGAAATGAAAGAGAAGGTCAGACTTATCAATAAGCGCCCAATGGAAGAGTCAGGCGAGGGTTGTGTTGTCTATGTTGAGGCCAAAACTTCAGCGGAGGCCGGTCGAATTGTGTCCATGTGGAAGGTCAAGACTGTTGAATACAGAATTCTCCGCAAATTAAGAGAGAAACTGTTGGTGTTTCTGAAGAAGGACCGCAAAAACGATAAACTCTTCAAGAAATACGTTGAAGAGATTAAGGAGTTAGCTGCAGTGTACCAGCCTCATCGCTAGCTGGAATACTATATTGAGCTGAGCAAGAAAGCATTCGAAGTAGTGGAGAACGGTGATGCACCGGTCCTCCGGTACGTTGCTACCCACTATCTTGACTTTCTCAATTACATCGGCCAGAAGGGAGCCAACCGTCAAGATCTTCTCAAAATTATCAAGGATGAAAAGTTGCCAGAGACTCCTCTATCTGAGGAAGAGGATGAGCCTGCAGAATAGAAATAGGAGAAGGAGAAAGAACCATAGGTTGAGAAGGAGAAGCCAAAGCCCACTAAGAAGCAGATTATCGTGCTTGTTCCGTTAACGATCCCATGCAGTGGCAAGACCTTTTGGCTGAAGCGTTTGAGGGATGTAGAGAAGGACATTCGGATCGAAGTCCTTTCATCTGACTCGGTTAGGGAAGAAGTTATGAATGATTTGCGTAAAAAGAACAAGAAATGGTCGCAGGAGGAACTCTTCGATAAGAGTGGAAAGGCCTCGAAGAAGCTATTCTACGATAGACTCAACCGTCTTCTCACTGATTTAGAACGAAGCCCCGAGGAACGGTGCCTGTTTGTCCTTGACAAAAACCACCCAGTGAACAATTTAGATGCTACAATCTCTGAAATCCGTGGTGTTGTTGGCAGGAACTGTCGTATCATTGCTTTAGTGCCTTAGTGCAACAGTCGCGTTGAACAGAAGGGCAAATTCTCTTTCCCGTTCAGTAAGGAGTTTATCTATACCTGCGTATGCCGAGTCATAAGTCGCGAACATCACGAAACACTGGTAGGGGACAACCTCAAGAAGGCAAATATTGTCCTTGCCTTTGCTAACATGTTCCGAAACTATCGGTTCACAGACTTCACGCTATCCAAACACTTTGATGGAAAGCTATCAGTTCGTTTAACCAATGAGGATCTCGCGTCCACTCCAGAACTGGAATAGATGCTGGTGAGCACACTGTTGTCAATGAAGCCTGGTTCCTTTGACCCCAGCCGCAACCTTGAAGCTTTGGTAGATGCCATACTAGACAACGTTAAGATCGTAGAACTGCCCATCGAAGTTGTCATGAAGGAAAGCCAGACAAAGCTGCATGAGCTGTTCGACCACTACGATACTCTGAAGATTGAGGTAAAGAGAGAGGAGGAGAAGAAGTAGTGATTATGTATGGTCTGTCATTTACAATCAGCTTTCGTAGAAAGGTACGAGTTAAACTACTCTTGCTATTGGTGGTTGGCTCCTTGCATTCCTTCGTTGGAAGTGGGCAGCTGTCTGATGCGGTATTCCCATTTAGATTGAGGCAAAGATGACATATTTACCTACGATGTGGTAAGCCAACAGATTGCATCATAACCACCAGAACCTGGGCAAATCACGTAGGCTGTTTGTGGCAGTTCCCAAAATTGGTCAAGTAGGTCAGTAAGACTCGCGGGCTAGATTTATACCTGAGTGAGTGCCGAATACTTGCGCTGTAAGGATCTGTGTCTTTGGTTGATGACTCGCATGGCTTGCACATCAACTATGCTATATGCTTTGGCTAAGGCCATTACTATCTCCTTGCTTTCTGAAAAGAACGCCTTTTGTAATTCCTCGCCTAGACCTTCTAGTCTCTTAGTAAAGGATCCCACCATCTATCTGGTGTTTGAACCGTGTTGGAGATCTACCATATACAGTAGGAACTTGTCAGAGTTACCCAAAGGTTGAACCTAACTCTTCGCCTCGAAGATCTTTCTATCCTTACCAGCACTGTTCAGATAACTGTGAGCTAGCTCCGGTAGAGCGTTGGTATACAAATGAGTTCCGTGTACAGCCGAACTGATATCGAAGTTACTGCCGATCTTCCCCTGGGCAGCAAGGTTCGCTATCTGGCTGATACAGTCAATAAGTTGCTTGTCATGTCGGCTATGAATGAGGCAGATCATCGACACCACTGCAACAGTAACGCAGGCGGAGCTGCCTAACCCTGTCTTTTTGAGTTTGCTAGGATCGAAGTTGATAAACTTCTGGTGATGGTGTTCCACAGAAACGTCTCCACACGACACGAAATCCTTGTCGAACAGCAAGACAATTTTATAGATGCGTCCCTTCATAGTCTCGTTATTGCAGAAGTAGTCCAAAGAATGTTGCAGTGCGCACCTCACAAAATTATTCGAGCCTGTCACCTCTAACTATCTCAAAGCAGCCTGTTGCCAATCGTACTCGTAGGTCCACTTGCCACTGATCTGCGGGCTTTCCACCGTCACTACTGTCCGATGCTTCTCGATCTCTTTTTCCAGCTTCCAGTACCTTGCATAGAAGTAACTACCTACAGCCACAACCAGCCCAGAGTTGCCATTCTGAAGCACCCCATAGCCGCCCGCGAGCAGCACCTTTCCGGGCCACTTGAACAGCTGCTGCGACTACATATAATATAATCAACAATCCCAATGCTCAAGTTACTACCGATGCTGCTGCTGATGCACGCCGGCTATTCCCTCATGAAGTGGCGAAAGTTCTTGATCCTCGAGAACAAATTTAATAACTTCTACATTCCCAGCGACGTACCCTCACCACCTACCAGTAGATTCTTGTCGAGCTGATCGTTGCGGTGGTGCTATGCGTGCTGGCAATCCTCACCAACATTCGCAGGTTTAAGGACATCAAGGATATGTCCTGTCCGTACACGTAATACCTTGTGATAGCTCAGCTACGACTCCATCTTCAGGCAGCAGCAGTTCTCGGGAGGCTACGCATTGACGAGCAGGGCACCAGCATTACTGGAAAGCCTAAGACTCAAGCTCGGGAAACTGGAATTGCAGTGATAGGTCATGCGTTGCTTGCTTGCCTTAGATAAGTTTTTAATCGATGAGAAGGCGATTGGTAAAGGATGCTGCAGTAGCGACTGCACGCACAATCTTTCGGTGTTGTGAACACGAGAGATCGTCAGTGTTGGAGAGCAACCCACCCAAAGTAACGAGGTTCCTGGAGCACATCACCAATAGAATAGATACGCTCAGGGCCACGGCGGTTAAGAACCAATTGGTTTCACTATCTTCCAACCAAGTTGAGGTCAAGCATAACAACTACTGCATCATCAACCAGTTGTGCGGGAACGTTGGAAAGTGGACGGATGCCGCTTATTGCAATCCCAGCGACTACGAGTCGATCCTGAATCCAGTGATAACCGGCATTTCATCAACAACCAACATCCAAGAAGAGAGTTGTCCCTCATATCCTAAGCTGTTATGCGCTCGGGAACGCTTTGATGAAGTGACTGTGTAGTACGTCAATTTCAAGAGAGAACCTGTCCAGAGAAGGTTCACGGGCTTTGCCGCGAGAGTGTTTCAGCACGAATTCGACCATCTCATGGGCGTCAGTCTCTTCTTCTCGGAGATTAATCAAGGCAACATCAGGTTCGAACCTTCAGCTGAAAAGGATTTCCCAAGGACAATAGAGATCCTTCATGACTTCAACCGCCAAGTAAAGAAAGTGCTGCGAGACTACCCTGAACTGTTTCCCAGACCAACACTGTAGACAATTAACGATGGCGTTCCAGAGAATCTGATAAGCTTCGAGCAGGACCTCGTGCGTCGATTGCTAAAACACTACAAGCGAGAGCTTGCTGTTTTCGAGGCGAGACAAAGCATGAACCTAACCTGACGATATTCCAAATTATTCACTCGACAAACAGCATCCGGTCTGGTAGGCCAACTATCCTGCTGATCTTCTTGCAGTAGAAGTAATTCACTCCTTCCTTCTTGTAGCTGCACTGTTGGCACCATTTACTCGGTGGTTGGCACTTGCAGAAGCTGCTGGCATCCTCTGCCTACTCACAACGTAGCAACCCCTTGAACTTTGCTTCGGTGGGGAGGTCTGGCAGAAGGCTTCCTATCTTGCTTTCGAATTCGTCGACATCCTCCCTTATCTATTGCTGTGGGCTTGTTGCCTGTTCCAGATGGTCACTCGATGGTTGTTGCTGATTCGTTGGGTTCTCCTGCTTTTATTTTAACTATGGTGCTGGCGAGGGTGGTGCCTTAATATGGGGTTTGCTAATTCGGTTGGCCCAACCCTCGGCAAGTTCGCAGCCTAAGATGCCTCTTCCCTTGGTCCTCCAGGCCAGCAGCTCCTTGACTTATATCTTCACGAGTCTTAAACCCTTTTGGTTATTGAACACTCCAATAGTTACCGAAGTGTCTTCCTGCTCAATTTGCTGCCGAATGACTCCGATAAACCCCTTGAGGGACATGTAGCTGTGCTCCACCATTCCAATGATATAGTCCTCATTCGTTTTAAGGCCATGCTTCTCCACTGGAGATCCCTTGATAACATTAACGACCTTGAGGATGCACTCATCGATAGGCTCATGCCTCACAACCATTCCTAATGATCTACCGTTGAGATGGACATTGACACTGCGAATGTTCTGATCGACGAGAGAGTAGACCTGCAACTGAACATCAGTCTGGTTGAGAGATATCGCATGTGGTTCAGGCTGCATAACGTAGTCGACGAGCACGTTCAGATCTTCTTAGATGCCAAGGTGTACTTGCCTGAGAAGCGGGAGATCCCTCCTCTATCTTTAGAATTCGATAGGCTTTGCGTGGTTCCTGGTTGTAATAGGAATTGCCCATAAGCCTGATGATTATAGACTTGA
>ERZ724508.337-NODE-337-length-34024-cov-5.720716_pt1 | contig 34024 bp, 48 predicted proteins | sample MGYA00376041_ERZ724508 | MGnify/ENA primary metagenome ERZ724508 (study PRJEB28724, sample SAMN07190887) | wastewater metagenome | isolation source: effluent of sewage treatment plant in Hong Hong | place: USA: Christiansburg, Virginia | collected 2016-03-01 ...
TGAATATTTATAGATTTAGGGCGGATTGGTAACAATCAATCTACTTGCCAAAAAGAACTAGCGATATGAACAAAAGAAACTGTTTGAAGGAGAGAACGATAATAAGGTTGATATATTGGAGTGTAGCCAGTCCCATTCCGAAATTACTGTTTGGGGTTTAAACCATATGCTCGCGGAAATGGCGGAACCTGTCTTATACTTTATGCTGTGTCTCCAACATAAATTTTGTGTTGGATTTGAAGGGAAGAAGGAACGATAGCAAGCCAAATAAAAGAAATCATCATATAGCCAAGCAACCTTTGGGGCACAAGTGTGAGCTGTTATGATGCCAGAGTATCTCGTTTGGTGCTGAAGGTTTTAGCAAATCCGAAAGTGACTCAGGTTAGCGAATTGTATTCGCTGAGTCGAGTTCTCTTCTCATCGATGGTGCTCATTGAATGCCGATGTTACTGATTGATTCTGAAATCAGGATCTACCCACTACATCAAATTTCCCTGATTATGTTTGAGCGTGAATTTAGAGAGACTCCTCGTATAATTTAAAAGCATCATGGACGACGATAGCCAGTCGGGTAGCTTCCACGAACAGTTCGAGGAGCAGGAGGACGACCAGAACGGGGAGTTCGTGATTCCACAGGAACGGACAAAGCTCAAAGCATGTTCAAAGTGCTTCCTGCTAAAGACCGACGATCAATGGAAAAAGGACTCCAAGTGCGAGAACTGTGGGGTATTCGAGGGCGACGTCATGAAGTACGTTACCAAGAACTTCGATGGGTACTCTCTAGCAATAACCTCAGCATCGTCTGCTTAGTAAACCCCGAGAGCAGCTGGATTCGAAAGAAGCTGAAGATCCGCCCCGGCAGCAAACTGTGTCCAGGAGCCTATGCTATGAACTGTTCGGGGCATTGACTTGATATGCTTTATGTGTTGCGACAGTGAGTCTCCGAGATGCTTGATCTCACTTTTCGCAGTTTATCACCGAAGCCAAGCCTCCCGAAGAATTTCATGTCGGCTCGGTTCACTGCACCGTGTTCCATTTTTAAACCTCCAAACAATCACAACAATTAGAGGTCCGGCAAGCAAATCATTTCTTTTTATGCACTGGGTGCTTGTGAGCTAGCATCATTCCAAGCGCTCGCGCTTCAACGTGTGTAGCAACTTCCTCCCTCTTTTGCTCGATCTTGATAATATTCGCATTCAGTTCGTTAACCGTCTTGCTTAGCTTTTTCAGCTAGTCTGAGAACTCATGGTGCCAAGGATAGAGCACTGCGGTCTGGAACATAAAGGCAGTCAAGGCAACTGTAAAGGAGGTTGCAGTAAGGTAGCGGAGTAGCACCATGAATAGAAATATTAATAATAGCCGCATCAGCATCGGTCTAACTGAAAATGAATGCAGATTGTACTGACCACATAGTGTGAGGGTCAGTCATCTCCGTGCAGGAAGTCCAGCAACGCGAGCAGCTAGTAATCCACCCCATCATCAGGCCGTTTTTCAATAAGATGGGAATGCTTTTCGGGGACAACATTTGGTTTGCACGGTTAGGGCTGCTTGATCACCAATTTGCTGGATTAAATCTTTTCGACAGATGGGGATATAGGTTTTGCCTGTTTCTGCTATTCTCGCTTATCCTATTATTGGTACATCTTCACGTAGTCCTGAATAGTCATTCCACCATAGTTCTTCGGGTCCTCCTTCGGCTTCTCCTTACTCTTCCTTGGTTGTTTGGGCTGCTTCTTTGCTTGTTTCTTGTTTGGTGGCTCAGGCTCCATAATCTTTTCGAATTTCCCTCCACACTCTTTCTGATGCTTCCCAAACCAAGGGTCAGCTCGTTGCGGCTACCTGTTCATAGCTCTTCTCACATATCCAAAGTATGGTGGCATCTATCGGCATCTTCCGGTGCATCGCCAAACATGCTTTCTGTGGATTTAAACCTCATCGTGGAAGCTGTGGTAGATAGTCACCTTCAGTCCTGTTGTTGCATTGATTTCTCGCATCATTTTCTGGAATGGAGGACCGTGTCCACCGTCCACCTTACAGCTATCTGGATCCATGATGAATAGGTAGGCATGGATCATTTCATGCAGCAGTGTCTCCTTAACCTCATCGCTGGAACGGTACTGTAGCAGTGCCTCTGATAGCGTGATAGTGCTGCTCTGCATTCCCTCATACTTGCAGGTTCCCGCGCAAAGAGTCATTCGTTTGCTCCACTTGACCACACACTTATCCAACCTCCCATGAAAGAAGTATGAGTTGTAGAAGGAGAAGAGGTCGAACACGTCAACAGCCACTTATTCGTCGCTGTGGAAGTAGCTGCTCAGTTCAGAGTGTTCAGACATTCTATCACTATTAACTCACAGTTATGGAGGAAGGGCGCTACTCTCGCATCACGCTGTTCAGCACAACCGAGCTACGGGCATTCCACTCCTATGTAAGGTGGCTTGTTAAGGGTAGTTCAAGAGCAAGCTGGACGATACCTACGAGTTTCAAACGACCGGCAGGCTAGCCGAGCTAACGGAGGTGCTTGAATTACTCATCGTTGTTATCGAAACGCCGAGGCTTGCTGCCGAGCTGAACCTCTACAGCGACGTAAGTTTGACTTCGGTGTTGGAAATCCTCATGACCAAAGCAGCCATGTGGAAGGTGGAAGGTGCTAAGCTGCTTCGACAGACAGCATCATAACTAATGCAGTTGGTCTATCAGCATGCCAAGCTTCCACCAAACCCCAACCTCAAACCAACCAACTTAATGCTGAACATTATGCCTGTGAACTTCTTTGTGCGAGGCTTCAGCGACAGCTATCCTTAAAAAGTGCAACTCTTCCTATCCTTCTTGAGGATACACCTTCTCAACCTGTTTGCAAAAAGGCAGCAACTGGGCGAGGACTGGCTGCCGGTAGTTGATGTCTTGGTTTCCCTGCTTAAGCGACTCAACAATTTTGTCCTGATTGACTTTCTAGTGACGATTGTAAGCTGGATGAGTCAGCGTAACGATCATCTGAAACAATAGTGTCTGAGGAATGGACTGGCATACTACCTTGTTGGGTTCATTGACCAAAATGAAGCCAGCCCGGAATTTCGCAAAAAGTGCCTTAAGTTCATATACTTTTTGGTTGCGGACGATGAACAGGCGAGGAAGACGCTGATGCAGACTGAACTCGAGGGAAAGGCGTTAGCATTTGCTCAGCAGTACCCGTTCAAGGGTGTTGAATCATCAATGCAACCCATAGTCGAAATGTTAATGGGCTACTACAACTAGGAAGACTTCAACGATCGTGTTGGGGGACTGGAGACACTAACAGCTGAGTAACCACTGGAAATCAATGAAGAGACTCTTGTACGTATACTAGTGTATGGTTCTTCGCTCAAAGAGCAATACCCATATCGAGCAGCAATAACCTAGGGCGTGCTAAAACTTGCGAAAGCCTATACAAACCAAAAGAATTCTGGTAAACAAGACAGGCTCATTGCAATCTGCTTTCGACTTTTGGAGCGGTACATTGTCAGTGAAGAATCAACAGAACCCGCTTTAGACTATTTACTGAGGGAAATCTTGATGATGAGCTGTTCAGGTATCGCAAGAAATTCAAGTCGGGAACTGACTTATGAGTCCATACGAACTCTCACTGTACTACTCAAGAAGGATTCACTGAGAGAAAAGTTGATTCCGTTATGCCAGGAGATCAATCTCAGGGACAAGCTGCCAAAGGAAGTCGAATCTCAGGATATAGGGATGGTGCTGGTAATTGATAGGCTCCTGTGGCTGTTTCGGGATCGACGACAAATCAAGATCGAGGAGTTTGTAACCGATATCCTGAAGGCAAATTCTAATGGTAAGATTGACAGAGCTGAAGAGACTTCATAAAAGCTGACAATCGTCTCCTAGCTTATCCGGTCGGGTGGTAAGGTGGACTTAGGGACTCTCAACTCACTCTTGAACGTGCTGGCAAGTCAAAATGCATCCCCAGTTCCCCAGAATTCCCATGAGGAGGAACTTAACGTGCAGGTAGCAAGAAGTCGCATTGAAGCATTAACGGCAATCGAAGCAATTTACGAGAAGGCATCCAATGAAGAACTGTATGGAGTATCCGCACTAAATCGCATGATCGCCCTGCTGCCTGAGATTCAAGAGAAAGCAGAAACCGATATGCTCGTGGGAGTTCTTAGCAAAACCATCCCGAAATCTCCAGATCCTAGCCAATTGAACTTCAAACAGCTGTCCAGAGAAGTCAACAGGATGGGAAGCCGCCCTGACATGGATATCTTACGAAAGCTTTGTGCAACGTATTGTCCGGAAGAAATCCAACCAATATCAACCGAAGAAGCCCAGAAAAACAAAGGCCCAAAATAGAATGCTCAGACCACCAAGCAACTTGTAGCTGAACTGAGGGAAGATCAAGTCCTCGCTTATCTGCAGTCCCGTCAGCACCTCTCCTAAGTGTTGGCCTACTTACACGAAAAGGAAACATCGAATAACGATATTTTGGCTGCATTGGTTGCTTGTTACTTTGAGTCAAAATAGCTGAGTAGTCTCTGTGGCATGTCTCCTGAGCAGTTTGAGCATGAACTGCTCAAAACTCTTCACAATCACACTGTTCCAGTGAGAGAAATTCTAGTAAGACAACCTCATTTTGACGAGCGAGCCCTCAAGGTCTGGTTGGCATTGAATTTAGACACTCACAGCATCATCGTGCTGTGTGCAGAGCGACTCAAACTGGGTGCCAAGCCTGTGTATACCTACTTGGAGCTTCTGGAGCACTGTCTTACAACCCGATCAGACTACGAACTCTTCGAGCAACTTGCCCTTCCACAACTGTTGAACGAAATGAGTTTAGCTGAAGATAAGGTACTGGAGAGGATGGCAATGCTTGTGAGGCATTCCACCAAGTCAAAGTCCATTCAGGGAAAGTATACGCTCCTCCAGAAGTTCTTATCAAGGTTCATTGAAACCTGTGAACCAAAGGAGCTTGTGGCTGCTCTAATGTACGGTCTGTGCGGACTCACCTACGAGAACCCCGAAGCTCAGCAACAAGTGCTCAAGAAGGAGTATATCGCTCACCTCATTGCTCTTGCTCAAAGCAATATCAACCACCCCGAAGTGGTGTCCTCTGCTATGGAGCTCACTGCTAATCTCGCTATGAACCCGAAGAACGTGTAACTCCTCTTTGAGTTTGGCATTGTGGATTCCACCCTCAAGCAGTTCGAGGCGTACCATAACCGTGAGTAGCATGAGTGCGAGCCACGCAAGCAAATCATTAGAGCGGTTGGAAACTGCGCCATCAATAGGTGCTACAGTCGTGACCTAACCCTCAAGTCGGACTTTTTGCAGTTACTCAAAAAAGCAATCCAAATAGCCATCCGAGACAAAAACTTTGAAGAGCTCTGTCGGCTATTCGATGTATTGCTCAATATCTTGGCTCATTACGAGGACGTGGATGGCCCTTAGATGGTGGCAAAAGTCAAGCAACTGGGGGCAATGGAGTTGTGCATAAACACCCTCCAGAGCTTTCCAATGAATGCAGACATAATCGTTTGCTGCCTCGGCTGCGTTGGGTTGCTGATTGGTAGTGAATAATTGTCAGCAACCACCACAGCTGAGCTGGCTGCCATACTCAACAGTGTGCTCAAGGCTCATATGTGGAACGAAGTACCTCCTCTTTTATTTAGAAAATCGTAAAAAAGTGTTTCGGTATCATCAACAAACTCAAGCTGCACAAGAAGACGGTTGAAGCGATGATCGATGAATGCCTCCCCAAAACAGTCGAGGAGGTTGTCTGCCAACCGCACCTCACAAATAGCTAGACCCTTCAAACCAACGTAAGACTTCGTATCATTGTAGTTCACAGTTCTTACGCATAGCTTGGTTGAAGCAGATAGGCGAAAGGTATTTGCAAGCACAGGAGTGGTCAGCTGCCTTTGCCGTTCCCTACACTACGAGAAGGAGCTATCTAAAATCAAAACACTGTTGAAGTGCGCCATCGATTTGGTTTAGAACAACCACTCAACCCCACCACTGAATCGTGACCTGTGCGTTGCTGTCATCGACCTGCTGCATCACCAAAACAAGACCAGTGAGAAGGTGGTGGCTTACGGCATCAAACTTCTATCATTACTGCAGCAGGATATTCTAATCGATAAGAATTCGAGCAAGTCACTCATTGACTTCAGCTCACACTTCCTCACCCGCAGCAAGCAGATAATGTACGAAACATACGAGCTCCGAGTGAGGGATTACATGTGCTTGCTTGCCTGCCTCATCAACCGTTCGTCTTTGCTCAAGATAGAAATGAGCAGCCAGGCATTTCTGAGTATCCTGGACAACTGGATGAAGATAGCCAAGGCAGTCGAGGTGGAAGGTCTTCTAGAGGCAGTTCGGCTTGTAGTGATTTCCATCGTCAATAAGGACACTACACACGCACCCGGGTCAACCAACTCGAAGGCAAACGTTCACCAGGCAGAAATGGAGATGGACACTGGCTACAAATGCTTCCTATACCGCACAGACCAGTCCAAGAAATAGGCATGTGCTGCCGTCAGAAAAGGCTCACTGCTGGCATACAAACTTCCATCGGGCGAGGTGAAATAAAAGTATCATTTGCCTCTGGAGAGCATAAACCTGGTCGTAGGTACCTTCAAATCCAACGATGCAGTGTTCGACAACAGTGTATTCTACAAGGCCGGCGGATTCTTCCACAAGCGTAGTATTTGAATAATGCAGCACCTTCCATCGGCAATTGTGCGATAGTAGCGGGCGTCCACAACAACCGCGCAAAATTCTTCGACCTCGAGTTCAGTTCGATAGCTCAGAAGGAATCCTTCCTGGCCAGTTTGCAAGTACTGGCTTATCACACCATAAATTAGCCATGATTTGCATTTTCCGGTGGTTCCGAATTTGGGCGCCACCAACACCACATGTCTCCAAACCACGGCTATAAAAGCCCAGCAATAGTTGTACTTCACATTAAAATTCTTAAACAATTTGCTGTGCCAAATTTTGGTCTGATGATGAACATCACGATGGGGAAAGGCAAACTGATACTGGAACCAGTACCACTTAACCGAGGTAATAGCGATGGCAGGGCTTCCTAGAAGTTGAAGTCAGCTCGGGACATTGCTAAGATTATGTCAAGCAAAGTGGAAAAGTGCTTAGTGAGGATCCGCGACCTACCCGAGAAGTACCTGCTTGCTCTTAACCATAGAATAGCAAGCCTTCTCGATCGAGCGGAGTAGGACCGTGACCGCGTGGAGCTGCTGAAGACTCTAGAAGGAAAAGTTATAGGTATGGAGAAGCACACTCAAGAAATAGAACGATTGATGAGGTAGATGATGGCAGTCGATCCGCTAGTGTGTCCAGCCGTTCCTGGTAGAATTAAATAGCCAATTAAAGCCAGCAGCGACTCCCCTGTAGGCATCAATGGAAAGAAGCAAAAGTGTGGAGGGTAAAGTCGCAAAAGTTCGAAGAAGGAATCAAAAGGGATACGCACCCATGAAGAGTCAGAATCGACCAGCGGAGCGAAGTCCCCACCACAAACTCAGACGGAGGAACAGACCGCTTCGAATGCAGTTACAACCAACGTATAGCCAGGAGAATTACAACGTCGGGCAACCCATCACTACCAACGAAAAAATTACGTGGAAGCCAATGTAGCGTTTAAGCGACTGTACGAGATGCATTCACTTGCCCCGGAAGATCTCGTAAACTATGGGATGTCGTTGTATCGGGCGGGATAGTTTGAGCAGGCTTGCATCCTGTTCGAGGAGAACTATAATAGCATACGGCCCGTTTCGGAGCCCGGTGCTGAGCAGATCAATCAGGTCGGTCATCTAAAATCAGTGTTGAATTATTGGATTCTCAGTTTGAAGCAGTGGCAACCCCACTCTTACAAGTTGCTCACAGTGCTGAACAAGTGTATCGCTTTGTATGAGGAGTAGACGTTTTTGGATCAGTAGTAGCGTAGGATGTTAGCAAGCCACTACCAGGATCTTGCGGCGACGCAGGAGAGGCATCGGGAGGCACCAGATTTGATCATACAAAACTACAAAAAGGCGAATTCTGTGAGCTGGTCAGTAGAAGCGACAGCCAAGCTCGCTAACATCTGCTTCCACAGTGGCAAGTTCGACCAATCAATTGAACACTACCAATCGGCGATAAAGTTTAAACAACAGTTGAGCGAGTCCATCCCGTAAATTTGGCGGGAACAGCTCATCCAGTCCTATTATAACAGCAACCTCTACCCACAAGCAAAGCAGGAATTCGATAAGCTTGAGAGGCCGTCCGTGTGCATGCTGTAACTGCAGATCCGCATCGATTAGTTCTACGGAGACAAAACTTAGGTTGATATGCTCAAGCAGCGGCTGCTGAACCGACAGAAATAGCCACGGTCCGTCGGGCTCCTTACTAAGTGATATTGTGCGATGCTGATGCTATTGTTAACCATCTCAGCGGTTATATTCAAACATGGACATGAGCCACTTCGAGAAGATCAAGGTGCTTGGGGAGGGCACCTTTGGGAAGTGCTACCTCGTTCACAACAAACTCACGAACGAGAAGTGTGTTCTCAAGCAGATAAACATGCATGATCGTAGCGATAAGGAGAAGGAGGATGCTATGAAGGAAGCCAGGATACTCGAAGCCTTGGACCACCCGTCAATAGTGAAGATGATTGGCAGCTTCAAGTCCAAGGGAGGGAACCTGAATATCGTGATGAACTACGCAGAAGGTGGGGACTTGGCGAGGGCTATTCGCGAGGCGAAGGGTGTGTACTTTTCGGAGAATCATATCCTCAACTGGTTCACCCAGCTGTGCTTGGCACTGAAGCACGTGCACGATAGGAAGATCATCCATCGGGACCTGAAGTGCTAGAACATCTTCCTAACGAAGGACAAGCTTGTGAAGTTAGGCGATTTCGGAATAGCCAAGAGCATAAATCAAACGTTTGAGAAGTTGAAGAGTGTCGTTGGCACTCCCTACTATATGTCTCCGGAGATCTGCAACAATACGGACTATTCGTTCAAAACTGACATTTGGTCGCTCGGTGTGGTCCTTTACGAAATGTGTGCGCTCAAACCACCCTTCGAAGCAATCTCACTGGCTGCACTCGCACTCAAGATTATGAAGGGTGAGTACAACCCTCTGCCTGCATGCTTTTCCAAGGAAATCAAAAAGCTTATTGGTTAAATGCTGATGGTTGATCCCGCCAAACGACCTAGCGTATCAACGATCCTAAAAAACCCGCTACTAAAATCTAGGATTGCTAATTACGTAACTAAGAACAGCAGTTTCATCAGGGAGTCCGAACTCAACCCACTTCCAAACGGAAACGAATCGGAAAGAAGCAAAAAGTTGAGGGTGGGCAGCGTGTTCTCTCCCCAACACATACCGCAAATGTCCTTTCCACAATCCCCTTCATTCTTTCCCGTTCAAACCCCACAGAACAAGAACATCTCAATAAGCTCAAAGTTCAAAGAGAATAACTCATACCAAAAGAACAAGTAGACTAAGGAGGTCGACGAAAAGAATGGGAGAAGGGCTATGCGTCGACGAGAGATTTCAGAACCGAACCTGGCGGCACGTATGATGCAGAATAAGCTGGACACCGAGAAAAATGAAGCCAAGCTGCGTAGAAATGGATTTTCAAGTGGAGTGCACCTGTAGAAGAAGAAGAGTGACGACACCACAAACATGAAGAAACCCAAGCGAAGTAAGAAGCTAGAAGAGGGTTCACTTGGCACTAATGTGCTGATGGAGCTGGAATAGATAAAAAATATTCAGTGTGATGTGAAGGAACTGCACCAAAAGGTATAGACAATTGACCGTCAAATGACTGCACGGCATTAACTGGGGGAGGAGGAGTAGAAATACTTTACGGAATACCCCATCGAGTAGCTCGAGTAGATACTCTACGAGGAAGACGAGGAAGAGTCGTACTTGAAGGAGCTGGAGATGAAGGACTCTGTGTATGTAGTCATGCAGAAGTATGAGGGCAAGGAGGAAGAAGTCGAGTTTAACTACGAAACTCAGCTGGAAACACTGAAGTGCATGCTGGAACACCGCATCGGCAATGACAGGCTTCCAAGGTTGTTAGAACTCATGCACAGAGCCAAAGGGTTTCCCAGCTAGCAGCAACTGGACACCCTCTTGTCAAAGTAAGAGCAACGAGAGATAGTTGGGCTAGCATCCATCTATAGCTACTATGTCGAGTGTGAGTGATATTACGTTGGTCGTCAATACTAGCAGTTAGGACATGTTTAGCAGCAGAAAAAAAACTAGTTCGACGGTAGCTTCCAACCCAAGCACACTCGGGTTTGGTTGGGGTGATTGTAGCCCATTTGCCACACCCTTCGGCAACAAGGAGAACAATTTTCGGTCGAACAGCAAACAATCCATCAATCGTTCTCCGTTTGGAAAGCACATCTCAGCCAACATCGATACGGATGAGCTAGTGATGAACAATGAAAGACTTGCCAAGCAAAACCAGGTACTGTAGGCGGAGCTGCAGCAGAAGGATTAACTCATACGTTCGCTGCGGGAGCAGATTGACGAAGCTGTGATAGTTACTACAAAGGTTAAGTTGGAGTACAACAGAAAGGCAGAAGCAGAGGTGGAGATGCTGGTTATGCAGGTAAGCACTTTCGTTATGCAGCATAAACATTAGCTCATGGGACAGGTGGAATAGTTGCGGCATCAAAATGAAGCATTGCAGGCGCAGCTGGCTGAGGTCGGGAACTTAGCAAGCAGCTAACGATAAGAACTGAAGAGGGATGTGCAACTACTCCGAGAGCAGTTGGCAAGACAAAGAGGCGATACCGAGAAGCTGAAAAACGACTTCCTCGAAATCATCGTACGTTCTATATCGACGCAGGTGGCGAAGGAAGCAGTTATCGAGGATCTCCAGACGTTGCTAACCAACGAGTGTCGCAGGTTGACACAACAGGAAAGTTCAATATGTACCACCTTGGACATGCCCCTTACTGAGCAAACGATCTACCAGCCAAAACATCCCATCATCAGGTAAAATGCCAGACACCGTGAGCCTCCAACACCCTCTCCACGAACTACCCTAATCCGCAGAAACAAATGACAGTACTCCTGCTTTACCAATTCGTTTTGAGGTAGCATCACAGGATCACGGTCGGCGATTGGGTTTCCAGGAGGATATCACCCAACCACTTCATTCGATACCTTCGAGCCGCCTTATCAGCTGTTCATCAGTATCCTTCCAGGGCTTTCCTGATGCGGAGCATGTACGAAGTTGCAGTGTTGGGTTGAACTGAGCCGTCCCGTTGCATATTCCACACCGGCACGTTGTTGACGTAGGTGACCACATTGTTGGTATTCCCTGGCGAGCGAAGCGATACCATTGCCCCAGGATATACCGTCTTGATGAGTTGAGAGGCGTAGTTGGCGACGCCAATGTACCCTCATGAATTGCAGTACTCAATGTAGACATTTGGCCTGAGCGATCTATTCGCAGGAAGGCGTGCCACCTCCTGCGGTACCATTTGCTGCTGACCCATTATGTATATTAAACTAAATCGAGTTCATGCGACTTTTCTGATCACCGAATCAAACAGATTTTAATTCTCAAATTTCATGAAGTCGGCATGTGGATTCGGGCCAATTGATAATGCCAGCTAATATTAATAGAGGGTTATAATAAATTTTCGCAAGTATGAGCAACTGCCGGCGTTCAACCCTTCTTCATCGATCCTCCTTTAATACGGTGAGTTTCGTGCAAACGCCCAACCGCCTAACCGTTAAATAGATTTCTGTGCTGCAAGAAGGCAACCCTGAAGTGCAGCACTCGAACGCGACTGAGGGGACTGGCCGACTCAAGCAGTTACTCGCCTATCGTATACCCCAACTACCAACCACCGCACAGACATGCAAAGCAAGCCAAACCACCTCCATGGCTATCAACTTTGAGCAGGCAACTGCGAAGAACTCGGATGGGGTGAATAATAAATTTAACAAACTAAATTAAGTGCAGGAAGGCCGATTACTACATCTCGCCAATAAGAAAATGCTGCAAAGCGAGCATCCACCAGCGGCTTGGAAGGAGGTCAACATCGCTCATTGTTCTGTTGGACTTTCCCTGCTAGCAGGAATCAGCAAACACACCGACGCTTTTTCATTCCTCCAGTGCCGTGTGACCCCTTCCAAGGACACCAGTGAGAGGGAAGAATGGATACATAATCTGGTCTACCTTTCCTTATACTTCAATATCGGCAAGGTGTCGTTTCGGAAATGCTCCTTCGATGGATTCCTTGCCGGAGCGGTATGCAACAAGCTCCCAAACCTGTTCTAACTAGACCTAAGTACGAATCGGTTTAAGCTAGGTCTGAACAAAATTGGCGATGAAGCTGCTATCACAATAGCTGGACAGTTAACCAAGCTTCGAGTGCTGAAGCTTGTTGATAATGCTCTCACAGACTGGTCGGGAGTCGAGATTGGAAGTCGTTTGACGGATCTTCAATAGCTTTGCTTGAGTACATTGCTGGTTCATTGCAGACAACAATTAGTTCGGATATGTGACGGCTAACGCCATCGCGAGTAATCTTCTAAAGCTCCGCTACCTCTACCTCCCGGATAACCAAATCACAGACCGAGGATGCATCGAAATCGCAGCGAGCCTCGCCAATATCGTCAAACTTTGGGTGAGAGGAAACCAACTTAACGGTACGACCCAATTGCTCACGCGTTCGCTGCTGGGCTGTACTGCGGACTTGGTAATATGATACTGCCTACTCTCTGAAAGGTTAAAAAAGCAATACTAAAGTTATCATTTGCGTGACTATTTGCTGGAGAGGAACTCCAAATACTCCTCCTTGGTCATCTTGATTGTGAAGACTATCTCCGATGGTGGTGGTGGCATCGCTACGATCGTATCCAGCTCGTCCGATATGGTTTGTTTGGGTTTTGATAGTTTCGCAATGTTTGATTTCTTAAACTATGGGAGTGGTGTTGGCTGTTTCTTTGGAGGTTCTGGTGCCTTTTACTTTGTTGTTGGGTACAGCTGAGGTTTGACATCTTTTGTTGACTGTCGAGGCTGGTGTTGAATCTTCTTGAGTTACCTGTTCAGCTATTTGAACTAGGCTGCTGATTGCATCATGCTTGGCTTGCTGCTTTTCTGAGAAGGCATTGCTGTCACGTTTTATCGGGTCTTTGTTGGCTTGGTGGGCTGACTATTCCTCGGGAAAGATATGGTAGATTCCATTGTTGCAGTGGCTTTTGCTGACTATCTGCCAATCGGACTCTTGCCGATACCCTTGATGCTACTGGTATGTGCCAACACCGGCTCCACCTTGGACTGCTCCCCAGATGCTATCGACTTCATCATCTGAAGCTTGAGCCGGTGAAACAGCGCAACTCTCTGATCCTGACAATGCTGATCGTAGAACTGGTCCAACTGTTCAATGCGTTTCTTCATTTGTTTTCGAAGTTCGTTTAGTTTGTTCTGCTATCGCTGTTAGCCGTTAGCCACTTGCTTTGCGAGTTCTGAATAAGTGCCTTCGTACCCTGGTAGAGTTCGATAGTACGCTCCGTTTCGATGGAGATTGCTGGCAGCAGGTCTAGCTTCAGTGGCATCCACTGCATGTCCCTATAGGGTTGCTGCTTGAGGAGTTATAAATTAATTCAGTGGTTATTGCCAATAGGCGGCTGCTGGTGCCAGCACAGCCATTACAATAGTTGTTATGCTGCGCCTCGACACCGACAATTTGCAGAATGATTAAATTCTACTAGCTGGGAGCACGGTCAAGCCCATCTCGCTCGAAGGTACCGTCGCCCTTAAGGCAGCAAGTTAGAAACACTACTTGACGACGTTTGTGGGCAAGGTGCTCCCCGACTCGGCAACGTGCGAGTGCTGTGGAAAGAAGTATCAAAAGCAGCCGATTGGAGTATGCTTCAGCGTTGAGGAGATTGGGTACTTGGGGTGTGGAATACCTCTGTACCTTTCCTTCATGAAGCTGTGCCTCGCGGTGGCCTTGCTTTCAAGTTTGGTGGTTGCTGCTCCCAGCCTCTACTTTAACTATACTGGCGGCAGCTGTGACGACTCCAGCAACGTACTGCACTGCTCCAAGACCCTGTTCTTAAGTCTATCTGTAGCAAACAAAATATCCCAATCTGGTGAACTCACCTTACAATCCTACCTGATTAGTGGCAACGTTGTACTTGTGTTTCTATTGCTGCTGTTCATGCGGAGATGGATGACGGAACTGCAGATGGAGATTGATCTGGCACCCTCACCCTCTGACTATGCTGTGTTGCTCAAAATGCCTGATTCTACCTACCGCTAGAAGGATGTGAGGTAGGCTATCGGCCTGTGGTTCCATTAGCAGATGACTGCGGGAGTTGTAGCCTCCTCGCCAATGCTGTTCAAGTGCAAGAAGCACTTTCCGGTTGAGAAGATCATTGTGTCATACGATCTTACAACATTTCGGGGGTTGGAGAAGGAATTATAACACCTCACTAAGGAGATTAAGTTGATGGTACCGAGTCCTGGTGGTACCAATGTTGCTCGGCGAATCGCAAGGGTTGATCATATCAAGGACCTGATAGCCAACAAATCATTTGTGAGAAATAAGACGTGTCTGGTGCTATTCAGCTACCCATAACAACAACGCTTTCTGCTGAGTAGGTACTAGTACTCCTTCTTCGAAAAAATGTGTTGCTGTGAGGACGACCCAATACTCTACAACGATAACAAGATAGATGTCAAAAGAGCGCCGATACCTAATGACGTAGCCTGGGCCAACCATAGCACCAAAGCCAGTTGGAAGCTCCGTGCACGGTGGCTTATCAAGCTTGGCTGCTTCATGGCGATGCTTGGTGTTGGAGGCTTAATTATAGGCTTGCTTTACATGTACTTTAACTACCGCAAGTAGTCACCAATACTCAATAGCTTTATCTGTCCGCTGATTTCTTTGGTCATAAGCTTAGTCAACAGTTGCCTATACAAGCTATTCTCCCACCTCAATGAACTCGAAAAACAACCAACATTGCTTGAGGAAAGGGTGAGTTCGGCATGCAGGCTCACCGCCCTCATGTTTGTGAATTCTGGTGCAATGTTGCTGATAGCCTATCTCATCACTGATCTAGGATCCATATGGGTCTACAATGGCTTTGTGGATACCATAAGCTATTCTTTCTTATTCTCCATAGTGCTGCCGCAGTTGTACAAGTACTTCTCGATCGATGTGCTCAGAGGGTGGCACCAACGAACCAAAGCCAGAAAGTCAGGGTTCCCTCCGCGGACGACCCAGCAGGAAGCAAATAAGATCTTTTAGAGGCCGTACTGCAGAACTGAGGACATGTACATTCAAGTGATCAACCAAATTTGGTGGTGTTCACTGTTTGCACCAATCGTACCGCTGGGATATCCTTGCGTGCTTCTGTCGTTGTTCATAGGCTACTGGCTGGAGAAGATTAATATAGTGCATGTCTATCGTTAGCCCGTGCAGATTGGAAGCTACCTCAACGAGGAGATGACTGCACTACTTGAATTCTGTATGGTACTCATGAGTCTTGGGAATCTGGCATTTGACTTGGCAGTCAGTATTGTTACTGGAAACAGCATGACAGTTGGGGTGATTGTTGCCAACTCTGTTGCTGTTGTCTTGGCATTCACAGTATACTTAGTTCCAAGGAAGTGGCTGGACAAAATAACGTCGGTATTGCTCTGCTGCCGGAAGTAACGAATGTTTCTGAACATTGAATACGACATTGCACTGCAGGGTTTTTCCACAACCTACGAACAACAAAACCCGCTGTATCGTTATGATGTGGTGGATAAGCAAAGAGCCATTGAGGACAACCTTGAAGTGGAGATGGAATCTCTCGCACAAGAACTACACGACACGCTGAAGAAAGTTCATCAGGAGCAACATCATCCTCTGCATACAGCACTCACCAAGGTTTAGGAAGAAGAGGAGAAGGTAATGTATGCCTCCATCACCTATCCTGAGAAGATTGTTCATCGATCGGAAAGGAAGAACTCAATGCTCAATATTCCATCGCTCCGTCAATACTTCGATGAGCCAAATCTACAAAGGTAGACCACGTTCCCTGTTAAACCATCCACTGATAGGCTTGTCGACTTTACAGTGCTCGTTCAAGGATTGGATGAGTGCCAAAAAGGGCAGGTACTGAACCGTGTACTTTCTACGCTAAAACAAATCAACAAAAAGAAGTGAGCACTCCCAATTCCGGAATGATCGTTTCTGCAACCTATCGTTTGAAAAGACATCAGCAATAAGGATTGCTCGTAAATACCAATCCTTCGATTGAGTTTTATTAAGTAGTCGTTCCAAGACCAGTGACAAAGTCTGCAGCAATACTAGACCGAAGAGATAAGGCAGTGCGAAGGTCAGCGAGCAGGTTGAGGTTCCGGTGGTGCCCGATAGTCAGGTGCCCAAGTCTACGCATTTCTCTCTGGTCCTGCAACATTGCTGGAGGGGTGCTGCCCATAAGTTCCAATTTGTCTGCTTGCGTTAGACATTCGTAGCCCAGACCTATTGGCTGTCTCTGGCTAGGGGTGCTTGAAATGATAGATTCTGTAATCGCAGCTGTTGCCGTAACGATTCTTCATGCATGCTCCCATTGCTGATGTAGTTTCTATTATTATTCTATTGTGAACATACAAGGGTCCCGCTTTAAACCTCCGCCTTTGCCTGTCGTTACCTCGCTTATAAATTGAGAAGTTAGACCTAACCGTATAATTCAAATTAAATGAAGGCTGCAAGCAAGGGACAACCAGCCCCCGCAGCTTCGAAGAAGGGTGGCTTTAGTGCAAAGAACTACGAGCGGCCGGGCCTCACTGAAGACGAAGTCATCGAAATTAAGGAGGCTTTCGACCTCTTTGACACCGATGGTGGAGGATCCATCGACCCTAAGTGTACTGATGTTGTTATGCAGAGCTCAAGGCAGCCATGACATCACTGGGCTTTGAATCCAAAAACCAAACCATCTACCAAATGATCTCCGATCTTGACGCAGATGGGAGTGGGCAAATCGACTTCGATGAGTTCCTGCATCTGATGACTGCTCGCATCAGTGACAAGGACAGTCGAGAGGATATCCGCAAGGTGTTCAACCTCTTCGACGATGAGAAGACAGGTACAGTTCGTTTGAGAGTGCAGGTTATATCTCAATCAAGAACCTTCGTCGAGTTGCGAAGGAACTTGGCGAGACCATCGACGATTCGGAGCTGCAGGAGATGATCGAGCGTGCAGACACCGACAACGACGGCCTGGTCTCCGAAGAATAATTCTACAACATCATGACTAAGAAGACCTTCTCTTGATGTTCGTTGCACCACAGCTGAATATAATTTAAGTGAAGATAGTAACCAAAGAAATTGGGGGAGGTAGTAACGCAAGATGGCAGGATTATCAGCCTTGGAATGATTTGCTGTGCAGTAGATTAATCACAGCTCATCGCTACCTTAAAATATTAATGAACCCCCCGCAGCCACACCCGCAAACTCCAACTCAAGGATTATGGCAGAACATTCATGGGATTGTGCTCACCATCCTCTGGTGCTTCGGTGCTGATGCTTTGCTCATCATTGTCAGGTACTACCGGAACTGGCACAAATATCTGCTATTCCACTCCATGTTTGGCATCATCAACCTACTCACAGTCATCATGGTGGTCATTGTGGTGGTGCTCGATCGAAGCTACCTCTTTAATATGGAAGGATTCAGCCAAATGACCACGGCCACTCAGGTGCATTTCATCTTTGGAATGTGCTTCATATTTATCATCGTCGGCATCCAGATACTTGGCTTCGTTGTCAAGAGCTAAATCGAGGGTACGAAACAGCCACCGGAAGTTATTCTGCGAAAGAAGAAGGGGCACGCCATCTTCGGATATACATTCTATGCTCTCAGCAAAATCCAGCTGGTATTGGGCTGGTATGTACCGGGACCTGGATGGTCACCAATGATGACTATACTGTTGGTGTACTACGTTGCCTTCTTTGCTTTCAAGTTCTTCTATTTTGAGAGACTCTACCTCAAACAGAGCGACCAAATCTACCACTCATTCTATGAGGTGAAGCCTAGCTCACTGATGTCATAGTACGAATCCATCGGGGAAATGCTGGAGAACGGCATGAGCCGCCGAAAGATCAAAGAGGAGTACCCAGATACTCGATACGTTCTATACAAGGACAAGGTATACGATGTGTCACGACTGCTGCACCCCGGTGGAATGTACATCTTCGACCACGTTATCGGTGAGTAAATCAGTAGATACATCCATGGTGCATATGGTTTGGAGGTCTGCAAAATGAAGGGATACAACCATACGATCTACGCTAAGAACCTTCTGAATGAGATGTTCGCGATCGAATTGGACATGTCGAAGCTCAAACTGTTCAAGATTGAGATGGGTGAGAAGAGCAATATTCCAACTAACTGGAAACTCAAGAAGGCCAATATTGTGAGTAAGGGAATCAAAAACTTCCATTTCACTTCGGATAGATATAAAATCAACTTCGCGCCCAGTATCTTGTATCTCGGACGGCACTTTTTGATGAGTCCCCCAGAGGAGGAGAAACTTGCGCCAAGGTTGTATACTCTCACACTATGCACATCGCCCGCCCATCAAACTTACATCAGCAGCATCTACAGGTACCTCGATATGCCTGATAAGTATCCACTCGATCAGAACGTTCCTGAATCGATTGAATAGCTGCCATTCGTGATCAAGGAGTATAATGTGGGAGGGTTCAGTGAGTACATCCATAAGCTTCCTATTGGGCAGGAAATTAAGTTCGAAGGACCGTTTGGACGTGGTTTGGAGCTGGAGGACGGGGATTTCTACGCATTCTGTGGAGGGACAGGCGTGTTACCATTGCTGGATCTTATCTATGAACTTCTGCTCGAGGTGTATCGGAGAGTAAGCAAGACCAACTCGATCCCTAGATTACCTCCAGGCTTCAAGCTTACTTTGTATCTCTCAGTGAACACTAGATAAGATCTCCAAGGATTTGACATCGTCCCCAAAGTGTTCTTTTACTGCAACAAGTACCAGCTGGACATCTTCAAACTGTTCGTGAGGGTGAGCAAGGGGGAGCAACCAGCTGGAATCCCCAAACTGGAATCACGGCTCGACGCCAATCAACTGACTCAAATAGTGAATAGCCAGAACATCACAACTGCCTTAGTGTGTGGCTCACCAGAAATGAACAACAGTGTGGGCAACTGCTTGATCTCACTGCTGGGCAAAGAGCGTGTGCACATCCTGTGATTTCCGTACCAGCTTATATCAATTAAGCCAATAGCGAGTTTATATATCGTCAGTGGTGATGCAACCCAAGCCCAGTGCAAACTCGCTGAAAAGCTTTACGTTCCAGTATACGTGTGACTGGGAGAAGTTCGTCAAGTTGGAGGCAAGCCTCAACCGCATATTGCAGCACCCGCAGAACTTCGCTTTAGGGCATGGCGACTTCACGAAAGTGTTGGATCAAGTGCGAGAGCTGATATCAATCGTGGAGCTCATCAAGATGGAGCGCAAGTCATATGCAAGCATGCAGTAGGCCAACAAGAGTATTCAGCAGAAGCTGCAGAATCACAATAACATTGTTGCTGCAGTCGAGCAATCCTATGCCGAAAGGTTAAAGGCACTAACCGAGGATGCTAGGATAGCAAGGTAACAGCTCGATAAGTATAAGCGCACGGAGAAAGAACGAAACGATGCGGTGGAGAAGTAGCTGAACGAACTGCGGGAGCACATAAAGAGCCTGGAGGCGGAAGGTTCAATGGAAAAGCGCCGCATCGCTGAGCTGGAGGGACGTAATAAGCAGTTAACGCTATAGTTAAGTGATCGGGACAACGAAATCCTAAAGCTGTTGAATGTGAGTAAGCAGCAGCAACTTCCTCAACCGAAGACAGCCAAGTTGGATGAGTTATTGACTAGCAACACTAACAAATCAATAGTGCAATTCCTAGCACCAAAGGAGATCGCAGTGGTGCTAAGGCTGTCGAAGATGATTCGGGTGTGCATCCTGGGATCAATCGGATGTGTGAACAGCATGCTAAGCAGCACAGTACGCACTGGACTTGCTCGGCTCAAGCAGTACAAGAAACACGTCAAATATTTTGAGTCCAGTTGCGAGAAGATCCCGTAGGAGATGGTGCAATCGGCTTTCTACAAATACATGATCCTGAAGAAGAAGGCAGGAGAGTTTATGCTGCCAGTTCTCAACAGTTGCGCACTGCTGTTCGAGGGCAAGTTTGTGTAAGTAAACATCGAATGCGATGAGGATTGCGAATAAAAGTGCTAGAACTAACTCATTCGGGTGGACGAGTAGATCAAAGCGATATATCAAGAGGAAGTGGAGAACAACAAACGTATGGCAAGCGAGTAAGTCGTTGCCATGTACAAGAAGATTCATGGGACCGCTCAGTTGTACTCGGCTGATGTCTAGAGTATCGGTCTGTTCCTCGGCAACCTCGAAAAGAACTACTCAAGGCTGTTCGTGGGATGTAAACTGTTAACCAACGAGGTGCGTAGCATCCATATCCTGCTGACCTACCTGCTGTCGTTGGTGAGTTAGCGTCACTCGATGGAAGTCACCAAGAACTCATAGATAGAAGATATGAAGGCCCAGCTCGAATCCGAGGTGCGCATAAAGAACTTCTTCAGCTCGAAATGTATGCATGCCGAGCAAAGGGCACTAACGCTCTAAAACGAGAAACTCAACCAGTAAATGAAACTGAAGGATACAACACTTAAACTGACTGAACTCCTCAAGGAAGAAGCTAGGCTGAAGCAGCACCTTGAGGAAACTGACAAACGCAACCAGGCTCTTTCGCGGGATAATCGCACCCTGAAACAAAACTTCTAGGTGGTCAGCGAGAAGTATCGGTAGGTAATCCGGTAGCTACAACTGTTGCAGGAGACTATCGTGGAGATGAAGATCAACTGACCAAAGATGGCACCGACAGCCGCTTGATTTGCTCGCTGATGCCATACAACTGTCTCCGTAAATGATTACGCATCGAGCTGGATCTGGAACTGCGACTTTGCTGAAACAGATGCTCGAACTGTTCGTTGAGGATCTCCACAGCTTCCTGCTTTGGGGTAACGCCACTGTTAAAGCCGAGCGGCGTGGCAGGTGGGAGTATTACAGTTCTATTACGAAGATTCAACGGCTATTAGGTGAAGCGGGTCGATGCAGTATTCCGGTGACTATTATGTGCAGCGGTTGTTGCTTAGAGCTCCTTCTGCTCTTTTTTAGTGGTGCAGTATAGCGGCAGTGGTGCCTTCACCTCCACCTTCCTTACAAATTCATTTTGGATGCGTTTGTTTTCCTCCCTCAGAATGCTATTGGTTAGTTCTGATTGGTAAAGCTTTTGCCGCGATTGCTATAGTTCCTTCGTGAGGGTGTTCACTTCCTCGCGTAAAATGCTATTCGCACGGTGCAGTTACAGCACTTGTTGGTACAGTCGGTGCATGGATTCTATGCTCTGCGGCTGTCCATACAGGAATTCAGTGTGGTAGAGCAGCTGCTACATCGCTGCATCGGGTTGTACATCCTGTTTGGACTGTTCAGCCTCATCGAGCTTTCCGCGTATGAAGTTAACATCATCCAAGATCTATTGCCAGTCGACTGCTTAACTTGGCTATCCATGTGTCTTTGGCCTTACAGCTTTTTTAGTTGCAGGCTTCTCCGTTAGCTTGGTGCCGCTCGCAGAAGGTTGTGGTTTGCGCTGTTTACCCAGCGAGCGATTCCTACGAACGGGTAGCATCCAATTAAAAAGTTCACATTACTCCACGATAAACCTATTGCTGAATCACCATTGCCATTTTCCCTTGTTCTTCCGCTCGATGAAAGGTCGGTCTTCGAGTTAGTCAATTAGTTTGCGCATCTTCTTGGTTTCGTCCTCGAGGTTGTTGGGAGACTATGCATTCTTCTCACCGAGCCATTTCTCGCCGAGCCATTTCTCCTCCATGAAAATCCGAGTTTGATCCCAGTAAGATAGCTCTGACTCCTCCTCAAGGTTGATGCTATCGTCGAAGTAGAGTTGCCATCGTTCAACAGTATATGTTTTTTCAGGTGCTTCCAATCTTATTTTGTCATGTTCTCGCAAACGTTCGTTGATGCCCGTACCAAAAGACAGGATATTGAAATGTTCGTAGTTTCGGTAAGTGTTTGTTTTACGGAAGTCTTCCCAAACTGTGTAGATAGGGTTTGGTAGGGTATTTCGATCTCTGCCCTCGCCAACTGCATTCATCATTATGTCGTAGATAGTGTCTCGATGCCGTTTTTTCTCGAAGCTGGCGAAACACTACGGTCTTCCCGAATCGATCACCAGTGCTAATTGGATAATCAGGTCCTTCATGTATAGTTCACGGTAGCGTTGCTTCTTCATCTCCAACAATCGATCCAAGACTTTGAGGGTTTCCGGGTAACTCGCTATCAACTAGTAGGCTTCAAACTAGGGCTTGAAGCTACTCTCAAAATGATCCATCTTTTCGCCACGCTTATGAATGGAAAGGGCACTCGCAACGAACGCACTCTCATTCTTGCCACAGATCATATCGAACATATGCAGGATCGGTCGATGAGTGAGCTTTTCCAATTAGGCAGCAAGCAGCACGTTGACAATTCCGTTACCATTAGAGCCAGAATCCATTGAGAGGATGTTTAAAGTTGATTGTGCTCGACTATCGCAACGCTGCTCAAATCGGATAGTGGATTGTTGAATCTGCTCCGGACTGAACGGCTGGACTAAGTAGTCATTTGTTTCCTTTTCGTATATCTTTAACAGGTTATCCGGTGGATCCCTCTCCGTCCGAAGGAAGAAAGACTCATACTTAACCTGTAAGGTTGTGAGCATACGCTTAATTCGAGTATACTCTCGACCATCATTCTAGTGGGAGACGCTGTTGAGAACATCTCTGGCTTTTGGGAACTCATTGAGTTTGATATAGCTATACGCGATCTTAAGGAGCACGCTGTCTTCGAGGGTCTCGGACTTCGCTACAATAGCCTCCTCATACTTAACCACTGCTCGCCTGTATTTCCTGGTGTTGAAATACTCCAAGATAAGATCAACTGCCCGTGTGGGGGCTGTAGTTTTTGATGTCTCAGAATCATGTAATCGAGAGTGTGTGTTGGAATCGGCATTGTCAGTATGCGGCGGAGTACTCTGCTTCTTTTCCCAGAGTATGTTCATAGCCCTTCGATACTCGTTATGCAGTTCCTCAATAGATCTCTGGGCATAAGCCTCATCCTTATCGAACTTTCTCAGGTTATCCAAGAGGGTTGCGGTCGAGGAAAACCATCGGAAGACTGCTCTGAACACTCTCTTAACCTCAAACTTTGTGATAGTTACGAGTGCTTTCTTCTGGAACTCGCGATTAAACAAGTTCGCAAACCTCATCATATGGTGGTTGGTGGAGTTTTCAGCAACATTCTCCATAGGCTGGGTTAATAAAGTGTCGCAGAATATCTTGATCATGCGCTGATCGTCCTGCAGTTTCTTGGCAATAGAGTATTTGTTGAGTCCACCCTGCTGCTGGTACATCTCGCGCAGACTACGGTTTATCCGAGCAAAGGTATCGTTGAGAATGACCTGCCTGACTATCAAGTAACTGTCTTTCAGCATGTCCTTTTCTGATATGGGCTTACTAGGAACAAAGTAGGGCACGATCGCACGCTGAAGCTTTGAGCAAAGGGAGTCATCAAAGTGCTCTTCGGACAACCGAATAGTTGTTTTGGAGAAAGATTACAGGATATGGTCGATAGCTTTGCTGCAGGCTTAACGGCATCTCTTGCGGAATTATCCGGGTGTTTCCAACATCCGAACGTTCCTGTTTCGAAGTTCCTGAATAACTTTGTTGGCGAGGTGTAGACTGCCGAATTACATGAGTTTGTTGGCACTTGGACTATCCATTAGGATGACATACGCGTTGTTCTTTGTCTTTATCTTGTCGTGAATGTAGCTGATTGGTGGCTCATAGATTATTTTCTCAGCGTAGGTGCCATCATCGTTGGCAGTTCGGCTTATCACCCGCCCTCTTTCAATAATTCGCTGAATCCTTGAGTTCTTCTGCTCGTTGTTTATCTCCTTAGTTGCGATGTTCAATTCCTCCTGTTGGATGTTTGGCTTTATGATGAGTTTCGCTTGTTCTTCAGGTGGGGTATCGAATGATTTGACGATTATCGTCGCTGCTTAAGTCTTGACTCCATCCCCTATCTTCTTGACGTCGAGCGTGCAACTATGGCAATCCACTTCAAATATTCGAGCGACAATGGACAGAGAATGGACAACCCGGATAACGAAGCTTTCGCGGTCGAAGATGATTTTGTTGCAGAATATTCGTATAGGTTGGGGTTGAGACAACAAGCAATAATCGCCCTCAACGAGAGCATTCATGTGCAAGAACTACCCAAACTTGAGTTCTTCGTAGATCCCTTATCCGTGGCAGTTCAATCTGAGTAGTTGTAGCCCATTCTCAATTTCCTTGATGTCTAAAAGCTTCATTTTGTTGTTGAGGTTGATACCACTTCTCTCGTTATTCTGCGAGTTCAGTATAAGGTAGTGTTCAATACTCAGCATCTATACCTCGCTGTAGGAATTTGAGCTCCAAAGCTCGGTGAGCAGCTGTAGCAGATTATGCTCAGCATCGATGCCTTCGGTTGCTACCAACAGCCACTTCGACGATTGAAGCTCATCTATCGGCACTTTGTACTTAAACTCTTTCACGTCGTGGAGCTCCATCATTGCGTCTCGAATATCATCGTCAGAGGCGCTACCCAAGATGCTTTTGATGCCGCCTTGCATTCGGTACATCATTCGCAGTAAATAGTCTCTGAGCTTCCTTATATCACGTGTTTTCTTGGCTTGGTCCTCTCCCTCGCTCCAATCGAAGAAAATATCCAACCAACTTTCGAGGAGCGGGAGAAATGGGTGTTTGATGTCTTCCTTCTTGAGTTTCTCGACAATCGAATTAAGGTCTTTGAACTTGGTTTGTATCCTCTGATACTATTTCTGGAGCACTGCGCGGTGTTTTTTGTACTCGAATATGATCTAGGCCTCCCTGATAGTCATGAACGACCTAATGCTACGGTATAGTTTTAGGAACATCTCGTCTTAGATGATGGGTTGATCCAAGGCCAGATACTTTCCACACTTCTCGGTGATTTTAAATGACATGAAAAAACTCTTTTCTTCCTTCACAAAGGTCAGCGGATCTACTTTGATTTTGATTGTATTCGAGGGTTCCAATGGATAGTCATCATTCTTGGACTTCAGTTCGTGCATCCTCATCAGCAGTTTCATGCGACTGTGCTCCCGACTCTTCACATCTGAACTCGAATCCGAATCAGGGTCTTACTAGTTGCCACCGTTCTTGACTATATCATTCTTATAGAAGAAAGTATGAGCCTTTTCCAGACGCCCTCTCACAGCGATTTCGAATTACACATGCCTGTTATCCCCCACCCCTTGTTCTTTAATGTACTTATGGATTTGTTCATACTCCTCATTCGGTTTCTTTGCGAGATTTTTTTCGAAGAACCTTTTGAACTCCTTTTCAGCCTTTTTCTCAGTTGACTCAGCAGCATAGCTGAAAACGAAAGTCATACAGCTGACGTTGATGGGATCCCACTGCAGGAGTTACCCAAGAAACATAACGAATCCAGCATAGTCGTTACGGTTGTTCATGAATAGGTAATTGTTCATCAGGTACCACACCTTAATTTGAGACTTTACAGTGAGGGTATGCAAGAAATAACCGACGCACAGCTTGAAGATCTTTCCGTTAGTGTCTTGGAGGCCAGGAAGGTCCCAAGCCTATTAGTTTTGTTTTTGGACACCCGGAGGTGGCTGTATCATGACTTTGCTGGGGAAGAAGGTGCCTGACAACAGACTCTCGCCAACCTTCTCTGAATTTGACCCAGTGAGGAAGTTGAGTAGAGAGCTCTTTCCGGCTTTGGTTTTTCCAATCAACAAGGTCCGAGTGCTTTCCTTGAGTTAGGTTGCCCTAACCCAGTTTTGGCAGACCCAGCTGACCATCATGAGATCTACTTCGTCGAAGATCATCTTGATATTGTTGACACAGTCTGCGACCGGCGCCTCAAACGGAAGGTTAATTGCGAAATCCTTTTTGAAATCGTCTTTGGAAGATATTTTGTTGAGCTTTTGCATTCGGAATTCTCCTATTGCCACAAACGAACCCTTTTCCAGTAGGCTTAACAATAGCGTAATTTCTTAATGGAAGCGCTTCCATAAGACCACTAGTGACCGGTCCTGGATGAGTTTGATGTTCGTGAGAGATCGATATACCGTGAATTCGTGCTGCCTGATGATACACTCGTAGAACAGTACCTTAGCTACGTTGAATTTCAACAGTTCCATGAACTGCAGAAACTCATTCTAGCTTGTGAGCTTGATCTGTTGGGCAATGCTCGTGAGCTTGGTAAATTATGAGTACTCGTTTAATGCAAACGCATTCTCCCACAAAGTCTTCAGCACTAACTGTAGTTCCCCCATCGCTTTGTTATAGGTTCGCTATATGGCCTGAGTTCGTGATTCTTCGTTTGGAAATCCGTCGTTGTCTGAGTCGGCTAGCTTAGCTTCTTCGTATTGCTTTATGATTTTATTGCCGGCGTCCTCAGCCTCCAGCAGAATGATGTAGCACCCTCCCTGCTTCTTGAACTCATCCGAACTGTTGAAGTATACCTTGATGAACTTGGCTTCTGAATTTTCTATCATGCCAGGGGTAAATCCCTGCCTGATATGCTGCTTCAGCAGTTGTACTTGTAAACGGTCGATGAAGTTCTTTGTTTGATCATAGAGGCGGAGGGTCTGCCGATGCAAAGGAAGCAGCTTGATAAGGCTGTCATCTTTAATTTAGCAGTGGGTGCCGAGTAGTGACGCGAGTTCAGATTCCACGCTTGTACCGTAGTACTTTTACTCTAACAGTTCTTTAGCCATCTCTGAGGGGTTATCGTTGGTCCAATGCATGACCCCATAGAGCCGATCGATGTGCTGCTAGAGTGCCATTGAATCCAGGTAGAGTAGTTCGGCAATGCTAAACAGGTCGAAGGTTAGCATCAGTTTGTAGATTGCCCAGGTCTCTACATTAGAGGGATGCTGTACTGGCATGCTTGCTGGCATACCTATCACGGAGGAACCGCTGCAATGCGAGCGTCACCTGAGGGACACGCCAGACTGGCTTAGCTCTTTTGCAAATGACCTCATGGAATCCTGACAGCTTCATTTTGGTCAGTTTATTGAAGAGCATCTCCTTGAGTGTGTCCATGTTTAGTGGGAAGTTTTGCGGAAGCTCTTCAGACATTTGATAAAAAGTGTTAGAGTTATCTGCTGGTTGGATTGAGGTAGACGTAATTTAAATGTATTGGCGAGTCAGAAAGGGAAAGTACTATTCGACTATTCATCCCCCTTCGGAGAGGATGCTTAAATTGTAATATAATGTAAGCAACAGAATCTGTTCCAGCAGCACATCAATCCACCAAACGGTTCGAAGAAGATGTGTTGGTGAAGATCTAGCTCGCGGCCTTCCACTAGCTTGGCATCTGCGGCAAGGATTTGGTGAGGTTGGGTCCATTCCAACTTATACTCCGAAGATATCTCGAAACCAGCACATTTTCAACCTACCTGGTCATCAACGGGCACTTTCACCATCTTGAGCCGACCTGTAAAATGCTCCGAATCGACTACTAGGAGTCAATTTCCTACGTAATCGAGTCCTCAACGGAAAGCAACTTCATGCACTGTCTGACCTTCCCAGCTGATGCCAATACCGGTGATGTGAGCAACTTCGAGGCATATGCCAGGTAAATTAAGTTGGGATGCGTAGAATGCAAGTTGCGTCTTTTTTGACGAGTGAGGACCCCACAGAACTTCATGGTCGGCTGCAGGTTTTAGTCCCGAAAGTCGACACTGAGCCTATTTATGTGTTTGGTGGGATGGAGCGAACAGTGAATAAGGGGGCAATAATCGCTAACAAGCAGATCGCAAGATTGAGCGCCTATATCAAAGAGAAGATTGGGAAGGGCGCGGAAGAATCTGGGGTGGGGAACATTCCTAACTAGCCGATAGCAACAGAACCCTCCTGGTTCGATCGTTTAACATCCAAGACTGTCAAGGTTTACAATGCTACAAGTAAAGCATTCTCGAAAGTGGCTGACCCGTTGATTCAAGGTGGTAAGAAGCTCAACGATAAGCTGTGCGAGAAGATCGACCGTTCTGATCATAAGATTCTCCACAAAATTAAGAGTAACCGCTTCGATAAACTCAGACTTTGCTGCACGCTCCAACGATTCCATTAAATCTGCATTCTATACGCTCAAGACCCAAAAGGCTGAGAATTTGGAACCCAAGAAGCCATCTGTTACCGACACCACCTCCGAACCAATCAACATGATGATCGAGCAGACCTCCCCTCTCAACGAAATTCCAGGTCGGGACGATAAGCCTGCTACAACCGATCCCGTTTACAACTACCACACCTTTGACAATGAGACAACCAACAAATGACGCTTACATTAGTCTGAACAGTCAGTCCCATGCTTATCGATAATTCTGATTTTTGAAAAATGGGAAACGGACCTTGTTGCGGTGAGTAGACCATTCCTGGCATTCAACCACCCATGGGAGGCACTAATTACAACCAACACCAGAATAACTATGGAGTACCACCGCCACCTGAACCTGCCTATCTTCATACCACTAAGACCAGCCTGCCTACATCGAACCTTCTCAACGTGCAAAATCGTAGCGAAATTCACGTTCAGAACAACAACAACTCTCAGTACGAGTCAAATGTGTCTGTAAGTAAAGAGGCTATGCAGAAATATCAGAACAATGATGCTCCACCAGGATCATACGCTAAGCAAGCCGAAGGCCTTCCAAACCTACCTGAGGTTGTTGTCAAGGCAATCGACTCACAACGGACCAAACGTAAGCATCAACTGATTCAGCATTAAAGTCGGATGGGCAGTGCACCGGACATAAGCTCCCACCGTTTTATCTGATTGAAAAGAACGCTTTCTACGATGGTGAATGGAAAGCTGGAAGGCCACACGGTAAGGGCAGAGTATTCTACTCCGATCGCGGAGCATACTTCGAAGGGGAGTTTAAGGACGGATGCGCAGAATGCACCGATGGGCTGTTCGTCTATCCCGATGGTACGGTTTATCGAGGCTCTGTAAAGAACTCCATGGCCAATGGAACTGGAGTACTTACATACCACAACGGAGAGTTTAAGTATGAGGGAAGTTGGCTTAATGACAAGCCCAACGGTCATGGGACAGAGACCTATAAGGACGGCAGCAAGTATGAAGGAAGTTTTATGGATGGCCTGAAGAGTGGGAATGGTAAATATACTTGGCGTGACGGTTCCACCTACGACGGCAACTTTGTCAACGGCTATATGGAAAATTACGGTATACAGACGATACCAAACGTTGAAGTTTACAAGGGAAATTTTAAGAAGAACAAACGGGAAGGTCAAGGGACGTTATAGACAAAGGCAGGAACATACACAGGTACAGCATGGCTTATTTAGGCTAATTCCACAACGACAAGAAGTAAGGAAATGGAGAGTTCCGCTACCGTGACGGTAAGGTGTTCCGTGGTGAGTTCAAAGCAGGCAAGCCTCATGGCCGTGGCACAATAATTTTCCCGAACGGTCAGTCGACTATCGGACAATGGGACAATGGCGAGAATGTAAGCATCTAGAAGATCATCGGCAGTGGGTGATCACTCCCAACTAAACCTTTATGTTCATGCTGCTGTGAGGTGCTCGTTTTGACGGTTTAGTGGGACTAGCGTATTAAATGGTCGGTAAGATTGGCTGTAAGTCGCATTTTGATGGTGAGGCCTCGTCCTGCGGGACACCAACGAGGGAGGAAGGTCGATTGGTATTTCCTTACGAAAAAGCTTTTGCCAATAATTCTGATTCCGCTCGAATGTTGGTGATTCAGGTTGTTACAGGTGCGGTTTTGATGCAACCACCTTCCGCTGAGACTTTCGAGGTCGTGCAGTGGGTTTCTCCAACGACATCTTCTCGGCGTAAAAGGTTTGGAACATGGCACCATCCAATAGGTGCTGTTTTTCTCTGCTCCCATACTGCACAGTCGAACGGTTTAGTTTCTTGCTGTTGCTGTGAATTGGTTGGAGGTAAGGCTGTGGTTTGCCCATCGATTGTGCTACTGTTCGATACATCATCGCCCGATAGCTGGTGATCCCCGTCCGGTAAAACTTTGGCACTCTCTCCACAGAAAAAGGCATGAAGGTATGGTGACTGCTAGCAGCTCTTTCCACGAGAAACTTCCTAACGTTTGCTTCGATGTCCTCGCAATCAGCAACCTTCGCCTGGATGGACATACTTTGTACGCCAGTAATAATACAGCTGTGTATACAGTCAGTGATAGATGTAGGCCTTGATAAGATCCATGCTCGCCGATACAAATCCAAAGAAAGCCACAGTACCACGGTTCATCCTCGTATTCAAAATTTCTTCTGTGATGCTGATGCGTTCCATCGTTGGGAAGACGTCACCTAGGTTGCTAAAGATTGTTAGTGTGAGGAACGTGCGTTCATGGTCTATCTCCTTCAGCTTGGCTTGAAAACTCCTGGTTGAGATGCCAACTGTCTTGGTCTAGCGTTCTTTGGTGAAGCTTGCGCGAAGCTTGATAGTGTGCATGATCAATGAAAATAAGTGTGAGAAGAGGAAGAACGCGAACGATATCCTGCGAGTCTTAAGGTAGTACTTGTTGCGGGTGTACTTCATAGTAATCGCCACGGTGTCCAGGGTGTAGAACAGAAACTTACAAATGTTCATCAGCACTGCCGCTAACCGCTACACTGTCACGCCTTTCTTCAGCTACTTGATTAAGTCGATGATGGGACGGAGGAAGATGATGCCCATGCCCGCCCTATACATCCGTCGGGAATAGAAGATGGATTTGTACAGTTGGAAGTACTTCTGTTCGTTCTCCTTGAAACCCCGACTCTGGTAGTACCAACTGACGAACAGCGAAAGGTATTGCATAGCCTTAAACACTCGGTCTTTGTGCTGAGTGAACACCTACACAAGCTTGGTGGTAGTTGGTTTGTGCGCTGCAATCATCCACCAAAATAATAAGCCAAAGAGCACCATCACTTCTTCTGTTCGCGGTTGCGCTTGTCAATGAGTTCTGAGGCCCAGCCCTTAACCAACTCCGTTTTGAGCATGGTAAAGCTATTGAAGAATTCCGAGAGGTCAACCTTATACTTCTGCTCGTATTCATAGGCCTGCTGCATCATCTCGAACTTGTCGAGGTCGCGTACCAACTTGCACTCGTACAGCTACTGCAGTTAGTACGTATCCCAGAGCTTCAGGTAATACTGCCGGGAGTCTTCAGGCAAGCTCGAGAAGATTTTCTTCATGGCGTGCTCCTCCAACTACTTCTTCTCTTCGGCAGTTATCTTATCGTGGGGGGTGAAGTCACCCGTGATGCCTTCCGCGAGGTCATGTACTATAGCGAATTACATGCATTTCAGGTAGTTAACGTTGGGCTGTTCACGCAGTGCAATGGTTAGTAGTGCCATCCGACAGCTGTGATCGGCAACAGATTCGACCTTATCGGCTGGCAGGTAGCGTAACCATCCGCTCCTCTTGATCTGCTTGATCAACCCAATGTTGCTGACGAACTTCAACAGGTCCATTATTAATATCTCGTCAAGGTTATAACTCGCTGGTAAGTTGCCTTCGCCTGTGTTCTGGAAGGTTGGGTTGGGTTGACTCCAAACAGGATATGCCGAGTGTGGCCTAAGGTTACCTCACCAAGGTAACATTCTCCAGTGGAAAGCGATCGGTAGCATTTCAGCACTTGGGTATTCAGTGCGTCACCGTTTAATACTCGCGGAGTTGAGGTATCCATCTATAAAATAAATAAAGCATGTACGGCATCTTCGACGGCTACTACTACTCACGACCGGTCAGCTACCGCAGCTACTACCCTCGCGTGCAGAAGCCCTTCGTGCTGAGCGACCATCTGGACCGCGAGAACGATGTCATCAAGGGTATCCTCAGCAAGTTCCGTCAGGAGTTCGAGCCTAAGGACACACTCGCCCGTGGAATCCACTGGAACGACTTCGTGTTCGGCAAGCGCCACTTCAACCATAACTCCTACGAGACGGAGTGGTTCGTCCACCAATGGAAACCCACCAACGATCTGCAGGAGGAGCACCCCACCGGCACCCGCCAGATCTACCACAAGTTTGAGGACTTCGCCGCTGCCGTGGAGAAGCTTGTGTCCGTCCCAGCCAACAAGCTTAAGCTCAAGAACAACTGATCCCATCGTGTGATGCCGCTACGAGGCGGCTGGATATCCTTATCAAAAGTGCATTTGGCATTGGAGCCGCGCAAGCAATCGAATTCCAGAACGCCCAATCAGTTTCTGGGCGATATTGTTGAGATGTAGCAATTTAATTGGTTTGCTGCGTCAGTTGAGGCTGCTTCCAGTGAGGCGTGGCTCATGCTGGATGGGCCACCACGTCAAGCCGAATCTTCGATAATTGCAATATATTTCAGATTATTACCGTCTGTTTAGCCGAATGGAAACGCAATCGTAGGGTGCACGGCCCTCCAACCGTCCGGCAAGGGTTACTTTTTAGACGCTGGAGCCGCCAACCGAGTTGTAGGAGGTCGTTGGATTCACACAAGAACGGCTACGCCAGATAATGCGGACTCTAGCCGACGAACGTAAGCAGTATGAAAGGACCATGGCCATGAACATTCAAGAGCTACAGCTACAGTTCTAGTTACGGTTGGAGGAGAAGCAGCGACTGATAGGCTAGCTCAGTCGCACCATCGACGTGCTCATTTCCAATTCAAAACACATGGAGCTGGAGTACGGTCGGAAGCTCGCCGACTACGAACAGGAAATCCAGACCTATAAAAATCTACTGCGAAGGAAGTACCTTAAGGAGATCGACCAGGAAAGGCAGCATAAACGCTAGAATGGGCCTCGCATTACTGTAAGAAAGCCGCAATCCGCTGAGGAAGCCTCTCCGGATAGCTTAAAGAAAGTTATCTCACAGGTGCAGCTCAACCAAACCTCTAAGGTGTCACTGTACCTATCACCCTAGCACACCAACTGCTACAGTGGCGGCAAGTACAAAGAGTCTGGTGGAAGTTTCAACTAAAACGAGCATGAGCTGCAAACTCGTGCGTCAACCTTAGCCAATAAAACATCTCAACTACTGAGTGCACTGAAGCTGAGAACAAACCTGAGCAAGCACTCGGCATTCATCAAGCGCAAACCTGAGATCGACAGTTCTATAAAGACGGTGAACTCGACGTTTGTACCAAGCAAACCTTAGCAGTCCCATTAGCAGGTTGTGTCACAGCGATGATTTTATATACTTTTGTCGGATGGGTCAGTACTGGCTGGTGCGGGTTCCTTAGTAGCGGCAAGTTTCCGTGAAGCTCTGAGGTCAGAAAATTGATTAGAGAAGAGACGGTAGTGGTCTATCCATTACATAGACTGCTCAGCACTTTTTTTGAACGTAATTAACCCCTGCCAGTATGACCCCATGATTCCATGAAGTTCCATTACCAACGATGAAATTTCTTATCGGAAATTCAACGGGAAACGGGTAAGCTGGATGGGTAGGTTCTCCTGGCACTGAAACCGGTCGACCAGACTGCATACCAGTGGCCATCACTTTTGCATGATTGATGTAGTGAGTGGTAGAAACAGTGATAACAGTTACATATAGCTGAATCCTGGAGCAGGAGGATACCACCGGTAGCCCACATTGTAACTCCCTTCCAAAAGAAAGCAGCAAGTTCCATTAGCAAAATATCACATATCTTGGAGCATGTCGTCTCCAATACTGCATTCACTGCCGAACCGTGGCAGTTGGGGTTGGTTTGGGAAGATGTCCTTGATAGAATGGAAGAGGTGGTTATGACTCGGCATCGTCGGCTACTCCTGGGCGTTCACGTGATGGTTGATATCAAATCGGAAGACGTCGTGTAGGGAAAGAGTGTA
>ERZ724508.338-NODE-338-length-33957-cov-6.140670_pt1 | contig 33957 bp, 42 predicted proteins | sample MGYA00376041_ERZ724508 | MGnify/ENA primary metagenome ERZ724508 (study PRJEB28724, sample SAMN07190887) | wastewater metagenome | isolation source: effluent of sewage treatment plant in Hong Hong | place: USA: Christiansburg, Virginia | collected 2016-03-01 ...
GTATCGGCTATCACACTTTGTTTTCCTTTTGGGATTCGTTGTATAGCTGAGCGAAGAAGCTGTCTGGGTTGCTCAAAAGCCTTTGAGGATGGTCGTACTCCTTGAGCTGACCTCCTTCCAATACGAGGATCTTGTCCGAGTTAACGACTGTGTTCAGTCGGTGGGCAATTGTAATTACAGTGCTGTTTCTGAACGAAGTGTTCATTGCCTTGTAGATAATGCCTTCCGTTCTGATGTCAATGTTGGCTGTGGCTTCATCGATCAGCACAATCCTCGAAGGCTTGAGAATAGCACGAGCGATGCTGATGAGCTGCCTTTCTCCGACACTGAGGTTCTCTCCGTTTTCGGTGATCTAAATAGAATGATGTGTACGTCTGTAAGAAGTCCTTTCCTCTCTGCCATAGTCTCTCGAAGTGCACATTCGTCAAGAGCTTTGTTTAGGTCATCATCGCTGTACTCGTTCAAAGGATCCAAGTTCTAGGTTAGGTTACAAATTTACCTCGCGAAGGTTCCCTGCAAACAAGCAAGGGTCTTGAAGAATAATCGTGATGGCAGATCGCAGATCGTCAAGACTCATCTTGGCAATGTCTTTCCCGTCAATGAGAATCTGTCCCTTGAATGACTCTAGAATTCTCAAAAGTGACATCATGATCGTGGACTTTCCGCTACCAGTCCTTCCGACAATTCCTATCTTCTCTCCAGCAGCGAAGGTGACGCTTAGTCCTCGAAGGACTGGGTCCAAATTGGGTCGATACTTGACAAAGAAGTCGATGAACTTGATCTCACCTCGCTCTGGCCATAGTCCCACGAACCTCGATTTACCTTGTTGTCTCCGTTCCTTGTTTTTGATCTTGAGAATTTCTCTGTTCTTTAGGTATTCGACATAACCTGGCTCAGGGGCGAGATGCATGAAAGCAGTGCACCTTTCGAAAGAAATGAGTTCGTTTTCGAAGTTGCTGAGATTCATAATATAGTAGTAGGTGAGCTCATCGAATCCGAGTGCCATAATAAGTAGCAAGCATGCCCTGGCGGGGATTGGAATATCCTTGAAGAGCACAAACGAAAGAGAGCCGACGTTAACGATGAAAGACAGGAATGTGAGTCGGAGAGTGAACCAAACTTCAACAGCTTTTCTAGCAGTTTGAGGCTTTTTGTTCTCGTTGATCTTGTGGCAGTTCTTCAGGAAGAAGCTATTTTATTTCCCGTACGCACGAATGGTGGCGACTCCGTTGAGGATTTCAGTGAAGCAGCTGATAATGGGGCTCTTTGAGATGCTTTCCAGCCTAACGAGTTCGCGCTGCGGCTTCATATAGTAGTTCTTGAGGAAGTAACAGCAGATCATGTAAATTAAAATCGGGAACAGCACCCATATTGTGGAGCAGTAGACAACGATGATTGTGTTTCCAAGGAGGAAGAACATGAACACGAGTACGTTTCCGGAAACAGATGGGAAGTTCGAGTCCACTGCATTCATGTCCTTGGACAAGCGGTTCAGGATACGACCAAGTGGTACTCGATCGAAGAATTCATTGAGTGAAGAGAAGAGCAGGTTACTGATCATTTCTTTGTGCATATGCTTGGACATACGGACATTCGAGAAGGTGAAGGCAAGTGCTCTAAAGAAAGCGAAGACTCCATATGCGACACCGATTGCGACGTACCAGTTGATGTAGAAGTGATCATCCTTGTCAAAGCTGTCTTCTGTCCAGTAGGTGAGCCAAATGTTGAAGATTGTGTTCAAGAACAGCCAACAAAACTTGATGACGAGGATCGCAACAGTAAAGAGAGTTCCTCCGTTGAAGTCGATGTAAGACTTGTAAAGGCTCCAAGGAATCTCTCCAACTCCCGAGTCTTCTGAAATCATCAGTTCGTTGACCACTGGGTCAGACAGGACTTTATCGGCCTCTGCTTTGTTGGCCAATTCCTGAGTATGTGAAACTGTAGACAGGCTTCTCTCTGCCTTCCTCGATTCCTCGGGTTCTTCTTCTTCCTCTTCAGGCTATTCCTCCTTTTTAGCAGATGGCTTGCCTGGTTGGATAACGATTTCCTCCTCCTTTTCCTCTTCTTCCAAATCAACGTCCAAAAGATCGACACTTTTCTTCTTCTTCGCTTCATCTGTCTTTTCGAGGAGCAATGACAGAATTTCTCTGAACCTTACCGAATTCTTGAGCTTTTCGAAACTTCCCTGCTCGACGATTCTTCCGTTATCGAAGATGATGATCTTGTCAACATACTTGAGATAGTAGATAGCATGAGTCACCAAGAGGATTGTCTTCTCCTTGCAGTACTTCAGGAGGGTCTCCTTCAGAATGAATTTTCCTACATGTACATCGACAGCACTGAGTAAATCGTCCAACAACAGGATATCACTATCGCTGTACAAAGCCCTTGCGAATGAAATACGTGCTTTTTGACCTCCGGAGAGGGTTGCTCCTTTTTCACCAATCATTGTCTTGTCTCCATGAGTAAACAATTCCATGTCACGTTTTAGCGATGCATAGAAAATGGCCTCCTCGTATTTCTTTCGGTTGAACTCCTTCCCAAAGAGGATGTTGTTGCGAACTGTATCGTTTACTATCCATGGTTTCTGTGTAACCAGGCTCATGTTGCCACTGATTTTAACCTTGGGTCTTGCTCCGACATCTGGGAACTTCATTTCGCCGAGCAATGAGTACAAGAATGAGGACTTTCCAGTACCGATATCTCCAATAATAGCCACGAATTCTCCCTTGTTGATGGATACGTTCATATCCACCAAATGACAAACCTGCGACTCGGCTGCACTTGTATCTTCTCTGTCGTCTCGATCCCAGTAGAAGTTTCCATTTTCAATTGAAATTGCTTCACGTTCCTCACTCAAATCGAATTTGTTGTGGGTCAGGAAGGTTCGGTTCAGTTCCTCAGCAAGCAGGAACTTTTCTATTCGCTTGAAAGCGTTGAAGCTGTCGATGGTGACTGATATGCAGTTTGGCAGGAATTGGAGGATGAACTGTAAGTAGGAGAAGAGTGCCATGACAGTGAAGGCTACTGGTGGCGTCAATTACTCCCCAGTTGTCAACACAAATGTGGCGAAAGTAGCCACCAAGATCATCTTGGGGGCCAACCACATGGAGAAGGTAAAAGCTGATTCCACGAGGAACTTCTTCTTGACCCAACCAAGTTCTTCATCACGCTTCGCCTCCAACTTGTCGTAGAAGTATTCCTCCCATGCATTGACCTTGATGAACTTGACGTTGTTGAAGATTTCGTTGCTGATTTTCATGCGATTATCAGTATCAATTGAGAGATTGCGCTGATATTTGGCTGCGAAGCGAGAGAAAAATACATTGAGGCAACCAGCAGCGATTGTGACTGCGAAACCTGCCAAGAATGAAGGGCCGATGATGAGACTCATGAAGACAATAGCAAATACGATCTGGTAGAAGAAGAAGATGACACTACTGAAGTTCTTTGGGAAAAGGAGGAGCCTGGCGCAGTCGACTTGGAGCAGGTTAGCTAGCTCTCCCATTTTGAACCGTTTGTTGCACAGAACTGAGAAGCTTAACGCTTTGTTGATCATCCCAAGCGCAAGAGAGTTGCTGATATCGGATCCGAGAAGCAAAAAGGTGTATCCACAGTGGGCATCGAAGAAGGAGCGGAAGAAGCGTACTGCGACTACGATTGCAAGATATGCAAATCCTATTCCTACACTTTTTTCTTTGTCGACGAGGTACACCGAGATGAAGTAGATAAGAACTGGCGTCAGCATCATAAAGGTGCTTGTTAGGAAGTCAAGGATCATCCCGTACACGAACCTGACTGCATTAAGAGAACGATTTACGCGTGAAGGTCTTCTTGAGGGAATTTTGCAAAGGTGCAACCTTATCTGTGTTTTTATAGGTATTCCAAACTGACGACCAGTTTTCGTATACTACCTCAGCACGGTCTGACATCTTGAGGTCTTCGAGGTTCTCCTGAACGACGGGGTGTTTGTTTCCATACTGAATCACACATCAATGTACACTGATGAGCTCTACAATCCAATTGAAGAAGAGCTTGGAGAACCAGCTGGCCTTGTAGTAGTACCGGAGCTTCTCCACTTTCGGCTTACGCTAAAACTCCGAACTGGAATCCTTGTCGAGAAGTGGCTGGGCGATCTCCGCCATGTCAACAATTAAATAATATAACCCGTACGTTGCTTCGTCATATTTTACAAACAGCTTGCGAATTCTATTGAACGAACTGTTGAGCCTTTGAATAATCCTGACCAACCGAAACCTGACGCATTTGGGTTACTCTCGCCAATGCGCGGAAGAAATAACATATTTCGTTGAGGAAGTGGATGATTGTCCAGAGTCACAGACTCGAGCTCAATTAACAGATAAGATGGAGATCAGCATCGGACAGTCTCATTGACTATGGTCGATCCAACAAAAAAGATGAACTTTGCATTGATCAATTTGTCAGAATCTCCGTGGGTACTGTCTCAAAAGGTGTATGTCATGGGGTATCTCTCAACATAAATGGCATGTTTATAATCCACTCGACAGAACGGGATAGTTAACTTACAGTCTTAAGCTGCATCTGCCAAGGAAATTCTGATGGCTGAGTGTCTTTTGAAGAGAAGGCACTTGCTTGTCTTTCCTATCCGTATTCCTTCCCTTTGGTATGCAAAAGGGCATCTAGAAAAACTTAGATTTGGTTCATTCATTTGTCAATGGAATGTAGTCTTTTGTTCAAGAGCACCCGGAGTAGCCTCTGGCTTAGCAAACATCACTTCAACTGTAGCTTATCCTCATGGCTACGCTTTGCCATTCCAGACAGATCCGATGTATGAATCGTGATCGAAATAAGGAAATAGGTTTGATAGAGCTCAATGCCCACAGAGATTGAGCAATCGAGCTACAGGTCAGCAACAAGATGAATACCATACCAAGAGATCTGAAATATTCATGTTCATCAGGAATCGAGTTGTGTGATGCGTTCCTCTAAGTCCTGCATCTCTTTCTTCAACGCAGCGTTGGCCAGTGACTTCTCAGCTATATACTTCTTGAGCTGGTCCTCCAGTGGATCCAACTTCTTCTTCTCGTCTTATCCTCCCTTCTTGTGTGCTCCATCCTTGGTTATCATCCTCAGGTCATTGATGTCTCGAATCAGATTGACGTTGCCCTTCATGATACGGATGTTATCCTGCTTGTGGATTTCATAGTCCTTCAGAAGATTTCTCTTGAGAAGTTGTACCGACTTTTCCAGATACTTCTTTTGGTTTTTGTATTACTGCTCAATTTCACCATCCATCTCGACTGGCTTGATGCTGTGTGTCACGAACTTTCGGTTGAGCTCAGAAGCCTCTTCCTTTAGTCGCTCTTCATTCTGAATGAATTGCACTGCTTGGTATACTGCATCCTTGAATTGCTTTATCCTGACATTCTGGTAGCTGATTCTCGAACGTTGCTTGGCGATGTCGGATTTAAGACTCTCCTCGTTCTTGAATAGCTCAGAGACGAACTCAGCGAGTCCAGAGTTATCGGCATTGTATTCCTTCAGCTTCTTATCCATCTGATTGGTTTTGGCCTTCATCTCGTTTATCTCCCGCTCCCTGGGTCCGATGTCTTTCTTTAGCTCCTTGATCTTGTGATCCAGCACATATTTGAACTTCTCGAGCTCCTGAGAGCGCTTTTTGAGCTCATAAATAGTCTTTTCGTTTTCGCCTATGCGCTTGTCCTTTTCTTGGATAATATCTTTCTGTTGGGTAATCTCGTGGTCCAGCACTAAGTTAGCCTCCTTGAGCCTTGCTATTTTCTCATCGTTTTCTTTTTTGCTGTCACTGTTACGCTCCTGTTATTGTCGCTTCTCACTGATCTTCTTCGTCGTGATTGATACTTCGCCTGCATAAGCTTCTTATTACTGTTAGCTTTGAGTGATGCTTCGGTAAGATTATCCACCTGTTTTTCATTCTCGGCATCCAGCTTATTCACTTCGTCCAGCTTCTCCTCACTGATCTGCCTCATAGTCTCTTCGTGTTTTCTGTGCTCTAATTCTAGGGCTTTCTCAAGATCTAGCTTCTTTGATCGCTCGTTCTCAATCAACTTCCGATAACTATCTTCCAATGCTCTCATCTCTCGCTCATACTGTTCCTTGTTTTGCTGAACCTCCTTTTCATAACGCATATTCTCCAGCTACTGGGTCCGTTTGAGAGCTGAATTAAGCAAAGATATTACTGTCATAGTGGGCGCTCTCCTGCATAACATTCTTGGATTGGTTTGAATCGTACTGCTGGAGACTATTCTAAAACTCCTCTTTCTTGGTCTTGATTTCCTCTTCATACTTCTTCTTCAACTGCAGCTTCTTCTACACTGCCGCGTTGTATTTTTGGCTGTCTTGCTGGGAGTCCGATTCAAATTTATCCTTCAGCTGTTTGATAGCCTCGTCTTTCGCTGGGACAATCATCGATTGCGCTCCTTCTTCTTGCCGCAATCCTTCTATTTCGGTCTTAAGAGAATCTAAGTCGGACTTCATCACCAGAACTTCGTTGCTGTACGACAAGCTATCTTTTAACTTGTCTCCTTTCGCTTCTTGGTCCTTGATTTCGAAGACCATGAGACAACCGTCTCGACCAGCAGAGATGACGTACTTATCATCGCTCGTTATTCTTATCTTTTCTACTCCACGCTCGTCGTGGGCTTGAAATTCCTAAAAGTGCTGAGAAAGAGGAAACCTGTAGCACTTGAGTGATCCCGATGATCTTTATCGGTCGTCGACTCCTGCCACCATTAACCTTGCACTCGAAGGGAATGCTATCTGGCCTGCATTGTTCTGGGGAAGATCCTTCTTAACATCGGAACCATCCAACAACACCTCTTTAAACACTCGCTCATTGGAGTTACTTACGCTACCGACAGCATAGATTTTGTTGTTGTTGGTCACCGTAACACATGAGTAACCAATGCCTTTGTGGCGTAGCTCTTTCGAATTGTGAATATACACCAACTTGGAACCGAGTCCTTCCATACCGATTCTGTAGGCTAATATAATTCCATCACTTCCGCACGTCACCAAAAAGTTGTCTTCCTTGCTCCAAGCAATGCACCTAACCTTGCCTGTGTGACCTGAAAAAGTCATGCCTGGAGGGTTCTACCCAGTGTAGAATTTGAAGACATGAACTGATGTGCCAGACACCGCTGCAAAGTAGTGACCTCCGTTAGAGAATTTGATTTCGGAACAGTTCTTGAAGGAGTTGATATCTTTGTATCCGTTGAGTGCCTCTCCGTCTTTCTGCACATTGGCCATTCGGAGCTTGTCGGAGTATGCGATGACCAAATGAAGACCGGAGGGATGAAAGGAAAGGCATAAGGCAGCTTCAGTTTCGTTTTTGGTAGTTTCGACAGTCTTCTCTTCGTAGTTCCAAATTTTAATGCATTTATCCTTTCCTGCTGTGGCAACCAAAGGTTTTCGAATGCACACATCCATTGAGACGATGGGGCCATTATGGAACGGTAGGCCAACTTGTTCGAACGCAGTTTTTGCAGGATCTCCTTTGATCTTCGTCTGAAGGATGCTTCCATTGTTCAGTAAAATTGCGAGTTTGTTATCGTAGATACTCATGCTCTTGACCACGAGCTACTTGTCCCCAATTTCAATCGTGTATCGGTAGGTATACCCCTTTTCGTCATGACTGTAGATTGCTACTCCATTGATACCACCAACGGCGAACCCCTCACTCCAGTTGGCAAGACATTCCGCTCCGTTAATATTTGAAGGGATTGTTCCAAGACAGGCACCCTTTTCATCAACAATGAGGAGCTCTGTCTCCGTCAAAACGAGAATCTGTGGTGTTGTGGTTAAGTAGAGATGACACTTCAAAGGAGCTGTGATCTCTCTTTCAGTGATTTCAGTTGAGACATCCTGGAACTGGTAAGATTTGTCTTCTAACTCGACTACCTTCATTATCCTGAAGGTCTTTTCTCCCAACACCGAAATTACTTGATTCTCAGAGGACGATGTGTTAGGACTGAACTGCACTTCAATGAGATCTTTTTAGGTCGGAGCCCCAGCAATCTTTGTCCAAGCCAAGAGCTTGCTCTTTTCAGGACTCCAGAATGCGATGATGGAATCACCATTTTTATTCGACAACGATGCCATGTACTTGGTTTCATTTCCACCTGCGAATGACACTGACACCCACTCACGATGTGGGATCACTTCTGGGAACTCGATCTTCTTCCTCTTGGCAGCGACGTTCAGTTCGTAGTAGTAGATTAACGGTTTGGACTATCCTCTGAGGCCCATTGCCATCTGCTTCTTGCTGGAGCTAATACAAACGCTGGTGATACTGCGGAAGCCATCAGCGCCACTGTAGTAACTCTGTGACTTTTCCTTTTCACGTGGGTTGTATGCCACAGCGTAATATCCAGCAATGTACAGAAGCTTGTCGTTTTGAAGGAGGTGGAGGGAGCTGGGTATAGTACTGTTGATGCCGAAGACGTGGCGTAGCTGCAGAATCTCATGTGGGATGATTGTAGGAACGCTGCTGGTGCTTGCCATCTTGGATGTTACACTATTTAAATCAAGGCTGCCGATCTCCGTCAAAGTGGCTGCTCAGAAACTGTGGAAATATGAAAAGTATCGGATCATTAGTAGTCATAGCAGTTCTTTAATTGCTTCATAGAATTGTTCCAACTTTTGCCTTTCAGGGTCGATGTTAATCCTTGGCTCAACTTTGAGCATACTCATTCCTGTCTTCAAGGCTCTCGAAAACTCTGGCTCAACATAAATGGATTGTGGCTGGGACATCCTATTCAGAGTCTCTGGGGTGGCAACCAGCTCCATAATCTATTTTGGAATAGTTTCTGAACTCAGAGCAACCCTCACAACTTGGTCATGCAGTCGGATCTTAAGGAGAGACTGTAGCATGTCAGATTGACAGCAGCCCTAGAGAACTGAGTCCACGAGACTTGTTAAATAGCACTATGATAGGCTACTAACATCGTTTGAGAAGGGAGGAGCCTCAGATTGTAAGGCAAGAAGCTCCTCTGTCAGAACCCCTTTGCTTTTCTTCAGGAGTAGTGGCAAACTGCGAGAAAATTCAGATTATCCGAGTCCCTCGATGTCCTTTAGGGAGTTGTATCCGACAATCTTGATTCTGCTGTTATTAACAACGAAGGCTCCTTAGCAGTCCTCTATCATTTTGATGTTGGAAGCTAAGACAGTCAATCCCAACAGCAAAGCCCTTTGGTATTGAGCACTAGCTCGTGAGCTTTTCTTTTCACTGAGAAGTTTCTTGCTCAGGCCAATGTACGTGTACAATTTGTTCTCAAGATTGGACTTATAATGGCCCAGCAGCCTATGGATCACAGCTTTGTCGAGAAATCGACCGACCTCCATGCTGATGCAGTTACCGAGCTCCTTTTGAAGCACGACCTCTCGAAGGCACGAGCTAATATTACAGGTTTCCTCCCTTAGCCATTCGTGTTTGAAAAATTCTTCGAATGACATACGCTGCTTGGGATCATTCACGATCATTTTGAGGATTAGGCCTTTGACATTTTCTGACAGCGGTTTGGATGGATCGAATGTTATCTTCCTATTTAATATTCCCTCCTTGAGAGCTTGAAGAGTCATATTTTCAGGCGACACGAACGGAGTCGATCCCTGAAGCATTTGATAGAGTATAATGCCCAGCGACCAAATGTCGCATTTTTCGCCGTAGTCCTTCCGATCTAAGACTTCTGGAGCCATGGTGAGAGGTGTGCCGACGCAGGAACTAAACAGCATGTTGTCTTCGAGGAGCCCTGCGAAGCCGAAGTCGGCTATTTTAATCTTGAAGTCCTCAGTGACAAGAATATTGGCCAGCTTTAAATCTCTGTGAACTATCCGGTGGAGTCTCAAGACTTGAAATGCCTTCTTAATCTGCAGGAAGACCTTGCGCACGATGTCCTAGGGCATGACGCCGCTGTAGTACTTGGCAAGGTGCTTCTCTAAGTCAGTGTTCTGACAGTGCTAAAATATTAGGTATAGATGTCGAGCCGATTTCTTGAAGTCCAGCAGCTAAACGATGTTCTCATGTTTGATCAGGCTCAAAATCTTGATCTACATCTGCACTCGTTCGTAATCTTTCTTGCGGACGTTCCCCAACGAGATAACCTTGATGGCCACCTTCTTTACTGAGTTCTCCACCTTACCTTCGTAGACTGTGGAAAAAGAACCCTTGCCTATTGGCTTCATGAGCAAGTACGGCCCAACTTTGCGGATTCTCGTCTTGCGGATTCTCTGAGATGACTCTCCTTCCATTTAAGTTCGGCAATATAATAATGTTTTGTCTGACGGAGTTACAGGAACCCGCAGCGCCAGTTTAAAATAGACGTTACAAGGAACCCCGACCAAAGCTGACCAATTTGTTATCGTTAATTTACGAATTCATCCAGATGCAAATGTACCTTCCTCCGGATATCAGGGGGGCTGCCCAGACCATCGGCTTTAAGTCTACATAGCAAAGACTTCGAACGTCTTTGGCATTCTTTAAGGAATGGGAAGCTGAGCTTTTAGAAAGAGAAGCCAAACTGCACTAAAATAGGAGAGCTGCTGAATTGAAGCAGCCTGCTGGCAAAGTAGAGCAGGTGGACGTCTTCCAGATTCTGAACAGCGAGGTCCTCAGAAAGGAGGAAGAACTAAAGCATCGATAACTACAGGTACTCTATCGGGAGAAAATGCTATCCGAGCGAGAACTAAGATTTGAACAACACGCTCAGGGAAAGCTCTCATTTAGCAGCAGACTCCGGGTTGACACGAACAACTGATCATTGTTTATTCTTATATGGAAATCGCTGACAAGTTTACATCTGCGCTCGAACAGCCCTAGGAACGTCAGGACACTCTGGAGAACTATATAACACAGCTACCTGACAAGATCCAAAAGGCACAGTACAGTCAAATTTGCACAATCGAGGCCAAGTACCATAGCCTATTGATGACCATGAAGCCATTTCGGGATCTCGCACAGAAGCATAAGAAGCAGTTGAACCAGTTTATACGGGAACTGTAGCAGGACTACCGCATTGATCGTTTGAGCTCGGAGTCAGACTACTACCGAAGTCACGTGGAGTACCTTGAGAAGCTGAATAGCAACTTCGACAAGGAGCTACTCAAGAAGAAAGAGTTAGAGGCACAAATGAACGCAGTAACGTTGGAGAGGAGGAAGATACTTGGTGCACTCAAACTGGAGAACATCGAACTGATGATGGCTATTGAAAAGAAGAAATCATTGTTCAGGGGCAGCGAAGTTAAGTAGATCATTGAGGAAAAGGAAATCATGCAGATCTCAGAATAATGCGGCATTGCTCAAGAAAGAGCAGAGGCAGAGCAGGAGCTACTCGAAACAGAAAAGCAATTACTGCAGAAAATTTCAAGTATGGCTAGCATCAGCTAGAGTATCTGGTCGGTGTTCTAACAACTCCGAACTGATTTGTAGAAGAACCAAAAGGTCGTGCACAACCAAGGCTTGGCCGGATCTATGCTGTTCAAATTGACGAGTGCACAGAATAAGTAGAACAATCCCGTTGCTAAGCTGCCCAGCCACAGGCGTAGGATGGACGGCGATCTAAAGTTTCTTGTGTACGACTCGCTGAAGAGGAAGTACGAGAATGTGAAGAAGGAGGAAGCCAAACGTTCCGAGAAATACGAGGTTTCATTGAATAAATTTGGAGGTTACAGTTGCCTGCAAGTTGCTGGATTGATGGAACTGCGGTCTGACAGTCTGAAAACGCTACAGCAGCAACTCCTCGACCGACGCAGGAAACTGATAAGCAAATACACTGAATACTGAAGACAGGAAACAGTTGTTGTACAAAATCAAATGAGCCACCCCATGACTATTTTGATCGGTCTGCCATCCACTCGCAAGTCATAATCGATGGCTTTCAGAAATGAGGCTTCAAGTCGCTGTAAAAGGGACGGTGGGACGTGGAGATGTCTACTGAATTCTGCCATGAGTCCGGGTAATTCATTGTCGTAGGCTAGTTTGAATCCAAGGATTGCGCTCGTAAAGAACAGGGCTGATATGTTGCTGGAAGTTGGCTTCTCCCCCGTGTAGTGTAAATATTTGCATAGCAGGGCAACTGCAAGCACCATGATCTTGAAGTCCTCCTTCGAAAACAAGCTCGTGATGTCGCTTTCCTTCAGCTCAGGGATGCATTTGAAATCTTCCCCGACGCAGGTTGATAGCTCAGTATAGATGCTTAATCTCGAGCCCAAAGAGGGTCTCTCCTCATCCATCTGAAACGACGAAAACATCGATGGAAGGAATTACAATGGTTGCGAGTTGGTTTATATCGGTTAGTCGTTGCAGAGAAGGGCGAGGTCCTCGATAGAAGATTGTTTCCGCAGTTTCCTTGAGCGGGAGGGTTCACCATAAAGTTACTGGCTAGTCCTGATGCCTTTGATAAGCTGCTGCAGTAGAGAAAGTAGTTTGGTTGAGGCGTTGAATGTCTCCCGGTCGAATTCTCCTGAAGTGTAGAACTGTGGGTAGATGTAGCCGAAGTTGGGTGGTCCTTCAAGTGTTTGGGATGAGTGGTAAGAGGCAATACCCCGCATGTTGTCAAGTGATTCAGTTTTTAATTAAAAACATTGGGACACTTAACTGTAGGATCAGTTCAGCCGCATGATATGATCGTTTTCCGATTTCTCGGTGTTTGAGTTTCCGCGAGCTGTTGCATAGGAAAAAAGCACTTAAACAACATCTCCTAGCCATTTGCCGGTCTCCTGTAATTCGTGGTTCCTCATGAATCAAATGGCTTAAAATGCCAATAGGCAGTCGAGCTTTTAAAATATTTTCAAATGTTGCTGAAAAAATTGCGGGATTTGATACTGAGCAAGGGGTTGACAGTCTACGTGCTTCCTCGGACTGACGAGCATCAGGTTAACTACCCAATAACTCAGAGTGAGTACCTCCAGGAGGGTGATTAACGGGTCGCCTTCATCTCAGGGTTTACCGGCTCGAATGGATTGGCAGTTGTATCCCAAACCGAGGCTTTGTTGTGGACAGACTCACGCTATTTCTTGCAGGCACCCAAGGAGTTGACTGAGGGGTGGAACATGAAGAAGATGCAAAAAAGTGAACCAGCCTGGTACGACTACATCGTGGCGAACTATAAGAAAGAGGACACCGTCATCGGAATCGATGCACGATTGGTCAGCGCTGGTACTTGGTCATGCAATCTCAGAAATTGGAATCATCAGAAAAAAGTTCTTTGAAGACAAGGGGTACAAGATCAGCTTCATGAATGAAAACCTCGTTGACCCTCTATGGGAGACCAGACCTACTTGCTACAAGGACATCTTTGTGCATGAAGAATGGGCTGGCACAAGTGCTGCTGATAAGATTAAGTGGGTTCAGAACAAAATCACAGAACTCAAAGGAAACGGGGCGCTTTTCACAGACCTCTCGGAAATATGCTGGGTTCTCAATGTCCGATCTTCAGAGATTCCTTATAACCCCTTCATGAAATCGGTCTTGCTGGTCGGAAAGCAAGGGGAGAAGCATACTCTTTTCCTTCCTGAAGCACATCCCTGCCACAAGGAAATCTCAAAGGAGTTGGAAGAGCATTTCGCCCGAAACAATGTGCAGATTAAGCCTTATCCTTATACCCCACTTCCAGAAGGTCTTTTGTATCGAAAAAAATCTTGCAACTTTGATATTTTCCAGTCATTGGTTGCCCCAATCGACTGGAGTAGCATTGGAGTCTATCGAGCAGCTCGTCATCCAAAGGAGCAAGATGGGTTCAGATCATGCCACATTCGAGACGGAATTGCTATGGCAGGTTTCTGGGGATGGCGTTCGAAGAAGGAGTCTGTGGGTGAATTCGAGGCTGCAGAGGAAATCGATCGTAGGAGACACCTCTTAAAGCATAATAGGGGACTGAGTTTCGACACTATTTCAGGTGGAGGACCAAACGCTGCTATTGTTCATTACCACCCGAGCAACAATCCAGACTTCATCATTACCAAAGACATGATTCATCTTCTTGACTCTGGAGGACAGTATCTTGATGGCACAACCGACGTCACAAGAACCTTCCACTTTGGAAATCCAACTGATGCTGAGAAAGACGCATACACACGAGTTCTTCTGGGCAATCTTGACGTCGAGAGACTAGTTTGGCCGAAAGACTCCGATATCCACGGAGGTGATATCGACGTCCTCGCACGAAGGCGTCTTTGGCAGAACAAGCTTGACTATGGTCATGGTACTGGCCACGGAGTTGGTCACTTCGAAGGTGTGCATGAAGGACCTTGTGGAATCTCCAAGTACAACAGCCAAGTGTTTGCTCCAGGAATGATCGTAAGTAACGAGCCTGGATACTACGAATAGGGGAAGTTCGGCATTCGTATCGAGAACCTAATTATGTGTGTTCAAGATGGAGACTTCCTGAAATTCGAGAACCTAACTCTGTGCCCGTATGACAGAAATTTGATCGACAAAAAGCTTCTGGCAAAGGAAGACGAATAATTCATCAACAAGTACCATCAAAGGTGCTGGGATACACTCGCCCCACTCCTCGACGAAGATGAGCAGGGAAGAGAATGGCTGAGGGCATACACCCTTCCTCTATGATGCGTTCAAGAATGAAGAATTAATAAATATCATACAGTAGCGTCCTCGATAGTGATCTGAGGCACGAAATCATAAGAAAGTGGAACACCGCCGTGGTCCGATTCAGCCTCTATTCGAATGAAGTAAAAGGCGACAACTATTGTTGCCCAAATTGCTTCAGTATCTAAGTAAATCCGATAGAGCTGCACAGCAACTGCTATCATGGCAATGGTTGTTACAACATATTTCCCTCTTGAAAGTAGAGCAAGGATAAGGACAAGTGCGATGTTGAATCTGAGCCAAACATCGGGCAGCTTCGTATGGAAGGTATAAAGGCATCCATACGATAGAGCCAGTGCAAAGGAGAGCATTCTCTTGCAGGGTACATTGAGTCCTTTGAGGGAGTTGAATACCATCGCTGACTGAACGAGCACATCGAGCCTTGGGAGAAAGACGAGTAGGTAAGGAATTTCGAGAGTACCGATAGCTAGTCCAATGAAGGCGATAAAAGCCTTGGAAAGAATTGACTCTTGAGGATGGTGAACAACTACATGGGTTTGCGTGCGTTTACTCATGAGTCTGTATCGAACGGCTATGCCGCTGACGTTTGGAGATCTTCTGAACAAGTAAAAAGTAGAAACGGATCCTATCTTGTTCGTTCTCTCCCCAGTCAACTGCATGTCGTTAGCTGCAAGGATCTTCTTGCTGTCTTCCCTCTCGAACCAGAAATCTTCTCCGAGAAGAGAACTACACTCATATTGGATGCACTAAGTCTGCTGGATTATCATTCCTTGAAACTCATCCTCTGCGTCGCCCTTCTGTTCATCCCCAGCAATCGAAATTTGAAGGTCTTTCACATTGACCCACTCCTGGCTTTCTTCAAATTTCAAACACGCCACACAGTCATGGAGGATTTGCCCTCTAACCAGATACTATTGACAGAAGGTGTCCAGTTTGTTTCCGTTGGTCAGGTTTACAGTCTTGAGAACCAGCCATACGGCTACAGCCATTAGTACTGACAGGGACTTGTTCCTCTGAATTAGCATGCTGTTGAACGGATAATTAATTATGGAATGTGGGGACTCTCGGTATTGACTCCTCTTCAGCTGCTCCCTTGGCGCATCTTCATAAGCCTGATGATCTGGTTCTTGTTACTGTGGTTTCCATTCATCACCTTCTACGAGACCAAAGGTACTAACAATCTCATTTCAGAGCGAGGCATAATTCCTCGTGACACAGTCTCGAGCAGTATCTACGGGGTTATGATTGTCGTGTTGGTAGTGTAGATAATCATCAACGTCAACAGCAGTTACTACAACGGTGGAGTTCTCATTTCAGAGCCTGACGCTATCTGGCGACACTATTTCGGATGGCACTTTGTCGTGGATATCTTGGGGCTGCTCGCCCAAATGTTCTATTTCATTGTGGACATCACAGCTCTTCGGTTACTCTTCTTTGTCAAGATCTACAGTCTCGTTCGTTATGATCGTAGCATCGAGGCTGAACTCAGCGTTAACTCTAAATATCTCAAAGCATACAGCATCGTCAAAGCAGTTCTGATCTACTACCTATTCGCAAACACTGCTTCCTGCATCTTCTACTACATCGACTATGCCCTCTACCTCCAATAAGGGATGTAATTTCAAGTCTAACTCAGCTACTACCAGATGGGCCAGCTCTGGCTGTTAGACACCGGTGCGATGGATCTCATTATCCTCTGGCCCCTTCAAACCTAATACCTTTACTCAATGTACTGGGCACTAATCACTGCTGCGACCGTTGGCTATGGCGACATCACGCCCAAGAACATCATAGAAGTGGGTTACGTTATCGTCCTGTTTGCCCCCAACATTCTATTCTACAGCTATATGATCAACGTGGCCTTTGGCAGCTTTCAAGAACTTACTGAACACATAGATCAGGCAGTCAGCAAGGTATCTCGAGTACATATCATGCTCAAGCGCTACAAAGTGGACTCACGCTATCTGCAGCTGGTGCGATACTATGTGGCCGAGGGAATTGATGAGCTCGATAACGCAAGTAGTGCAAAGTAGATAGCCTCCCAGCTTTCTCATGAACTCAACCAAGAGCTGCTTATTGAACTTTACAGCAATACCTTTCGGTAGTTCAATAGGCTCGATCCAGGCCTCGTAGTGCTTCTGTCCGAAATAGCTGTTGAAGAGTCGTACTTCCTGAACGAGATTGTTGAACCTGGCAACTCATATATATACCTGCACAACGGAAGGATGTCGCAAAGGCTTCTTGGCACTGACCCGTCAGAGACATAGGAGCACCTCACAATAACCCACTTCGAAAAGGGAACTGCAATAAACTCCTATGAATTTACAACCAACCAACCAAATCCCTTTATTAATTATCTCATTCGTCTGACCATGACTGTCTACAAGGTGCACTATGACACACTCATCAACCACTCTAGGTTCTACAAATATAGGAGGAAGTTCTGTGCTCTCTCAGCTTCACTTCAGCTTAATGATAGCCAACGTTCAGTGGCATGTAATGCCTGCAGATTAGACCATTACCTTCATCAGTGTCCACTCTTCGTATACTCTCCGAAGCGAAGCCACACCACAAAGAGGTCTGTGACTCAAGACCGCCAATAACAACGACCAGTCAATCAGGAAAGAATGATAGGTCTTTCACGAGCTGAGCATCGCAACAAAGTGGAACACATGCGGAAGCCGATCGAATGCTTCCGCCGCTTCTAAGAATCTTACTCTGACGACATTACAAATTTATGAGATTATCATTTAATCTTGCAAGGCGGATGTCCATTATGCAACAACCCAACAGCCAAAAACTCACCAACGAGGTCATGTTCGGTACGCACCTCATCTCTTCTAATCAAATCTTCGTGCTCAGGAAGAACGTCTTCGCCATGGTTAACTATAAACCTTTCGCAGCTGGGCATGTGTTGGTCTGCTCAAGGAGGATCGTTCCCAAGATCCAAGATCTTACTGAAATTGAGATCCTCGACCTGTTCATCACTGCTCAAGAGATTGTGCGCAAGATGGAGGCCATCTATAAAGTATCGTGCCAAATGGTAATCCAAAACGGAATCGAGGCTGGGCAAACTGTCAAACACGCACACATGCACATCATACCGAACTCCACAAGAGTGGAGAGAGAAGATGACGACAAACGGTAGCCAAGAAGCGAGGAAGATATGGCACAGGAAGCTGAGATCTATCGCCCTCATTTCGAACAAAGCTTCCAGTGACTGATATTGCAGAGAGGGTCTCTCATTTGATCTGTAGCTCAGTATTTACCTTAATAGTTTCTCTACATCCGATTCCAATAAGCATCAATACAAGGATTTCTTGGAATCGCTGGCAGTTCAATTCAACGATGTGACCATCGAGGATGGCACTACGGAAGGTGCTCAACTGCGTGACCTAAATAATTGGCAGACAATATAACACATTACACATGGAGGCGACCCTTGACAGTGCATTCTTTAAATCGGCAGTTGAATTCAACCGCGAGCTACCAACACTCAAGTGGAACAAGGTCCTCTTTCCCGAAACTCGTTACATTACCGAAGGTACCTCTACTCTGATCTCAGGAGACTAGTTTTTCCGCAATGTTTGGAAAGCGATCGACGAAAGTCGATCCTACGTCTGGATCCTAACGTATGCTATGGACAAGTCCATTCCAGCCAACACAACACTGATAAAACTGATTGAGGCAAGGAAACGCGGTGTCAACACAGTTTTGTTTGTAGATGATCTCCAGCAGTGGGTGGACCCGTCTCTGATTAAGGAGTACATTTCGGTGGGTGGTACCTACTAGAGCCTGAACCCTCAGTGGAAACTGAAGTCTCTTCGTAAGTTTCACAACAAGGAGATCTTTCGACGTCACCACGAAAAGATGTTGGTTTCCGACCAGAAAAGCATTTTAGGTTCAAGCAATCTGGAGACTGGCTATGCATGTACGCGCTGTCCCTAACGAAGCCACCAAATTCGGCTCTCGACTCTTTCGGGACTTCAATTTTTATTCGTAAAACATCAACCTCAAGGAACAGCGCAGCTACCTAGGAAGCGTTGCGAGTCTATACAACATCCAGCTGCAGCCCGGAAGAAGCAACGAGACTGTTTTGTAGGAATATGACAGACTGTACCCCAATAGTTCCTTCTACGACCCAAAAAAGTTTCGGTTTGTGCGATCCCACCAGCCAAACGTCAAGGAAATTCAACAGTAGGTTCTCAATAACATCAACTAAAGCCAGAAGAGCATACTCGTGGTTCAGCCCTACTACTACCCAATCAACAGCTTCTAAAAGGCAATAACTAACGGTACGCAGCTTGTTATGCAGCCTTGGAAAGGGGAGTAGATGTTGAGTTGATTACCAGTGCCAAGCGAGATCAACCGGTATACAAGTACATCAAGAACGGCCTCCTTCTGCGGCGCTTGATAAAGAAGGGACTAAAGGTGTACGAGTCTCATGAAAAGATTCTTCATACAAAGGCCTACATCTTCGATAAGAATGTGATGTCGATTGGCTCATTCAACAACGATCGTTGGAGCTGGAAGATCAACAACGAAACAAACATTAGCATCCATTCAGCCGAGGAATTCAAGAAAGCTGAACACTACTTCGAAGACTTGAAGGACCGCTGCCAGCCGGTCGACCTGTCTCCAGAAGTCGGGTTTGCTCGCAAGATTAAGATGATCTTCTGGGAACGGTTTCTGTACCTGTCTGAAGTTGTCATGAGCAAGACCAAGCTGTTCGACTTCAAAAGTTTTCTGTACAAATCACCAATGAGCGCGCCTGACGACGATGATGTTTGATGCTACGCAGCTTTGGTTTAGAACCTTCGAACATAGTATGGACAAATTATAGAAACACCTCACTGAAAGCCTATTCAGTCAGATTCGTTTCCGAATCAGAAACGAGACACAGTACAAGACGTGGCTGGGGTCATTCATGGGATTAGCTGTGCTTATTCTAGCCGTCACAGTTGGGTTGAAGATCGGCCTCCGGCAGCAAGTACTCGAACAGCGCAGTAGGGACACCTCGACTGTCTCAATGAATGGAATAGTAGAGGTATTTCTGCAAAGCGGAATGGATACAGCAAACTGGTCTGTATCAGCGTGGTGTGTGGATGGCATGAGTGGAGGATCTGAAATTGCTAAAACGAACACAGTCAGCTGCTCCAGTTGCTTCAACTTATCGAGCTGTGCCATTGCTCCCAATGCCCAAGAGGCTGTAGTTAGGGTTTAGATGCTCAACAACGAAGACGCCAATAGTCGGGATTCCAAATCACGTTTAGGAATCCGATACACCCGTTTGGTATTGGATCCAATAACTGTGACCGAATCCAACCAAACTCAACAATACAACATTCACCTGCTGCACTGCAGAACACAGTTGAGGATCCCTGTCCTTAGAACTAGCACCCTTGCCAGATGGCTGTTCAGTGAGTCAGCTGCATATGGAACAGCCCTAAGTTCACCACTCTATTAGGAGTCCAATACCAGCATAGCTAATGATTGCACGAAATCCTACGCATAGATCAGGTTTACTAATGCAGGAAAGATCTTCAGCTATGCCTCGGAGCCTATCCAAGTTTTGCAGATCTTGTGTGTGATGGTGGTTGTCTACTTTATCATCTCCTAGGCTCTCAACCTGCTGTTTCTCCGCAGGTATACACTCAAAATGATGTACATCTCAATCGCCGCCTCTACGAATCAATAAAGAAACTCTCAGCATCTCAGTGAAAGCAACATGCGAGTGGTCATCTACTGTTGCCTCTGCGAACCTCCCAAATTCCTCGAATAATTCTTCATCGAATGTTCCTCAGCATTTCGCCAGGGAAAGAATCTGCTAAATTTCGAATCATTTTAACGGAAAATCGCCAAAATCGATTGGGCTAATCTCGGCAAGTATCCGCTGGAAGGTTGGAGGTTCAACGAATTAAGAACCCAAATTTGTGAGCAGGACAAGCAACTCTTAGCTAGAAGTTCCTTGCAGAACCAGTAAAGCAGACTTTTACGGTCTGCCTACCTCCCCGAATTGATGATTAGCAAGTCAATGCACTGCTGACTTACTTACCATCCAACTGATTTGCCTCTGCAATAATAATTTCGATGGGCTGCGATATCAAAAAGGCAGAGCGTCCTGAATCTTCGAGTACGGTGGCTTCTTATTCAGGCGAGATTTCTCTCAAGAAGTTCAACCTAAACTCTGTGATCGGTCGCGGAGGTTTCGGCAAGGTACATCCAATGGGATTTAGGTCTGGAGAATTGAAAACAAGAAGACAAAGAAGGAGTACGCCCTGAAGGAAATATCCAAGGCCAAGTAGCTTGTGCCTCACTCAGAGTATTGTCGAAGAAAAGCGTGGCATCGGTGCTGAATGAAAGACAACTGTTGCAGTGCCTCTACCACCCGTTTCTGATTAACATCGTGTTCGCATTCCAGAGCAGAGAGAACCTGTTCCTAGTCATGGACCTTGTCAATGGTGGAGACCTTCGGTACCACCTGATCAGGCACAACAAGTTCAACGAAGAGCAGACCAGTAAATAGAGCCTCGATGTAGAGTTCTTTGTAGCATGCATACTCGTCGCACTCGAATATCTGCACATGAACGGGATACTGCATCGAGACATCAAGCCAGAGAACCTCGTCTTCGAGAAGAAAGGTACGAACTGTAGTAAGAAGGGTTGAGCAGGTTACCTAAGGTTGACTGATCTCGGAATAGCTCGTATTTGGAAGCCTGAAAATAGCAGCGATACCTCAGGAACGCCAGGGTATATGGCTCCTGAGGTGATGTGTAGGTCTAACCACGGAGTAGCAGTCGATTACTACGCAGTCGGCATCATCGTCTATGAGTGTATGAACGGTAGACGTCCCTATTACGGCAAATCTCGCCAGGAAATTCGGGATCAAATACTGGCCAAGCAAGTCCAAATCAAAAAAAGCGATATCCCATACAACTGGTCGAATGAGTCTGCTGATTTCTGCAATCGCTTGATTCAGAGAAAACCACAGAACAGACTCGGATATAGTGGACCTGAGGAAGTTAAGAACCATTCTTGGTTCAAAAATTTCAATTGGGAAAAGCTGGTTCGAAAGGAGCTGCCAAGCCCATTTCTCCCAGAGTATGACGCTGAGGAGTATCAGGAACAATTCATGAAGAATGAAGACGTTGTGAACCCTGAGAGTACGATATTGCTCCGACGTGACTCAATTCAAAGTACAGTTGGCTTAATGCAGACCTTTTCAAAGAGTACGAATTCGATGGCGTGAATGTAAAGAACCCGATCTTCGAAGTGACGCGACCAAGCCAAAGTACAGAGCCCTGACCATTGGTTATTGTACGTTCATTGTATAACTTCATATTTATTGTTATGAGCCACTCGGGCGGCAGTCAAAAGGAAATACGCGAACCGGAAAGTCCGATGCCTGCTCACAAGGTGCGTAATTTGTCATTCAGCTCGTGCAGAGTCAGAAGATCATCGAGGACAAACCTTTGGCGGCAAAAAGGCCAACAAGGGGGCAGTTATTTGCGAAGGAAAAGTACTTTCAGAAGGCCCAAGATCCCAAAAATGGTGATAAGCCAGCAGATGCTCCAGAGACCCCCAAGCCGTTCCAACCGTACGATCTTTCAAAGTCTCCTCTCAAACCGTTGAAGATCCGAAAAATGTAGCAGAACGAGCAGCCTCTTCAAGACCTTCTGATGGACTACGTACGCTTTGGTGTAATGGCAGCCAGTCGATCTCAAGGAGATCCTAGAGGAGAATAACTACCTACCACTTGAACCATTCTGCAGCAGTACATACGATCATGTCTCCACCAAAGAACGAGTTATGTAGCTGAGAAGCAAGAAGACGATGGTCGCTTATGTGCTGAACGTGGAATCACTCAGTTTCGACTAGGTGACGTTGATCGATGAGTAGTTTAAGGAAGAGCTGGAAAAGGATCACACGAAGGAAACGAAAGAGGAGAAGAGAAAGAAGCCTCAAGCATAAATCGATCGGCAGAACTTCTTCTGGACGAAGAATCCGAAAGGAGGGTTCAAAAAACTTTACCGATGGGAGCTTGTGTTTCCGAGCGAAAATAGACTGAGCTGGCTTGAGAAGGTCAAGAAGGCTTGCAAGCTTCGGAGTATGATGGATAGCCTGCTCCGGTACAACTACTACATCCAGAACATGCCAACTCAGGACATCGACAACCTACAGACCCTCATTCAAACTGAGATCATCGGAAGAGTAAGCTGTAAGTTCGACAAAGGGCAACTTGACGCCCTCTTCGACTAGGTCAACTCAGACTTCATTCGTATGCAAAATACACTCCTTTTCCAACAGTTCCTCCGCTCTAATGACTCCGCGAAGCTCTTTTCAAAGCCGCTTGATCTTGAACCTCCTCCAGTTAAAGTAATTCCTGAATTTGGCAGGCTTGAACTGTAATCGAAGAAGGGTTCCAAAGAAGTGGTAGTGCTCAACCTCAGCCACATTGTAAAATCAGACGCTAAATCATTCGATCAGATGTTCAAATAATTCGGGTTGGCTTCTCTTTATAGTTCCAACGAAATACTGTCAGCGCTGCATAAGGTAAAAATGGAGTGCCTCAACCTGCAGATCATTGAGTTCTTTGACACCAACTTTGTGACAGGCTACACCAAACTGGAAGACTTCAAACATGCCCAATAGCATTATATCCACAAGGGGCTCAGAAAGATCTTAGACCAGTTCCCAGCGACTATCAATGACCTCATTAAGACTGAGCTTCACCTTACCAAGGATAACCGATGTGAACTATTCGATGCAGAGAAGTTCCGTCGTTTCCTATCTCTTGTGGAGAAACTCATTCGGGACTCTTTGTGGGATTGCGTCAAGAGAAACTACTACTCCTTCTACAACATGATGTCCAGCTACATTCCAGACTCCATCGAGATTGTGTCAGCAGGAATCGTTCACAACAAGTACAGTCTTCTTGAGGACACTGACGAACTATTTAAGACTAAGAAGCGGAATTTCCCACTCTTCCAAATCATGCTTAAGATCAACGAAACCGAAGACGACTTTACGTTTACACTTTCTCCCAAAGACTTCAAACAGTTGTTCCTGAGCTACTTCCAAAAGACACTCAAGGATATGGACAATATTCCAGATCTGGAGTCCAGGTTCTTACCTCGCTACGAAAACTTTCAGATCGTCAAGGGAAAAATAAAGGTTCCGATTCTGCCTCAGGAACGACCTGCTTCACTTGAAATCCGAGCGGGCGTCGTAGTCGATGACGACAATCTTTGGCTCTGGGAGCTCTTCCAGAAAATGAAGCAGGATATGGACAAGGTAACCGAACCACTGTTTGTGTATCAGGGAAAATATTCCCAATACAAAGATTTCTTAACGATGAAGATTTAACCCTACCTCGAAAAAGTGGAGCTAGACGAATCCAAAGAGATCAAGGAAATCCGTGATGAGATCGAGATGAATAAGAAAAGAGAGAAGGAGGTTAAATCGGAGATAATCGAGAAGATTCACATTGGTATCTTTGAAGTCGAGACTAAGGAAGTATCTGACTACATTTCGGAAAAGTACGCGAAAATTGCCAAGGGGCTAACCAAGGTCATTGCCAATAGGGTAACTGCCATTACGAACACCCAATTGGAACATTTCGAACGAATTCAAGAGAAGATCAATAAACCCACAGGAAACATCGAGGAGGCCTCTGAGCTCAAGGAATTCCTGTAGACTACAGGCACAACCGAAGTCGAGAAGTTGCGAGTGGAGATTAACAAGAACGCAGAGATATACAATATCCTGGAAGAGGAGAAATATCGGTTGGAACCAATTCAAATGTAAAACCGTTGGCGTGTGTTCCGGCAGCCAAAGGATACCTACTCCATGATGAAAGAAAGGATTGAACAGATCGACCGGTAGAATAATAAGTACGAGGAATAGCTCTATCAGGAACAAGCAGAGTATAAAAAGAGCTTCGATGCCATTGAACGCCATATCTTTGCCTTCCACCAGAACAGCAACATCAATATCCACGAAACGACTGTAAAGATGTGCGAAGAGGTTATGGCCAAGCTCAACACCTTCACTGAGTTGACACGCAAGTTCAATTCTCGCGAGCAGCTGTTCGCAAAGGATCAAACTGACTACTCTAGATTGCAGGTTGTCATCAAAGAGTTCACACCCTACAACACCCTTTGGCACATCGTCAACAAATGGTATTCTGATATTGACCGGTGGCTCAACCAACCCTTCGAGAATCTCGACGCAAACGCAGCCTAGAAGTTCGTGGAGGAGTCCATTCGAAGCCTTGTCGGAGTGATCAGGATCTTCAAAGAAAAAGGATTGCAGCAGATTGTGGCAGTTGGCGACAAGGTTAAAGCTGAAATGGATAAGTTTAAACCTAACCTCCCTTTGATGGTAGCTTTGCGCAAAGAAGGTATGAAGGAACGTCATTGGAATGCAATTTCTTCAGGAGCGGGCTTCAAGGTGGACCCAAACATCGAAGGATTTTGCTTCCAGGAATGCCTGAATATGGGACTTATCAAGCATGTTGACCTGTGTGTAGATGTCGGAGAACGAGCCAGCAAGGAGTTCAACATCGAAACCATGCTTAAGGGAATGTGGAAGACTTGGGAAGACATCAACTTCGATTTAGTACCTTACAAGAGCATCTCTTTCATTATGAGGGGGTACGACGAGATTCAAATAATCCTTGACGAGCATCTCGTGAACACCCAGGCAATCCAATTCAGCGCCTTCAAGAAGCCTTTCGAGGACGACATTGTTTCTTGGTATGGACAGCTGAAGACTATGTCGGATGTGATGGAAGAGTGGATGAAATGCCAAGGACAGTGGATGTACCTTCAGCCAATCTTCGATTCTGCTGATATCGCCAAACAGCTACCACTCGAAACTAAGAAATTCAAGCTGGTGGATACTACTTGGAAGGCGAACATGAACCTCGCCAAGTCGATGGTAAATGTACTCAAGGTTTGCTGTACTGAAGGACTATTGGAGAAGCTCAAAGACTCCAACGAGAAACTGGAACAAATTCAGAAGGAACTCAACAACTACCTGGAGAAGAAGCGTGAGCGATTTGCTCGTTTCTATTTCCTGTCGAATGACGATCTGCTTGAAATTCTGTCACAGACCAAAGAACCAACGGCAGTGCAGCCCCATCTCAAGAAAGTGTTCGAGAACATCCACTCCATCGAGTTCAACCATCGCAAGCACATCTTAGCCATGTTCTCGGCTGAAAAGGAAAAGATCAACTTCAAAGAAATTGTGAATCCTAATGAGAAAAACGTTGAGGATTGGATGGGTGAAGTCGAAGACATGATGCGACAGTCAGTCCGAAACGAATTACTCATTTCAGTTCAGAAGTACAAGACTACCAAGCGTACCCAGTGGGTGTGTAATCACCCCGGTCAGTGCGTGCTCAACGGTTCTCAGATTCTGTGGACAACAGAAGTGGAGGAAGCTATCAATTCCAAGGCCATCGACAAATACTTTGAGAAGTTAACGATCCAGCTCAACGACCTTGTGGAACTCGTGAGGCAGCCACTGTCAAAACAACAACAGGTCACCCTAAATGCTCTGATCGTCATCGATGTGCACGCCAAGGATGTTGTTGAGAAACTCGTTCAGACGAACATCACCGATGTTGGATCCTTTGAGTGGATCAGCCAACTTCGCTACTACTGGGAGAACGATGATTGCTATGTAAAGTGTGTCCAGACCAACTTCCCTTACGGCTACGAGTATCTTGGAAATACTCTCAGGCTTGTGATCACTCCCTTGACAGACAAGTGCTATATGACGCTCATGGGTGCTCTCAAACTCAATCTCGGAGGAGCCCCTGCTGGTCCTGCCGGAACTGGTAAAACTGAGTCAACAAAGGATCTCGCTAAAGCCCTTGCCAAGCAGTGCGTCGTGTTCAACTGTTCCGATTCGATGGACTACATTATGATCGGCAAGTTCTTCAAAGGTCTTGCTTCTGCGGGAGCTTGGTGCTGCTTCGATGAATTCAATCGTATCAATATCGAAGTGCTTTCAGTCATTGCTCAGCAGCTCCTCATTCTTTTCGGTGAGAAAGCTAAGGGATCTCCTTCGTGTTAATTCGAGGGGTCTGTCATTAAAATTCTTCCAACATTCTCGGTCTTCATTACTATGAACCCAGGATATGCAGGACGTACTGAGTTACCTGACAATCTCAAAGCACTATTTAGGAGTGTGGCAATGATGGTGCCCGATTATGCAATGATAGGAGAAATCATGCTCTACTCCTTTGGATTCAAGAAGGGACGTGATCTGGCAAAGAAGATGGTAGCTACCTTCAAACTCAGCTCAGAGCAGTTGTCGTCCCAAGATCATTATGACTATGGTATGAGAGCTGTCCGTTCCGTCATCAACGCAGCAGGACTACTAAAGAGTGCTGAGCCGGATATGAACGAATAGCAGCTGCTGCTCAGAGCATTGCGAGACGTCAACGTTCCAAAGTTCCTCAAAGAAGATCTACCGTTGTTTGAGAATATCATCACCGATCTTTTCCCAGGAGTCCAAAGACCTCGAATCGATTATGGGGAACTATTGAAATCGATCAATGATACCTGCAAAAAGCTCAATCTTCAACCGATTTCGGCCTTTATCGACAAGGTTATTCAACTCTACGATACAATTCAAGTCAGACACGGGCTCATGGTCGTCGGACCCACTGGAGGTGGCAAAACCAGAAACTTCAAAGCACTCTCAGGGGCTATGACAGCATTGGAGAAGAAAGGACAAGCGAAGGTATGGCTACACACACTAAACCCGAAATCAATTACAATGGGACAACTGTATGGCGCCTTCAACGAGCAAACCCATGAATGGGCAGACGGTATCCTCGCCTATATGGTCAGAGAGTGCGTCAAGGACCAATCGGTAGAAAAGCATTGGATTATCTTCGATGGACCTGTTGACTCGCTTTGGATCGAGTCAATGAATACTGTGCTCGACGACAATAAGAAGTTGTGTTTAAACAGTGGTCAGATCTTGACTCTCACACCTCAAATGACAATGATGTTCGAAGTTGAAGATCTCGCAGTCGCCTCCCCTGCAACTGTTAGCCGTTGCGGCATGGTATACATGGAACCTGCTTCAATTGGCGTTCGCCCTTTGATTGATTCCTGGATAAATACCTTCCCTCAAACCTTCAAGGATCGAAAGCAGCTCATCCCGACACTAAACCGACTCTTCAATGACTACCTAGAAGTAAGTCTAGATTTCCTGAGGGTTGATTGTAAAGAAATGGTCACTACAAGCAATGGAAACATTGTCCAATCGTTGATGAGAAATCTGGAGTGCTTCATCGAGAGCTACAAAGATACTGAGGTTAAGAAAGTGACTGGTGAAGAGTTCGACCATCTCTAATCAATTCTTTAGAGCCTTTTCCTCTGGTCGTTGGTTTGGTCGGTGGCATGTACCACAGACCTGGCTGGTCGCCTAAAAATGGATGGGTTCTTGAGAGAGCTAATGCGGCAGAAGAAGGTATCTAACCCGTTACCCGAGAAAGGAACAATCTACGACTATGAGTTTAAGGAGAAGACCAAAGAATGGGTCGACTGGGCAAAGTCATTTGAGGCCTTTGAAATAGATTCCAAGCTTGCCTACCACGAAATCGCAATTCCGACTGCTGACTCAACACGTAACCTTTACCTCATCAAACTCTTACTCACACACAACTACCACGTTCTGTCACTCGGACCTACTGGAACAGGAAAGTCGCAGAACTGCTATAAACTCCTGACGAACTATATGCCCGACTCTTTCCAGTATATTAGCCTTACCTTCTCTGCACAGACCAGCGCCAATCAAACCCAAGATACAATCGATTCCAAGATGGAAAAGCGTCGCAAGGGGTACTATGGCCCACCTATCGGCAAGAAATGCATCATATTTGTCGACGATCTCAACATGCCTAAGAAGGAGACTTATGGTGCGCAGCCTCCGATCGAACTCATCCGTCAATATCTGGACCACAAAGGTTGGTACAATCGAAAGGATCTTCTCTTCATGAATCTTGAAGAGCTGATTGTTATGGGAGCTATGGGTCCGCCAGGAGGAGGTCGTACTTACATTACGAACAGGCTCTGCAGACATTTCAATATCCTGGCTTATACAGAACTCTCCAAAGAAATCATCATGACTATCTTCACATCCCTGCTCAACTTCTACCTCAAAAAGTTCCCTGAAACTGTTAGAGGAATGGGCACAGCGGCAGCTGAGGCTTGCCTTGAGGTGTTTGAGTGTGCCAAGAACAAGCTACTACCAACCCCCTCTAAGTCCCACTACACATTTAACTTGAGAGATATTTGGAAGGTAGTGCAAGGAATATGCTCTGCTGCGCCCAAGTTTATCGCTGACCCAATGCAGTTCGTGAACCTGTGGTACCATGAGAACATGCGAGTCTACCACGATCGGCTTGTCAGTGATGAGGACAAGACCCTATTTATCGGAGAGCTTGTCGTAATTGCAAACAATATCTTCAAGAATGATCTGGCAAGCCAAGAACAAGAAGAAAATCGAACTTTTACGAGCAGAAGGCTCGTCTACGGAGATTTTATGGGAGGAAGGGACTTAGACATCCGCAATTATATCAACATCGAACAAAACGATAAATTCCTTGAAAAGATGAACGAATTTTTGGAAGAGTATAACGCAGAAATGGGAAACAAAAAGGCTATGAAGCTGGTCATGTTCCTCGACGCTTGTGAGCATATCTGTCGAATCGCCCGTATCATTCGTCAACCTCAAGGTAATGCTCTACTGTTGGGTGTTGGAGGCAGTGGAAGGCAGTCGCTTGCCAGGATGGCTTCCTTCATCAGTGGCTACAAAATCAGTCAGATCGAAGTCATCAAGAACTACTCAATGAGAAACTGGAGGGACGATATCAAGGCTGTTTTGTTACAAGCAGGACTTGAGAACAAGCCATTGACGTTCCTGTTTGTGGACACTCAGATCATCAATGAGCAAATGCTTGAGGATATCAATAGCGTTTTGAACAGCGGAGACGTGACAAATCTCTACCAGGAGAAAGATTTCGAAGAAATTATGAACCAGTGCAAAGCTGATTGCATTAAAAAGAATCTGCAGCCCAACAAAATGAACATCTTTACGATGTACTTGGCAAGGGTGAAGCGGAACATCCACATCGTGATGTGTATGAGCCCCTTGGGAGAGGCATTTGCCACTCGACTTAGAATGTTCCCCAGTCTGGTCAACTGCTCCACAATCGATTGGTTCAGCGAATGGCCTGAAGAGGCACTGCTTGGTGTCGGTAAGGGGCAACTACTTGACGTTGAGGTATAACTAGGCCTTGAAGGGAAACTTGACAATCTCGTCGAGACGTTCAAATGCATGCATAAGAGTGTCGAAAAGTCGTCTCTGAGATTCAAAGCTGAGCTGACTCGATATAACTATGTGACTCCAACCAGCTATCTCGAACTGCTGTCGATGTACAAAATTATCCTCAAAGAAAAGCAGAATTAGTCGAGATTCTCCATCTCACGACTACAGAATGGACTGGATAAGCTGCTCGATGCCAACAAAGCAGTCGAATAGATGGGCATCACTCTCACTCAAATGCAACCTGAACTTGAGAAGGCATCGGACGAAACGGAGAAACTCATGGCAAAATTGACAGTCGATAAAGCATCAGCTGAGGAAGTCCAGAAGGTAGTATCCGTTGAGAAGAAGGAGGCTGATGAGCAGAAAGCAGAGGCATCCAAACTGGCAGCCTAAGCTGAAGCTAGTGTCGCAGAAGCCAACTAATCTCTTTCTAAGACTTTAGAAGAAGTCAAAAAATTAAAGAAAGACCATCTGAATGAGATCAAAGCACTGGCCAATCCGCCAGTTGCCATCAAGGTCACTCTGGGAGGCATCGTGATTCTGTTAGCAGATCATATCAAGAAGGCAGGTGGCTCCATAATCATCAAAAACGTGGATGGAAAGAAGGAGGAAGATTACTTCGAAACTGCCAAGAAGTATTTGCTGAATGACGTTACCCAGCTGATGTCGCTCCTGACTGAATACAAGAAAGAGAACATCAACCCACAGCTGATTAAGAAGCTACAGGAAAAGATTCTCCCCGACCCTGACTTCACCCTCTAACGTGCGAAGACCTGCTCCTACGCTATTCAGTTCTTGTATCTTTGGGTCAGGGCAATGTATGATTTCAACAAAGTGTTCAATGAAACTCGACCTCTCCGAGAGAAGCTCTAGGCGACGCAAAAACTGCTAGCTGAGAAGAGTGCCTTCTTGAAGGAGAAGTTGGATGCTCTTGAAGCTGTCAACAAGAAGATTCGAGATCTCGAAGCCCTTTTCGATGAGAAGATCAAGCTAAAAGAGAAGCTGACTTTGGAGATAGAGACTTGCCGAGTGAAACTAACGAGAGCTAAGAAGCTTACAGAAGGTCTCTCTGAAGAGCAAAAGCGATGGTCGCTCGATGTCCAACGCTTCAGGGAGAACTCAACACTTATTGCTGGAAACTCAGTCGTCGCTGCTGGAATGGTCGCCTACGCTGGTCCATTCACTGCTGAGTACCGAACAAAATTGGAGAAAGAGTGGGCAACAAAGTTAAAGGAACTTTCGCTTGAGCATACTGAGGGAGTGACGATGCGTAGTTTCTTAGGGGTTGCTGTGAAGATACAGGGATGGAACATTGCTGGTCTTCCCAAGGACGATACCTCGACAGAGAACGGTATTATAATCGATAAGACCCGAAGATGGCCTCTGATGATCGATCCACAAACTCAAGCGAACAAGTTCGTCAAGAATCTCGGGAAGGAGCATGAAGAAGGAATTGAGGTGATGAAGGTGAGTGACGCAAATATCATGAGAACACTTGAGCTGGCAGTGCAGTTTGGAAAGTGGATTCTGATGGAAGGAGTAGGCAAGGACTTAGATCCCTCCTTAGAACCAATTCTGCTACAGAAGGTGATCAAGACTGGCTCCTCATATAGCATCACGATCGGCGAGAAGACGCTAAACTACAACTTGAGCTTTAAGTTCTTTATGACAACCACAGTGCCGAACCCGCATTACCCTCCAGAGACTTTTGTGAAAGTTGCCATCATCAACTTCGCTATCACCCCATCAGGCCTTGAGGAGCAGATGCTTGCACAAATCGTAGCACTTGAGAACCCTCAACTCGAGCAAAAGAAATTGGACATTGTCATCAAAAACAGTCAAGACAAGAAGACCCTTATCCAAATCGAAGACTCGATTCTCAAGACTTTGGCCAGTACTGAAGGCAATATCGACGAGTTCCTGAAGGACGAAAGCCTTATCAACGAGCTTCAGAACTCGAAGAAGATGTCAACAGAAATCAACCAGCGAGTCGAGGAGTCAAAACTGACTGAGATCCAAATCGATCAGACAAGAGAGGGGTACCGACCTGTAGCCTACAGAGCAAGTCTGCTGTTCTTCTGCATTTTAGATCTGTCGCTGATTGACCCAATGTACCAGTACTCACTTCAGTGGTTTACCCGACTGTTCATTATGGGTGTCGAGAACAGCGAGGCGTCCAATGTGCTCGAACAGCGACTATCCAACATGAACAACTACTTCACGTACAGTCTTTACGAAAATGTGTGTCGTTCTCTGTTTGAGAAACAAAAGTTACTATTCTCTTTCCTGCTGACAATTAAGATTCTTCAAGGAGACAACAAAATCGACAATCTTGAATGGCGTTATCTACTTGCAGGCCCCACGGGTGAAATCAAAGTACCTCCGAATCCAACCACCTGGATATCAGCGAACCAGTGGCCAGACCTCTATCGACAGTTCTACGGGATGGGACTATTGGATGCCTTCAAAAACATCGAAGAACATCTCTTGACTGAGGAGAAAATGTGGAAGGTTGTGTTTGACAGTATCAACCCTCATACAGAACCTCTTCCAGAGCCATACCATTCTACTCTCAATGACTTCCAGAAGCTCATCATCGTCAAGTCTATTCGTGCAGATAAGGTAATCCCTGCTATTCAAAACTATGTGTCCAAGACCATGGGTGAACGTTTCATCATTGCGCCAACCTTCGATCTTTCAAAGTGCTACAAAGATGCGACAATCACCACCCCACTCATCTTTGTGTTGTCGGCAGGAAGCGATCCTGTGGCTGACTTTATCAAGTTTGCTGAAGAAATGGGAATGGGCAAACGATACGACTCAATCTCCCTTGGACAGGGACAGGGAAAGAAGGCAGAAAAGCTCATTAAAGAAGCCACTACTAAGGGTGGATGGATTCTGTTACAAAACTGCCATTTGGCAGTATCTTGGATGAACGAGCTCGAACGAATTTGCGAGGAACTCAACGACAATATGCACAAGGATTTCAGACTTTGGCTGACTTCCATGCCCACCTCGTCGTTCTCCATCGCCATTCTACAAAACAGCGTTAAGATGACGCTAGAGCCTCCACAAGGACTTCGAAACAACCTTCTCCGAACCTATAAGAACCTCGATGTAAAGGAATTCGATGAGTGCACCAAACCAGGTCCATTCAAGAAGCTTCTGTTCGGGTTCTGCTTGTTCCACGCCATTGTGCAAGACAGAAGAAAGTTTGGACCTATCGGTTGGAATATTCCCTACGAGTTCACCAACGAGGATCTTATGGTGTGCCGACGTCAGCTGAAGATGCTCTTGGACGAGTACGACGATATTCCTTATAAGGTGCTCAACTATCTGGGTGCTGAGATCAACTACGGTGGGCGAGTGACTGACGATAAGGACGTGCGTCTCATCACGACCATTCTCATTGGCTACATGAATTCACATGTGCTGAATTAGGGGTACAAGTTCTCAAAGAGCGGAATCTATTACCAGCCTGCAGCTGAGACAATCGACCAGTATATTGGCTATATCGAAGGACTCCCTTTGAATCCGTCTCCAGAGGCGTTTGGACTCAACGACAACGCATAAATCACAAACGCCCAAAACGAAACTTTCAATATGCTTGAGTCCATTTTGTCAGTACAGCCTAAGACCTCATCAGCAGGAAGCAAGTCTCGGGAGGAGTCTATTACCGACATCGCTGATTCGGTGCAGGCGAGGACCCCCGAAGTGTTCCCCATTCACAAGATCCAGAAGGACTACCCCACAAGCTATGAGTAGTCCATGAACACGGTGCTCGTCCAAGAAATCATTCGATACAACAGGCTGCTCGCAGTTATGAAATAGAATCTCGTCAACGTAAAGAAAGCAGTGAAGGGGCTTATTGTCATGAGCGAGTAGCTGGAACTGATCAGCAATAGTCTATTCAACAATCAAGTTCCGAAGTTGTGGGATGAGAAGGGTTTCCTGTCAATGAAACCGCTGGCCAGTTGGACTCAAGATCTCAACGATCGTATCAGTTTCCTGCAAAA
>ERZ724508.341-NODE-341-length-33742-cov-5.965447_pt1 | contig 33742 bp, 48 predicted proteins | sample MGYA00376041_ERZ724508 | MGnify/ENA primary metagenome ERZ724508 (study PRJEB28724, sample SAMN07190887) | wastewater metagenome | isolation source: effluent of sewage treatment plant in Hong Hong | place: USA: Christiansburg, Virginia | collected 2016-03-01 ...
ATTATGAGCTTACTTCATAGGTTATGCATCCTGTCTTCAGTCAGGAAGCAACAGCTCAGGGGGGAAAATCTCCGAATGAAATCTAAGACTCCACGCTCCATGACTGAAGATAGTTCTTTGGGGAACAGTGTGAGGCTGAACTCTTCATCTAAAATTTATCGACTTCTCGGAGGAATTAAGAAGGACAAGGAACAACCAAGCGAGAATATCTATGTAAAGTACCATCACGTTGACGATCAACCAGACAACAGTGGGAGCTATCGCTTCAGCCAGCGCTTCAGTGAAAACGTGCCAAGCACCATGGAGCTGCTAAACAATCGCGTACAGCGACTGGAAGATATGCTGGAAAGCACAAGAGCTAAACCGTCCGTGCAGTAGGAAAATAAGTTCCAACCTACCTGCACCAACTGGGCAAAGTCCGAGCTGTCCTCACCCCCTGCCGAATTCACTACCAGCAAGCTGACAATGATCACGAGCAACAGGAATATCCTGCAGTTCTGTCCGATCTGTCTGCTTACATTCTGCATCTGCAGGAAGCCTATGAAGGATTTTGAGATGCAGTGCGACTTGAGCATTACTCAACCAATACTGCAAAACACCCCTGCCAATCTGAATAACTTCGGTAACTGGGAAGGTGCTGAAATCACTCGTTCACAGTCAACCCAGCGAACATTTATGAAGCCAGCACCTCACTCCAAGGAAATGGAGTTGGTCTATGTTCCCTAAACCATTCTACGACCTGTTCTTATCGAACGGCCTCAAACCTTCCAATTCCAGAATAACTTCTCCATGCAACTCTCCAAGCAAACAGAGCCTAATAAACTCAACTTAACCATCCGATAACATCCAAAGATGCAGCCCGATATCCTTTTTCGAAGCTCCAGGCATCCTTCCTAAAACTGTCCTGTAGACTCAGCAAGGCAGCCTATAAGCAGGCGGAACCAATAGCCAAACATCCCAGCCGACCGCTCACTTTCCAAACGAACAAAGTTCCTCAAGATAACATCAAGGCGAACCTCCGAGAGCCACCTGCTTTGACTGCCTGCACTGTTGTGCCTTGAAAATTCAATGAGTCTAGCACTTAACTTTTATTGTTTAATGAAACAACTCGAGGAGCAATACACAAAGGAGCGGATGATCAACGGCCTATACGTGAGGCCGCTATCCAAGAAGAAAAGCAAATCTTCGCAAAAGGAATCTCGACCCAAGACAGCTGCTGAGCAGCCTGAAGAGCAATCCCCTCGCAAGCTGAACGATATGATCGAAGAGATTCGGCGCAGTCGAGACGAGCTCCGTAAGCTTCAGGAACAGCCAATGCAGTACCGTGAGGGACTCACTAAGTCCGAGATGAAAGAGTTGACGGAAAGGTACGCGTAGGGATCGGAAAACGATTCAGCGATGTGTATGAGCAAGAAATGCTCTATCAGGGAGGTCGAGGAACGGCTTCGGACACGCTGCGAGGAAGATCGGATGCACAAAATCAAACAGCTACTGAAGATGCAGTTGAAGAACAAGCAGTCGTGCGAATTTTGGAAGACCGAACGGCAGGTTGCTAAACTTAGAAACCTTGAGGAGAAGATTAGATTGAAGCTTGATCTCAAGGAGCGCGAGTAACAGGTACCTAAGCGTGCTAACTATAGTGGAAGACTCAGATGAGGCTATCGGATGAAGCCAAACGCAACGAGCGTTAGTTCTGTCATGTACAGAACATGGAAAGGATCGATATGCTGCGCCGTTCAAAGAGAAGAGCGGCTGCCGAGGAGTACAAGGTCATCTTAGTCAACGAAAAAGAGTCGGTAAGGGCTCACATAATTTAGTGGCGGAACATGAAGTTCAAGGAGTTCAACTCTCAGCGAATTGCCTCCGCGAGAAAACAGTTGGAAGAGGACACCATAGAGCTCTACCGAAGTCGGAGGGAACGCGGCTCACTTTCAGCACGCAGCCGTCCTACAGTTGCCAACAGCGAGATGGCGGTCTGACACCGCCGGTACTTCTCATCATCTCTGGAGATGCATACGAACAAACACGGTCAAAGCTGTTAATCCCGAAACTATACGTAACGCTTTTCCCGTTCTGATGGTTCTGGTTCTGGTTCGGTTGGTCGATCGGGAGAAAACTCACCCTACTGTAAGGACTCGTTATTTGGGTTGGGGTTCGGTTGCACTTCGATGTCATTGACCTCCTTGCCTTCCACCGTGCCTGCTTCATGCTCACGTCGTCGCAGTTTTGGTTTGATTCTCCAATAGAATACGAGTCCGATAATCGTAACACTGGTCATAACTATCATGATCTTCAGCGACTGACCTTTATCTCCCATCCCAATAATGAGCTGAAGGAGGAGAATCATGACTGCCGAGAATATCATGCCGCCTCCGTTGAGTATGCCAGTGACTAGTGCTTCACCCACTGGAAAGACCAATTCGCAGCCAAGGTCATAGGTGAGTGGTAAGATAGGCGTAACAAGGAATCCCATCGTCGACATGCAAAGTATGGAGAACAGGACCGTTGGGACCGTGTTAAGCATGATGTTGACTATAATTGTGATCAGCACCGCAGAGAGCGTGCAGATTTTAAAGGCCTTCATGTACTTGTGAGTGCGCTTGACGTACAACGATACCACAATGGAACCGATTACTCCACAGACGAGCAGACCGATTCCATTGAGACTGATTTGAAACTACAATTATCTTGCTGGGTACATCGGTGTAACCGTAAGGCTTGAACAGGAAGTTTCCAATCGAAGAGAAGGTCAACAGACTGCCGTAGAAGAATACAAAACCAATGAAGAGCAACCGGAATGAGTGGTCGTGGAATACTGCCTTGATTGCTTCCTTGAAGGGAGTCTTAGCAGCCTCGCTCCCTTTGCTTGCTGGGGTTGGTGGCATTGCCTTCATGAACAACCATACCATGATGGATGCAGTAGCTGAGAAGATGAACTCCACCAGGAACAATACGAAGACCTGTCGTTTGGCTTTGGCTCCAGTTGAATCCTCCTCGACAATGACGGTAGGGAGCAAGAACCCAAGTGCGATCCCAACAAGATTGATTGCTGTGAGTAACGAAGTTGCAAACGGTCTCTAACTTTAGCACATTCGTTACGTTTTCCTTGTGGAACCAGAAGGTAGCAATCTTGGCGGGACAGTTTATGACGAAGGGTTGGCCCGCAGACATGATAAAATTTCCGACGAGGAGCCACCAGAACGACCCGTTGATAAAGAGAGTCACTCCAAGCCCCAGACAGATCAGAGTGCTGCCGATGATTAACTAAGCTAGCTATTGTTTGGTACACCGATGCGAAGCCCGCGCAGGTCTACAATATAGTTGGCAGGAAAGTTCATGAGCGTGTACACCAGCAAAAAGATGAGTGCCACGGAGTTCACGGCTGCATTGCTGACTTCGTAGGTGTTAGCGAGCTTCGTGGCTATGGGGAAGCATGCATTGCTTGCAATAGCATTGGACATTGTGCACAATCCGAACAGCACTACGATCACCCAGCGGTATCGGTACTCGTGGTATTCACCAGCCTGGTCCGCAAGCGGTTTTTGTAGACCTGGTGAAGCAGCCTCGATCTCGAATGCTTGCATCTATTAAATATCTATTACACCAGGCGGATTAATCAGCTGGCAAAGGGTAAGTGCACCTTCCTTGGATAATAAGGGAATATTCCATATGCGACTGTTACGGGAACGGGGTGATGGAGGCCGTCAAATGACCTTAAGGGAACTCTAACAACACCTCACGCATAACCGTAACAACCACATCAAGTCCAAGAGTGAACTACCGCTAAAGTCGATTAACAACCGAGCCTTGGACATCAAGCAATACGCTGCTGGCGTCTACTGCTTCGAAAGGCCGAAACCATGTCGATGTCCAACCCACCACAAACCCTCAATTACTTGCAGCCCCCTCCTGGGTGGCTTTAAGTCGAAGTTTGGAAGAGCATTTGACAGCGAGCATTAGCAAACACATCAAGACGAGAACAAATTGAATTGCGCCAATAGCCAGTACTATGGAGAGCTATCAGCAAAGAGAATTGGCCAGACCACGCAGACAGACTACGTGCAGTAAGACACCGAGAACTACCTCGAACTTGCTGCAGAACAAGCTAGAAGAATGAAAGAGCTGGCCAGAAAGTTAGCCGCGTCGTCCACAAGACCACCGAACGGTCTTGCATTGGACGAGCGAACCGTTTCAAAATACCTATAGCACTTGGAGTGCTTAAAGTACAAGTACTCACAGGCCACACGGTACTTGAACCGGAAGGGACAAAGTGTTGAAGACAATCCAGCTGCGGAGCAGATAGCCCAGGAATACTTGGACAAGGTGTTTCGGGAGATGCGCTAATTTGAGCAGGTGTACCGCTAACTACACAAGCCCAAGGAGAGTGTATCTCCTACTGTGCCCGCTAGCAGCCTCTTAAATAAGAAGCTGCAGCTGAATAGGAAACCGACTCGCAACGACAAGCCATCCGAGCTGCAAGACGTGAAGCAGACGGGTAGTAAAAACAGGCCAATGCTTGAATAAATACTGCTGGAGAACGATCAAAGCATAAGCAGCAAGCACTCAAATGGCCACCCCAGCATATCTGAGCTGCAATCAATTAAGGAGCCCACTTCATCGAACTCTTGTAAATCTTGGATGAGACCCAAGCAGCATATAAGCCTCGTTAACTTTTTGGAGGACATTGATGGTGAGCAGGCCATCGAAGAGATTGCGCATGCCGATCGGCAAGAACTCATTGAAGGACTTGACTTCATAGAAAGGGAGCTTAATGCCTAACTGTTCAAATGCAAGACCTTGAAGAACGTGCCTGAGTATATCGCTCAGGGGAAGACACACAACCTCCTTGAAAGAGTGCTCAAGACTGTGGAAGGTAGTACACGACTGACCACCAATGAAAGAGTCGACCGTTCCGAACTGTTACAGGACGGTCTGCGGAAAATCTACAGCTTTGAAACATAAATAAAAAATCAAGTGAGGCAATCAACTCCGTTGATTATATCACAGGCAACTCTCACTGAGGCATCAGAGGATAACGAGGAGAATGTACATTCACCTGTTGGAAAGTTTAGCCATAAGCGAAGTTCCTTTGTGAGGAAAGGTCTTGCAGGAATTGATGGCCGTACTAAGTAAAATGAGACCGACCTTACTGATGCCGAGAAACGTGCATCTAATTTCAGACCAAAGGGTTGGCCGAACACCTTTGGTAGCACTCAAGACACCAGATTGTCAGGTCTGAGCAGAGTATCTCAATCCAGCAATGAAGAGTCCTTGATGGGAACATCTTTCGGCAACCGTATTTTCTTAAAGAAATCGCTGGCAAAAGTAGTGGCTGAGGCTACTGGGCTACCAATTGATCTTTCAATAAACGGCAGTCATAAGAGGCTTGAACAAAATGCGACCGAAGGATGTGAAGCTGATTAAAACACTTGCGAACACCAAGAGGATCATGGGGAGTTAGAACAAAACGAACGAACCCGCAGCAGAAATTGTAACGCTAAGAGACGAAAAGGACTGAACAAAATGGTGATGCAGGATGACTTGAAGGTGAATTACGAGGCCGATGACCAGCCAAGTGTGTACCGACAGTCCGTTCGCAGAGGTACTTGGAATACCAAACAAATGAGTGACTCTGTAAGTGACGAGCAATTGAGGATGGTCTTGGCTGGCAATCATCGAAACAAATTGAGAGGGTTGGTCAAGGACATCAATAAGTGCCTAGCTGACAGCAAATTAGAAGCATTTGCCATTAAGGTGAGTGACGATGATCGCACTAAACACCGCAAGCTGCACCAACTCAAAATTTTACTGTAGAAGAAACCAGAACTCGCATCGACAGGCTTGGCTCGAAACATCAGCCAGTATGAGAAGGAGTAGACCCTGTTTAGAATGGAAGTACGCCAGAGTTCGCAAGCGAAGCAACCTCTGGACGATAGCATTGTGCTCGGGACTATCTTGTCAGCAATCCTTCAGGAGAATGATTTAAAGTGGTCGGACAGCATCAAAACGGTAGAGAGGGCAGCCGACGAAAGCGACATGGAGGTTGAAGATTTCTAAAAATACCTTCATGAGCCGCTGAACAGCCGAAGCAAGGAACAGCAGAAACTGCAGGCCTGCATTCGTCAACAACAGCAGAGCGAACAGAAGGAGCTCTAACCGATAAACCCAGACACACTGAACCAGCAAGAACTCCGTGATCGTACCCCTTACGAGGATGTCAGGTTTTGGCATCGCAAACACTTCCGGACAGAGAACTCACCCGAGGATCGGAAAAGTAATTCGGAATAACTGCGCAAATTCGTTCGGGGACTGCGCATATACCATCCCCCGAAGTTCCAACGCCTCTACGAGAGCTGCTTCGGTGAGTGGTGTTGATGCTATTATTGGTTTATGGATTTATAAGTTCTCCTCGGCTCACTTAGCACCTGTACCTACAACGAAGCCTTCGAACGCTTCAGCAACTTTCTGGAGGTGAAAGAGCAGGTATGTCCCACACTATTCAGGATGAACCCGAGAAGTACATACAGTACCTCGATCGCTTCCTCGAGCGCTTTCCATTTAGCTTCCTACACTGGACCAAGTACCTGGCTTTGCGAATAGAAGACCTCGGTCGCAGCTACACCGTGGCACTGTAGCACATGCCCAAGTCGCTGCAGCTGTGGCAGCTGTATCTCTCCTTCGTCAAAGAGATGGGCAATATCGCGTTCTACAAGAAGGAGCTTGAGCGGGCTATCGTTGAAGTCGGTCCTGATACAATGGCTCTCCCGCTATTTGAGGAGTACTTGCAGTTGATAAACGACGATGCAGCCAAATGGTAGTTCTTCAAGAAAATATTCTCCAAATCGCTCGTCGGCATAGAGGATGTTGTCCGCCAGTTTGAGCTATGGATTGATGGGCTACCTGTCGAGAAGCTGCAACAAATATACACCAAGGAACTACGAAGCCTTCCGCAAACGACATCGATGAACCCAGAACTCCTTAAATCAGAGATGGAGAAGCTGTACAAAAAGGCAATCGAGTGGCGGGATAAGCGCCTGTAAATCGAAGTCAAGTTGACCGAGCTATACTTCAATGGCGAGGATATAGCGAGGCAGGAACAGTACCAGTTATGGCTGGAATACCTTCAGCTTCTTCGGAAGCAGGGCGTGGTCGAGAATAACTGTTACTGCTACGAAAAGGCTTTGATGAGCCAAGCGTAGCGAGTAGAGCTTTGGGAGGAGGCCTTCCACTACTTATAGAATGAAACGGGTAAGTACGTTAGGGTTCTTAGCATGCTCCGCTCTAACGGTCAGTTCTTTATGCACTTCAGTCCTAAGCTGTACTATTACTGGTGTGACCTAGAAGAAAGGGAGAATTGCCGCACTGCCCGCCTTATGTACGTGCAAATGGAGGAGCTGCACAAGCAGGAACCAGTGAGTGGCAGACACCTGCAGACCTACTTACGCCATATCCAGCTGGAAATCCGAGAGAAGTAATGGACCAACGCCAAGGAGCTTTACGATGCTCTGGTCATACTCTATGAAAACGACTTGGAGCTGTTGTGTTTTGTGCTCGTTGAGTACGCAGAGTTCGTGGTGAGGAGGTACAAGGATATCGAGTACCCAAAGAAGTTGCTTCAGGCATATTTCGAAGCTCTGCCATACAGCGAATACCTGTTCAGCAACTACCTGGAGTTCCTCAGAAACTTCGAGAACAAGGACGGTTATTACGATGAACTCATGTCCGTGGTAGCGACAGGTCTTTCTAAAGCTCGGAAGATCACTGCGGGGTAATTTGGATTGTGACTAAGGGACGAGTACAGAAAGGTAGTGAGCTTAGCCAAGAAGCACCTAAGACAATCCCTGACGAGCATTTATTTGATAAAAATGAGCGAAAAGAAAATGCTGGACATCGAATAGAAGCTCAAACATTAAGACAGCCAGTGACAGCTTTCAGGATATAATGCATCACAATAGTGAGCGGATGGTTCGGACGACTGCCGATACGGTCGGAGTCTCTATCACATCGCTGTCATAAGTGTCCATGCCATAGGCTCTTCTATCGTACAGCAAGAATTTGCCTCGGCGGATGTTGCTACGCAAAGCTGCCAAGTTGTGGGCAAGGTTACGGTTGAGCACCACTACTGAATAGTCATCCCGATTCTGTTTTAACTTGCTCAGTAAGCTGCTGAAATCAAAGTACTTCACAAGGTCGACTTGTTCTCCGAACTCATCGGCTACCTATTCTTCGATTTCGGGATTCTCCACGGAGTAGTAGATCTTTGGACGGGAGTTATTGCTGGACATGCTGGTTGGCGAGCCCATGAGTTTACGATAAGACATTGCTTGCTTGACTGCCTGTTCAATTTCTCTTGGATCTTGTGTCCACAGGTGGGCATCGCGCACCCGTTGGTGATGGCTGCGACCCAACACCATTATCTTGTCCGTCTATTTTTTGTGGGGGCGCACGTATTACACGTCTTCCTGCCCGACGATAATTATGTAGTTGTGGTAGCGGTGGATTTTGTCTTGGAGGTTATTGAGGGTGAAGTGCTCAGGTTAAATGAAAGCGTCAAGCTGAACGTCCCTTCGCAAGTCCTACCTCAGTAAGACCTTATATTCGCCATTGCTTGTCACCACTGGGGCTGCAGGGGTACCAGATATCCTGTGGCTTGGTCTGATTGTCGGCTCTATTGGTCGGTATTCGGATTCAACAGCTGTCACAAGAGGTGCCTTGTGATACTTCGCAGCGATTTGCTTCAGTTCGTTAAGATCTTTCAGAGCGATCTAACGACTTCCTCGTGAGGGTGTGTTCATCAGAACGAAGAAGACATTAGGGTCGCTCACCTATGGTAGCTTCCTTTCGTCGAGAGGGAACACTATTACAGCTCCGTAGTCTTTGCATTTAACCAATTTCAACTAATCGTTGCTACTGTACATACGGATCTTGTCGAATGGAGTACACACCTTGTAGAGCCCCTTATGGATGATGTTCGAGTTGCGAGGGCACATATACAGCACTCCGTAAGCATCGTTGCTTCGGATGTTCTCGACGGTTTGCGAATAGCGAACACCACGGATCTCCTCTGCATCTAATGAACGAGCACGGGGTGGCTCATAAGAATCCAGAGGGACAGTCTGGTAGCGGTAATCAGGCATGTACGAAACTCGTTCAATCACCTTTTGAGGCGTGCTCCCGTAGTAGTGCTGATTAGTGCTTGTGACGTAGTCCTCGGGATGAACATTATAGTTATCCGAGGTGTACTTAACATAGTTGCGAGAGGCACGGTTCTCGACAGTCGTCCCATAGATGTGGCGGCTCGTGCTAGGAGTACCTCCGGCGTTGTCTTTTCCAAGATACTAGTGGATCTACCGCTTCGGTGAACCATCCAGCGAACTGGCTCGGGGCTGCTTCCTCGAAATGATTTTTATGCCGTTCTCCATTCTTACGTCGTAGTCGCCCTATTGGTGCGATAGGGTGGAAGTCTTATTCGCGTGCTCGAGGTTGTTACTGCTGATTCTAATTGAATTTCTGCTGGTCTGATTGGGGTTGGGGACAAAGTAATTGTGGTCTCTTGGCTCGTAAGAAGTTGAATTCGTGTATTTAGCAATGCTGTCGTAGACTGTTCCGTAGTTGCCAGTTGGCATCAGCTCGTATTCGTTCGTCTGGACCTGAGAGTCTCTGCCCTCTACCAATTTTGCGATTTGACGGGTAGGTTCTCGAGCCTTTACTGCTGTTGTGAGAGTTGGAGCAACTGCTGCGGTACTTGGATAGTACTTTGTTGTCGGTGTTGCTGGCTTTTCCTCTCTTGAAGGAAAGTAGTTCATTGGAGGCTCCTTTACAGATGAGGACTACATAATATTTAGTACAGGAATTTCGTGAGGGGTTGGCAGATTGTTATAGCTGGAAGATGGACTTTCTATCATGTCCGGAGGAGTCAGGGGTCGAGCAGGAGCAGGTTTGTTGTTTTGAGTCACTGCAGAGGAGGGTGCCTTATTAAAAGGAATGTCATAGGTCTGCGGTTATTGAACTCCAGGTCTCTGTCCAATCGCGGGTTGTAATTGTGGGGTCAACTGGGGAGGTTGTATATGCGGTTGTATAGGTATTTGCTGCTGTGGCAGTATTTGTGGGCCAGGACCCTGCCAAACCTCATATTTGTCGGTCTGCCAATGTGGATGATCGTAATTTGGCTGGTATCCAGGCGTTGTTCCGTTCATATTCGGGGGAACTATTGGCTGAGTAAAAGGTGGCATATCTGGCTGACCGTTTAGTGCAGTTAAAGGTAAGGGAACGAAAGGTGGTGGAGCTCGACGAACTTGTTAGGTGGTTGTTGTGAGATATTCATTTGGAGTTTGTTACGAGGAGATCCTGGGGTCCTTCACAAATCTGATGTTCGGATTGTTTTGGAACGATTGCTGGCTCACTTACAAATGGGGAGGCTGGTTTGGATTCTGCCTAATATTCACCTACATTCGGCTTCTCGTTGTTGGGTACTGTCTTAGTTGAGGTGGAGGTAGCATAGGTAGCTGAACGATTCTTGATTGGGAGAAGTGCTAGAGCTGTCCATTTGGAGGTTGCTGAACGGGAGACTGGACAAAACCAGGTTTTTGCATCGAAGTCTGTGGGGGTGTTTGCATTGGAAGATCCACTTGGGACGGCATTCGATTCTGTTGGTTGAGAGATGGATCAGACAGCACTGCTGAACCTCGCTTGTCTTCTTCAGTGATTGGGAACAGGTTATCCTGATTATTTGACTGTTCGTAGGCTGGCTTCTTCTTTTTAATCTTCCTCCTCACTCTCGTCTCGCTGTTCAAATCGTTTGGGTCTGAAGAGTACTAGCTCACCCCACTTAAAGTACTCGCAACTTGAGCTTCTTCGACTCCCTCGTTTCGACCTGTTCTACTCAAAGGACGTGTTCCACCGACTGGCCCATTGTATGTATTCGGGCCTTGACTGATTATATTTGACATTCCTGTTGGAGGATGTTGCATCGGAATGTTTGATAGACTTGACTGCTTGCCCATGACGGTATTTTGGGACTGGCGAATACCTGGACCAAGCTGCTGATCGATAATGCTTTGATTAGAGGTGATGTTAATCTCTGAAGGATTGCCGTTACTATTCCTATTTGGGCTTGTGGGGTTGAAAGGAATGGGTCCTTGAAACTGGGGGGTTATTCTTGGCAAGTCGGAACGATCGCTGCCAACGATTGTACCTGTCATGCTGTTCCAAGGGTTATTGAAGTTAGTGACTACTTGTTTCCCTCCAGGCAAAAGATTGCTGTTGGAACCTGGCTGATTGGTCGTTGAAGCCGTAATAAAGCTTCCAAGAACCTGTGGATTTCTTCGGACAACCCATTCTTTCGCATATTGGTTATTCATCACAGCGAATCCAGGCGGAGGTGGTACTGAGGCAAACGAATGCCCAAGTTGAGGTTGATTCATCCCAATAACTGTCATGTGCTGCTGCACTGCAACACCGAGTGGCTGTTGGAGCATCTTCACGCTCTGCTGTGGCGGGGCTATCTGTGTAAAGCTAGTTCGTTGGACCAAGACCGGACTGCCCTGAACACTTTCTGCGGCGATGCTAGGAGGGGATATCCTTCGCACATCGTTGCTGTAGTTCATCACGGGAGCCATTGGAGTTGCACGAACGTTTGAACCCATGGCCGAGTTTTGTTAAACGATCACCGATAGTGGTTTGTTGTCCTGCCACATATTTCCAGTCGCGTTCTGGTTAAACATTGGGGTGGTTGGTTGAGCTAACAGAGCCGCGTTTCCTGACATCGGCACCCCATATTGCTGAAGCGGCAATACTGCAATCGATGTTGGTTCGCCCATAGTTGGTGGTGGTGGATTTTTCGTCGGGTTGAGCTTCACTCCTCGATAATGTAGGTATGAAGCAATGTCCTTAAAGCTGTTCGTAACGAGCTCTACTTGAGGGTGTGAGACGACTGGGTCAGGATCAAGCTTCTGACCGAACAGTATAACAGCTAAACCTTTATTTTCCTTGTTGTTGAGTATATTTCGGAGGTCCATTCGCCTATCGTAGGGAGCTAACATGATACTCTTTGAGCTGAACTTTTGTTGCGAGGTGTTGAGGTCGCGAATATGATGGCAAGCTGGTGTAATACCCAGATACTCCACGGACTCCACGAATGTTGGCCTGAGGGATTTGTCAGCATAGTCAAGAACATAAATTAGAGGTTGAGGTTAGTGCTTCGATAGCCACTTTCTCTTTTACAGACGTCTGGCTGAGTTCAACCGAAGGCTGTCAACAGTCATCGGGCGATTCAATCCCATCCTTCCGCTTGGTGCTGATACTCTTGAAGTTCTGGTCAGCGTTGTCTGCTGAACATTACCAACCATTGTCCCGTACTGTTACTGTTGGTACTTTTGCTGCTGAAATTTCTGGTTGGTCATTGCATGCACGGCTTGCTGATCCATAATCTGGCTAACCATCAGATTGTTGCCGACGAGAGAATGAGGTGCTGACGGAGATCGATTGATCGTGGTTGTTTGGTATACGGTCTGCTGTTGATTTGGCATTGTCGGAGGGTGCATCATCACTGTATTGAGTCGATCGTTGATTATTCTGTCCATTGTAGGGTAGTCCTGGACAGTGTATCGAAAGGCTTGCGTAAGGCTTGGGTCAATCGCCATCGTGGGATGATAGATAACAGTGTTTTGAATACCGCGGTTTTGAAAGTCCGACAAACGATTCGCCACCATAGGTGCTTCTAACCCTCCGACAAGGAGCAGATTATGTTGACCACCGATATTTTCCGTATTCATCAGGTCTCTCATGTCCTGGAATTCCTTGAACTGAACGTGAGGATTACCACTATACTTGCCCTTTAGCGTATTCACAAGGTCGTTATATTGGGGATCAGCCCGCTGGTTCAAAATACAAACCATAATTGGCAGGCCAGCCGGTGGTGTTTGCATAGGTGGATTAGGGAGATTCGGCGATATCATCGGTGGGTTTGGATTTTGATTGCCACCACCGAGCGCCGACATCATATACGCTCCACCTATGTTCATTTGGTTGGGTGTGGCTACTGGCGATGTCCCAAGCCTCTGCGCGTCAGTTGGCATAACGGTTCCACCTAATTTACCGTTATTAAAGGATCGATTGCTGATGTACCGGTCCCACTGTTCGCTTACTGCTCGAAAGAGTTACTTCGAACTGGGTGCAGTGATGACTGCTGGGTTGGTATTAGGCAGTTGCCTGGGGTACATGATAACGACACTGTTAGTTGCTGAAAGCCTCCCAACTGCTTCCAGAAGGTTGGGTGTTGGCTCCATTTCTTTGGTCATGAGCACTACCGTAGATATCTATTGAGGGTTTACTGAAGCAACGATCTCTGGAATCTTTTCCACCGGCAAAGCTTTCACGTACAGATCCATGAAACGCTGGCACAGCTCTCTAATCAGCTCGTCGACTTCCTCCTTGGGCGTCTGCCGGCCATAGAAGACGAGTACCTTTGGCTGGTCGATGTAGTACTCCGACTTCATTTGAAATAATATTTAATTGAGTTGCAGTGAGGAAAGCCACAGAAACGTGGCTCAAGCTGGTCGTATCTACGGCAACTGATCAGCTGAACCCTCGATTTTCTTTGAAATCGGACACAGAACTTTACAGAACATCCATCTGGAAAGAATAGATCCTTTGCTGACGAATTTCAGTGACTCTTTCCCATATAGATTGTGATTCAGCGTTGACGAAGTCAAATTATCGTCAAGTCTTTCCATCGAATTGCCTCTTCATTGTGAGACAGCAACCACCCAGGCGGCTGATACTTTATCGGAAAAGAGTTCATTTCAGTGGAGTTATTGAATATCTCGGGATGTTTGTGAGAGAGGCGCCAGCGTACCCCCACAACACTCGAATTTATTCGGTTTTATATAATATTGTCGAATGAACCATTTCCAAGAGCAACAAGCTAGTGGAGTCTACTGCTCCAACTGGTACTAAAGTCGGTCAATACAGCAACCGAACAATCTGTCCAAGCAACATACTATCCCATGAGGCGTACTGTGCTCGCTACATCATGCGATGTCGCAGGTGCTCCGGGCTCATGGATGTGAGAGAGGAAACCGAAGATCCACACTGGTGTTAATAGGCACTCGAGAGGATAGAGCACCATAGACCATACAGTTGCGAAATGATGGAAGAAGCAGACAGCAGCACAGGCAGTCTCTGCTACGATGCCGGCTTCGAGACTAATCCTTCAAATGGCTTCCAATCAGTCGACTTCGAGGGACTTAGACAGCTTAGGGATCCCAAAGCGATTTGTAGTGATAGCGAGGGGGAGAACTCTTTGAGACACCCCTTGCAAATTGGAACCTACCCAGAGGCGCTTAAACGAGAGCGCCCCCAAGACAATTGCCCTTCGTTGGCAGAAGTAGAGGAGGCGAGTTATCCTTTCAAAAAACGGAGGTTCAGATGACATGTTCGTTGCTATGGCTACTTGGTATAGCTCCTCTCCAACTTCATTGAATCAGCTGAATCAGTAGATCACTGTTAGTTGGCCTCCAATGCGTTTTGTGGCTATCCTCCTGCTGTGTGATGAGGTTGCTTTCCTCCTGCTATTCGAGTTGCAAGTCCAGGGATTTGTCGTATTCGGTGACGACAGTTTTGATGCGTGACTATGGATCGTGCAGCTTCGTGATGATGGACTTGGTAATCTTCACTTAGTTGGGCGTAATGAGTTCGTGGAAGCGTTCCTGCACTTCTTCAACGTTATTCAGCCTCAGTGGTTTGATAGTAAATTTGGATGGCCCTGATCGAACGATTTAGCTGTATCGTTGGAGCCTCGGAGAGAACTCCTCGACTATCTGCTCATAGTCGTTGGTGATATTCTATCGCATCACTACGATGTTGTCCAGAATCTTGTTCAGCTCGTCAATACACTTTTCGTAGATGCTGCAGAGGCGGCGTTGCTCGTTTTCGGCATCTCGCCGTAGACTCAGTATGCTTGTGTATTGTCGATTCTTTTCCATCTCCAGGGTTAGCTGGAGCACTGAGAAATACTCGTTGATTTCTTCAATCTGTCGACCAAACTCAGTTTAGCAGCGCTTTATGTTGCCAGAAGTATCCTCCTTGCGCTGCAGCAGCTCATTCAGCACGAGGTTGAGGTTGTTCATGAAGCGGTCCAGCTAGTCGGAGGCTCGTGGGTTTCGTTCAGTTATGGGGTCGAGACGGCTCAGCATCCACCCACGGCTGGCCAGCCCAATCGAACACTTCTCGCAGTAGACCGTGGCTTGGTTGTGATCGTTGAACACAACGTGGGTGGCTTGTTTGGTGTTATGCCGTGAGCAGTATTTCGGAAGTTTGGGACGGTCAGTGCGTGCTTGAGTATCGAACTTAGAGCTTGAACGGTTCTGTACCCTGTCTCGTTTCTCTAAGGAGCCTAAAGTAAATGTCCTTGTAGAGCGAACTGACTGCTTTTACTGCTGCGCTTTCTCATGCGTCTTCGACATCGGGTTCTGAATCAAATCCTCGAAGGTGTTGCGTTCGTCGAGTCCATTGCGCTGCGTCTCACGGCCTCGATAGACTTCTGACTTCCGCTCACGAGGTGTTCGAAGGAGCGCCGGATCCTAACCCTTTTTGATGATCATTATAACGAATATTTAACAATAAGACCACTTGACCAGCAAGGAGCAGTGTGTCCTTTCCAACGATTTGCCATCAGGCAACACTACTCAAAGGTTACTGCCAATATTCTGATGGGAGTGTGGTACATTAATTTCCTCAGCGTAACAATGTGTATTGAAAGGACATCCTAACAGCTGGATGCCTTGGCCTTCACCGAGGATTGAGGAATTCTACCAACGGGTTTTGTGTTTTTTATCTCAAATTCATCGGAAAATGTCTACGTCCTTAAAAGTGGAAGTGCAGTTAATGAGATGCCATGCTATCATCTGGAAATAGGCATGCTGTTCTCCTTGCCGTGCTGTGAGGATAGACAACGGCTTAATCGAATACTCTTGCTGCCAAATTCTGTGCTAGTTTGGTAGTGGCCTGGCCCAGGCACCAACTTCTTCGAACCTTTGTTGATTGAATCAATGCGTGGCGAGTGGGGAAAGCTCAACCCAATGGTCGATTTATATTTCGAGAAAGTTTCCTTGCCAGCAGTCTTCAACCTCAACTCATACTTCCCGGGCCCTGGAAGCATGTTCTGTCTATCGCTGAACCTTTTCCGGCGATTAGCAGTGAATGACAAAGCACGCGAAGCTTTGAACTTGGACAGTGCATACACGCCTTTGGGGCTAAGAGCAACCTGGGCTTCATCTAAAAATTGGTTCAGAATGTACATGAACCCGGTCCTGGCACCATCTATTGCTCCTTATTCTCGACCATCGTGCCTCCTGCGAAAGAGTAGGTAGATTTGCTGAGAGTTGATCTCAAAGCATACGCGCCTGGGCCTGGATTATGATTCAGCTTGACCATCGATAGTGGCCCTGTGCTTTCCATGTTCTCCATATACTAAGTTGTACTTTACGACTTTCGCCGAACTGGATGCCGTGCCGCTTCATCTTGGATGGTTCGAATAGTCCTTTGATGAGGTAGTTATTGGGAGGGGGACTCTTCGGCATACTAATTCACACTGGTTGTTACTCCTTGGTGAAGTCAGACTTGTTCCCATACCCAAAGCTGGTGGTGCGAGTGTGCAACTCCGAACCCAAATTGTAAAAGCGATCGCAACTGCATAGAGAACCGCTTTACATGTTCTTCCCATGTGGCTGGAACCTCTCGGCTTTGGAGAAAGTGTAGAGCATCTTCGCGGTTGAACAATTGGTTGGCGAACGATTCACCTTGAGGAAGGGCTATTCCATGAAATATTCCTTATATAGAAATTGACAATGTTCCATGGAGCGGACACCCTCTCCACTATCACAATAAGTATTAATTGTGCTCGACTGGACCATGGATGATCGAAGCGAGACCAAGATAGCCACCAGATTGATATTGACCGAAGGTAGCTGATTAATACCCCTATCACAACCCAATTATCTCGCAATTGGGTTTAAAATACTATTTGAGAACAGATTTTGGTGCCTATTGATTATCACTTGCGATTAATCTCGACTAAAGTGAAGTAATGAAACAGTCAGTCCATAGTGGATGCTTTATGAAGGATCTGGGTCGGAGTGGGCGGCTGCCAGTCTGTTACGCTTTTCATCGTTTGAAATACTTAGCGAAGATCACTATCGACTGGCGCGACAACATATGGAAAAAGAGCTTAACTGCTTTTTTCATATTCCGTTTATAATTAACAAAGGAAAATTCATGGAGAAGCAGAGCCAGTGCCGGTGGAAGAAGGTGTGCACTCGGAAGAGTACAGGACAGACGCCAGTACCACGTTGGGGCCACACATGCTGCGTGATCCAGGACGAGATGGTGTTCTTCGGAGGGTATGCCGGTACACATCTTCCATAACGCAGACTCAAACTATATGAACGACATTTGGAGCTTCAATGCGACGACGATGGAGTGGAGGGAAGTGCGCACCACCGGCGACGTGCCACAGAACCGCTCGAACTGCTCCATGAACTACGACTCACAGAACAATCGGTACGCGTGGAAGGTTATGAAGAATCATCGTGTTTGGCGGAGGAGGTTCCAGCAAGAAGCGCTTCAATACCTTAAGCATCCTAAACTGGGAGACCAAGGAATGGTTGGAGATTAAACCCAGAGAGGACGAACCTGCTCCTTGGGAACGGACCTACCACTCTGCCGAGTTCATATTCCCCTACCTCGTTGTGTTCGGTGGAGAGGGGATTGCCGACTTGGACGACTTATGGGTTTTCAACTTTATCACGCTTGGATGGAAGGAAGTGCAGATTCCCAAGAACAAGGTGAAGCCATGTGCAAGACGTTTTCACTCTTCAGCCATGATGAAGACTGAAATGATTGTGATAGGCGGCTGCCATAGTCGCTATCGATCACTCAACGACGTCTACTCGCTGGATTTAAAACCCCTTCTTGAAACTGGAGACGTGAGTAAGTTGGAATGGAAGGAAAGAAAACTCGAGGGGGCAACGTTCCTGACCAGGTGGGGTCATACGTCAACTGTTCTTGGCGATAAGATCTACGTCTTTGGTGGCCGATTCAGCAACGACCTTAACGATCTCTTGGCCATTGACCTCCAGGCAGGACAAATCAGAAATGTCAAAGGAGCATTGGACGCTCCTATTCCCCGTCGACGCCACTGCGCAGCATTTATGGGCTCAAGCCTTCTTGTGTTCGGTGGTTTCAACGGTGAGTACTTTAACGATCTCCACTACATCACATTACAGGACACTAGAAACTGGGTGGCCCGCTCTCAGATAGTAAACAAACTGACTCAGATGGTGGACAACCCTGCCTTCTCTGATTCATCCGTACAGCTGACTTGTGGCGAGTCAGTTTACCTTCACCGTTCGTTGATGCTGCCGACATTCAAATATTGGGAACTCGCTCTTAACGACTTCATTAGCTACTTGAAGGAGCTCGATAAGCCACGAGTGCTGGAACTTCTGAGGATGGTATACCTCGGCATGAATGAGAATACACGACCAGACTTAGTACTCACACAATTCGACGCTCGGATCGAATCCTACGATAGGATTGACGGACGTAGCTACTATAACCTCATCAAGAACCGGCTGAAAGGAAATGAAATCGAGTCCAACTCACTGGTGGTTCCCAACGAGGCTTCTGGACTAATTAAATTTAAGGAGTCGGATTGGGATGAGCTGTTCGCAGCTGGACTTCCTCTGACCGATGTCGAAGTTCGGGTAAACGGCTCAGTCTACCGTTCTAGCAAGGCACTGCTTGCACTGAACAGCGAATACTTCAGCAACCTCTTTTCTGGAGACTTCGCTGATGGCGAGAGCATTCAAATCAACAATCTAACCGAAAGGGTGTTCAGGGTCCTGTTGAAGTACCTGGAGTTGGAGGTAGCGTTGATTCCCGACACTTTCAACCAGCGGTAGTGGGTGGAGTTGCTGCAAGCCTCGAAGTACTATTCGCTGGAGCGGCTGACAAGTATCTGCGAGTACCAGCTGTCCCTCACCATTTCGTCAGACGCTCTGCCAACGACGCTGACCTTCGCAGTTCGACACGGTCTCGAGAACCTGAAGAACTTCTGCGCTGAGCAGTAGATCCGAAAGTACCTTGCCCATCCATGCAGAATCCAACGTGCGAACAGCAGCCTGACCTTCAACGAGTACGAGAAGCTGGAAAGCAAGTGCCGGACCGAACGTTAGCTCCAGCTACTAAAGAACCGGTTCTACAAGCTGTTGTACTTCGAGATCCAGCAGACGAGGCTCGAACGCAGCCGACTTCTGGATGTCAAGGGCTTCGAAAAGGAGCCACAACTTCGCCGCTAGTAATCCGAGAAGGAGAACAGCGAAATTAATTCTTGATTCGTTCGTTTGCTACTACACCAAATTATAATTTCTTGGCATCGCTTCGACACATGCTTTCTGACTTGGAGTTCGTGGTCACCAACCTCCGCAACTTGCAGGGTGGCAGGTATAAGGAAGCAGAGGAAAATCTATACAACTCAATGCGAACCGATCCACACATCACGAGGATCCTCCTCAGCAAAATCCTCAGTGGGCACCACGAAGGTAGCTTCAATGCTCATGCAGATTCAGTCAAAATGTCGGCAGCAAGTCTGCTCAATGCCAACTTGATCGAACTGACTGGCGACTCTTCTGAGAACTATGCGGCAGTCAGAGAGCTCATCACTGGGGTGATAGAAAACCCGAATGTGAGTGTAAAATGCAAGCCTTCGCTCCAGAGGGCTTTAACAGGCATAGTGGATGCAACCTGCCACAGTACTTGACAGTCTAGCATAGAAACAACTGAATGGATAGTCTTCACGAAGAAACTCTTCGAGGCGGGCCTAGCCAATCCGTGTGGGTATATGATGATGGAGGCATATTCTTCTGCTGAGATGAACGAGTCGTGCTTCTTCGAGTTCTTCAACGATATAGCACTGTTAAGTGTGGCAGACTTAGCCAAACCAGGAAAAAAGCCAGCAGATATCAAGGAGTGGGGCATCCACTTCTATCTGCTATTCGAAAGGCTGGAGTAAACCAATACCAAACAGCCGTCATTGGTGAGTAAGCAGCTGCTAGCAGACATCTGCAACAGCCAAGCCATCGTTGAACTGATAATGGTGGCCTACAAAATGGGTGCCCAGGAGCCGGTGCTGCTTGCATCGGACTATAACATCAACGGAATCAAGTTCGAAGTCTCATCAGGTACAGTCTTTTGCAAACATAGTCCATATGGCGATTCTGTGCTACCTTCAGCATCTCGAGGATAGCAAGGACTGCGAACAACTGCACTTGAATCTGCTATTTACTTGCCTGCCACTCTTCACTGCGACCATGAAACTCATGGCCGAGGCGCCCGATGAAATCAAAAAGAGAGACAATAAGGCTGTCGAATTCGTCATCAACATCATGAAGATGTTCAAGATTGCTATCAAAATGCACCGCTTCAGTGGGCTATTTCACCAATAAGCCAAGAATATGATCCTGCTGGTGCTCATCCCCTACTTACAGACTACCGAAAACGAAATTTACACCTTTGAGCACGACCCACAAGAATACTGTAGCTATGCTGACGACATCGTGGATAGGCAAAACTCGCAAACCTTGAAGTCAGAAGCTGCGGCTATCATTGAAGCCTTCATAGATGTGGTGGATGGGTGCGCCACCTTTGTGTTCCACATCGCCCTACAATCCATCTACGTGAATATGGAACTTCCCCCAACTTAACAACCGCCTCTTGTGTTAGGCTACTCCCAGTGTTTCTTGCTGCTCGCACTCATGAGCTGCCAGTACACACAGCGTCGCAAAGACCTCCTTGAAATTCTAAAGCAGTTCATGCGAAAGCATCAGCAGGTTGTCCAGCGTCTCAACCAAATGGAGCTGGTGTGGTACTTCATCTTCATGAGCTATAACTTCACAGACATCTTTCCAGACCCCCATGAAGGCGAGCATTTCATCATGCACGCCAGCAGCTATACTGGACATCAAACTGTGGTGCAGGCCAGTCTCGACTTTATTAGCAACATCACTGAAGACTACTACACAGACGCTCTGTTTAAGAGTAGCTGTGACAATGCTACGCTGGTCAGTTCAACTCAGCTATGGGACACCTTCAACCTCTACGTCACAAAGAAATTCGACAACATTTCCGAGGAGGCTATGATGTACCTCGCAAGCAAGATGTTTGAACGCATCAACAACGATTTGGACAAGATTAAGCAGAAGAGGTCCAAGGAACTGATGTTCATCCTGCGGTCGCTTGGAGTGCTCAGAGGGATATCCATCAACGTAGTGTATCTCAAGGATAAGCCTAAGCTACAGGAGCGGCTCTGGGATGTGGTTCACTTGTTGGACACCCCCAGGAGGCTGGATTATGTCAACGAGGTGCTGAACATAATTATGATGCTGCTCAGCTACAACAAGGATGAGGTCCTTGATAGGGAGCTGCAGCTACTCGAGCAGCTCGCCGAAGTGCAGAAGAATATGCGCTATCGCACCGTGTTCAACCCGATGTTCCGCATTTTAAACCTGTACATCACAAAGATGCCTCCACTGCAAACCCAACACACCCGTTTGCTGTTCCAACTCTGCCTGAAGACACTGAATCCGCAACTGCACGATACCCATGAACACGATACTGTTCAGGGGATTCTGCTTCTCCAAATGTTCGTCAAGAAGTTTGAGCAGGTCATCTGTTTGGAAGAAACCAAGTCTATCGTCAGCACTGTCGGCTCGCTCAATCTAAAGCATAAGATATCGTACTGCAGGATGGTGGTGTTGCTGGTCCTGCTGTACCCCATCGAACTTCGTCAAGGCATCGTGCAAACCAACAAGTTTCTGGAAACCTTACTTCGGAACTAGGAAATGTTCCAAACCCAATACGAAAGGAAGTTGCTGGTGATGGCCTTATGCTGGGCCATGCCAGTCGAGACAGACATGCTGGCTCTTGCCGAGATGATCAACGTTTGCATTCGCACCCTCGCAGCCTACGAAGAATCTTCCACGAAAGCAAACCTCACTTCAGTTGAGAATAAGGAATTCGAGTTGTCGGTGCAGAAGCTAAAGTGTGACTGGCACAAGGTTGACATCTATCAAGTGTTCAAGGAACGCATGCAGTGGATGCGGGATAGCAACTCTATCCTCTACGATCAGATCATCAAATCCCTGACCGGATAGCTTAGTGAGCAGCTACGCAAGATATCGATGGTCGTGACGATCGGTAATGTTCCTCGAAAGATTATGCGAGTCAATATGGGGAGAATGCGATAGCATGCATAGGTCCAGTCCGAATACGAACATGCCTGCCACTAGAAACTGCTTCTGGAGGAGGAGGACTCCGAGAACAAGTAAATGAGCGACATCGAGGACTCGTAGGATTAGGGAGTGGGGAATCGTATGAAAAAGCGCAAACTGTGATGGTTACTGGTGGGTTGCTGTTAATTATTTTGATGATCTATCCTTCGAATAAAGCAAGTGTTGCTCGAACCACCGAAAAGGTGTCTTTGAAGGGTCAACGGATCGTCGATTTGGGCAACCAGCGCGTACTGGAGAAAAGGATGCTAGCGGAATCGAACTTCAGCAAAAAATCGGAAAGTGCGTTGGAGGGTATAAAGCCGAACAAGTCGTCTGAAAAGAAGCTGGTGAGCAAAGTGCAACTTTCGCTGAATAGGGCAGTGGAAATAGCAATTGCCAAGCACTCTCCTTTGGTGCAGTCGCAATCAGAGTATGTCACTGTGCTTGAAAAGGCAATTGCATAGCTTAAGAGCAAGCTCAAGTAGGCAGAATCTAAACTACTAGAAAAGTCTGCCCAAAAGCCTGCGATTCAAGACAGCGGACAGTTTCAGAGCATGAACCACTACTTCAAACGGTTGGAATTGGAAAAGTACTATAACGACTCGCGCAAGCTCCTACTGACTTGTTCAATGGAGTTGATAGACTGCAAAGCGTTGTTACTGTGCCAGCAGCCTTATGTACCGAGTGAAAGGGTGGAGTCCATCGGAACTTTGCTCCACCGCAATGAGATGTTGCTGAAGACATACAACTACTATGAAGAGGAAGTGCCTGCAGTCACTGACAAAGTTCAACAGTAGCATCAGGAGGTCTTGGCTGAGTTAGAACAGTTGCGGCAAATTACTTGTTTCCAAGAAAAGACCATTCAACAGTTAAAGACCATCAAGCCAGTCGAGTAGAACTTTGACAGCGAAAGGAGATTGCTGCGCCATGAAATCAACCGTCTCTTCAAATAAAATGAAAAGCTTAGGAAAGACCTCGAATAAAAGTACGGTGAGTTCTTCGAGAGAGTCCGCACTACAGTTTCGGTGACTCCACAGAGTAGTAGGCTCCTCAGATACTACTTCGACATCTTCTCGGAAAACAACCGGCTGAGAGAAGATGTGCATAGCCTTACCATCGAGAAGAACTATATCGAGGAACGATTGATTCAGGAAAAGGATTGCTCAGGAAGGTTCGCGGAGGAACTGAAAAGAGTTCGGGATGGGCAGTCAACACCGGTGTTCCGTGAGGAAGATAACCCCCAGCTTGAGCTTCTTCTGAAAACAGTCTCAGACTTGAGGGAGAAGCTTCTTGTTACCGAAACACTACTTGACGAAGCAAACGCTCGCCTTAACGAAGCAGATGAACGAGGTACACACAAACTTCTCACTCCAGGTCCTTCTAACGATGAAGCTAACATCAGCTTTAGCGCAAATACCCAGATATCACCAATTCCGATCAAAGCGGCAGCGAGCCACACTAAAGACTCTGCTTACTAAGCCCTCACTGATCAACTGTCCAGCCAGCCAGCACTATTGGAACTATTCCATAAGTACAGTGCCGACTGTGAAGTTCTCATTGGTAGCCTGAAGGAAGACCTTGAAACCGAACGGTAGGATAAACAACGTACCCTACGTTGGTGCAAGAAAACATATTAGCTGCTAAAAAGCTCCAATCTACCATAGACTTAGATCGAAGCTCACCTACATTTACTATATGAATTGGACAATAGAGAAAAGTATACGCGTGTTCGGAGCCTTTTACGAGATATCGAGGGACTAGCCGAAGGCTTTGATCGATACGAGCGAAAGGAGGTCGAGTAGGAGCTCTCAGAGTATGTATCAGCACTCAAGAAGCGTGGAAATACCATCCGGTAGGTGGACAACGAAGATGGGAGTAGTGTTATGATTAATGATTGCCAGAGCGAGGCCTTCACTGATATGGAAAGGCTATCGGAATCAGAGTTCTGAGGAGAAGAGACCGCTTGGCTCTACTCAACTGATGATCGCTGAATATGATATCTGAAGGCATCGATCAATATTTGTAGACCGGTGGAACGAAGCCTGGGCCACCAGCGGCAAGAGGGGGTGGAGGTGCAAAACCAGGAGCTCCTGGGAATGGTTGCCCGAAGGCTGGTCCGTTGAATATAGGGCCAGGAGGGGGAGGTCCTTGGAAGCCAGGTCCGGCAATCGTTGGACCGAAACCAGGAGGAGGTAGAGGTCTTCCTGGGAATCCCTGAGTGACGACACTCTGCCCTCCAAAGACTTGAGGTGGCGGTGGTGCGAAGCCTGGCCCACTAGTCGTAGTGGTCGTGACGGTCTCAACAGCTCCGGCTACTGGCTGAAGTGGAGGGACAGGTCCTCCAGAAGTGAAGGTATAGGCAGGTGTGGTGGTAGTGATGCCGCCTGGCTGGTTGTATCCAGGAGGAACAGTTGGTCGTGTCGTGCAGCCACCCATCGTTGAAAGCAATGTTTTGATTATTATGGAAAATCAGGTTAGCAGCATTTAAAGTGCAGCGGCAGTTGATAGAATTCCACGCAGAATTTTAGTCCAATTCACGTAAATTTCTAATTGGGTAACCGCGTCTACCTTGCTTCTCAATACCAATTCGAATAATTCCAGTATTTGGGCGGGCAGTAGTTAGTATGCCGCAATTTGGCGTAACTTCCACCAGTGCAATGTAAATAGAATCGAAAACACATCAGCGTCGGAGTGGTTCACTTCTCCGAATACTAAAAGAAGTTAAAGTCAGGCTTCAAGTAGAATGAAATGCGATGCGCAAGTTCTTCCTCCGGCGATCGGATTTGCTTGTTCGTTAGAGCAAGGTAACGGCTGAGTTGCTTTTTGTCGATTTCATCATAATCGCGGGTCTCGCTCTCATCAAATATCGTCTTCCTCTCCTTCAAGTACTTTTCAATGATCTCCAGTTCACGTCCCTTGCTGTTGTTGAGTGTCGTTATGAGGTTGTACAGGCGATTTCGCATTCTGAACACTAACGAACGCGGGTAAATGTCTAAAAGCTCGCGCCTGATGGGGTCTGTAAAGTCGGTCTCCACAAGCTTTCTATTCAACAGCAACGACTCCACGTTGCTGAGCATGTAGAGCCCGCAATCGTGAAAGTTGGTCTGTCTTGGCACCAATAGCTGATAGTCAGGTAGGTTGTCGTCGGTAATGGTGATATCTGCCTCCGGATGTAGCTTCTTGCCGACCAGTTCGCACTGTAGATATCTACGTCACAGCATGTTGTACATTCTGACTGCCTCAACAACTGACTTATTCTTCTCGTTCATGCTATCCATGAAGAGGATATGTGCACGACCTTTTGATGGGTCCACAAGTCCCCAAGGCCTGAACACGACGATCAGGCTCCAGTGACCAGGCATATTCACTGGTATGATGATAAGCTGCTTGGCAAACAAATCCACCTTCTTGGTCCACTTGTGGATCGACGTGTAGTTATTTTGTACCCGTAACTCAAATTATTGCGGTACGTTGCGGCCGATCCTTTCCATCTCCATCTCATCGCTCATAAGATCCTTGCCGATTAGCTGCGTGCAGAAGTAGGTGTTGAAGACGTGAACTCGCTCACGGAAAGTGGCGTCGATGAAATGCACTTGCATGATCGACAAATAGAAGTTGATTAGGATATCGTTCATATCCTTTCCAGGGCGCAAAGTTTCCATATCGTTGCGATGGATGCAGTGGTTTAGGTAGTCGAACCTCCAGTCCTTCGAAAGATCGGCAGGACGGGGGTCTACTTTCTAGAGTTCTTGGCGACGTCTCATAATCACCTCTTCTTGGTTCTTTCGTTGCCTAAAGTAGTCGAAGACAGTACTGCAAAAAGTGTTCGCTGAGGTTGATCCGAGACTGCATACTTACATCGATATCCTCATCGCGTCGGAGGAGATGTTGGCTCACTTGAACATCGTCAAGCTTCAGGCGACTAAGGAATTTAAGCTGTGGTAGCAGCGATTCCTCCTAATCCTGTTCATCTTCCAAAGAGGATTTCACGCGGATGGCCAAGGAAAGCGCCACCGCTCCACTAAACTTCTATGAAAAGCATCCCCCAGCGACCTCTTCGATAAGGCGGGCGTTCAGCAAAGCGGAAAAGCTCTTCTCGGTTAGTGGGTTGCTCGTGTTGACGTGTCGCTCTTCCATTGCTGATTTGCTAATAATTAAGGTTATTAAGTCAGGCGGGCCGAAGCCAACACTTGTACTGGGCGCCTTGAAATTATATTATCCATGAGCGGGCTTGCGACCATTCAGTTCAGCAACCCTATTCCTCGTCGCCGGTATTTCTAACAAAAGCCACCCAACGACACCTCGAGAACACCAGCCCCCCAACGTGTGCACATGTCGCCTCGGAGTACCAGTCTGCAGTTTCGAGAAGCCAGAATTCGGCATGGTTCGGCCTAGAGTGGGCTATAAATCCGCATCGAAGAAGAAACAAAGCGATTTAAGTAGGACATGGCCCGACTAAACGAGGTATTTTGCTGTGCGTAACCATAGGAGCATAACCAACTGAGCCAGGACCTCCGCTTGCTGGAAAGCTATAATGAATCGCTAAACATCCGCAACATCTTGGAGCTGGAAAGAATCGTCTATCTGCAGGACAGGATAACCCAGGAAGAAGATTGGTACAAGCTGCGGACCAGCAATAACGAGCTGACCACAAGGCTATGACGGCTGCGACTTTCCTACTGAATAACAACGAATTTCCGCGAACTATTGGAAAAAGCTTAGCACAACGGACAGTTATCAGTAGTTCAGTTGGGGTTGTAGGAAGTCATGGCCAGACGTTTCTCGATTTCCCTCATAATGACCTTTTAGCATCCAGCCACCACTACCCGATCAACTCCAACCATTCTGTTCAGCCACCGTTTAAAGTCCATGCTCTCCTTCTTTTGCTGCTCAAGTTCGTCAGAGTTGTTTTCCAGCGCCTGCTACAAGCGGGTGAGTTGATGTTCCAACTCAACTATCTGTCTTTCGTATTTTTCCTTAAGTTCGTAGAGCTGCACGGTGTCTGGTCGGCTGGTCTCTCGCTCTCTGCAGGACTGGCACTCAAAGCTGTCTATGCTGTTATAGAGCTTTTCTGAATCGAGTTATTAGATGCGCTTCTTCTGCTCGCGAATTAGCTCGTTGAGTTTGCGAATGCTGCTCTACTTGCTTTGTAGCTGCTCCTCCCGTGATTCTATTGCCTTTTTGCTCTCTTCTAGGATCTCTGTGAATTCCACAAGTTGGCGGTTGGCAGCTTCGAACTCTGCTGATCGTTTTTCTAACTGCCTAGTAAGGTCATCGATTCTTCGTTGGAGGCTACATCGTTCCTTTCCGAACTCTTAGCGAAGACGCTCCTCCCCTTCAATCATCTCCTGCAAACTTTCCTGCAATGCCTTCTGATTAGCGAGAGACCTTGCTAGCGCACTCTCTAGTTCCTCCATCCTGTTGCCAACGAAGTGTAACTAACCCAACCCCTTGCCATTTCCATGCATCTGCGTGTTTTTGTTGCTGATCTTCATGCTAACAATCGGTTCCTATAATCAACCAACTAATGATCGACACGAAGCACATCAACGCATTGATGCGGCGGTTGGAAGGTCACCCACCAATAATAGCAGCCTTCCTCACCAACAGCTAGAGTACTACATTTGAGAGCCTAGACAACTTGATAACCCACAACATTAAGGACAGCAATCTTTACACCACGATTAGTGGACTGTACAACGATGGGCTATACATCGTCAAATACAACCTGTTCAACAAGCAGGAATCGGAGCTGCCAATGGAGATGATTGTAGAGTTGGAAGGCATGTCAGTGGTGCTCAAGAACATTGGAGGCGAATTTGTGTTTGGGGTCGTGCTCAAACAGGGAGAGCTGGCGGCAGCTCGTATATTGGTCAGTCAAGTTATGGATGAACTGGACAAACAGCTACGTATGATCATCGAAGCTGCCGAGGCTTGAGCTGCGTGTGATATAATGTGGGTGCTTTATCCCATTCGCAATTATATGCGGAAAGAAAACGTTTTCGGTCAGGCACGGCTCACCGGCGACTTTCCCAGGCCATCCGGTTACAAATTTATACGAGGGACTTCAACAATATCCAGTAGGCAGCTCCAGGATCCAGCTAAGACGAGCGAGGGGCTACTCAGTAGATTGCGCTAGCCGTTGAAACTCGACAGTCTATACAACCAGCGCATGAGCATACTCAAGGATAAGGAACCAGCCATACAAATGGATGCCCCGAAAAAAGAACCACATAGGCTAACTGAAGAGCGTTAGCGAAACCCAGTCCCAATCGATCGAGCAATCCCCGATAGATTAGATCGTACCCAGCATAGCCGACTCCGTTAGCAGTAACTAACGCGAAAGGAATCCGCGAAATGCCTTCTGAAGGTGCCCGGGTTAGTGGGCTTAACTAACATCGGCAACACATGCTTCATGTAACCGTTTGGTGGACATGCAGGAACTCTACTCTTCAATGCTTGTTCAACCTGCCAGACTTCAACGATTACTTCATCACGGGCAGATACCGTGGAGAGCTGAAGTCCACTGGAAGAGTTGCGGATGCTTATGGAAAGCTGGTGAGTCTCATCAGAAGTTCCAACAGCAAGTATGAAACTCCCTCGGTACTGAAGTCAGCACTGGGTGCCAGGAACAGCCAGTTCGCTGGATACGCACAGCAGGATGCGCAGTAACTATTGTCGACGTTGCTGGAGTGTATTGGCTAGGATCTGTCAAGAGTCAACAAGAAATCCGTGCCTTACAAATAGCTCACAGCTGACACCAAGAAACATTCACTGCAGACGATCGTACCTATTGAAACTATTCAGAGCAACGACTGGTGGAAGTATTACCGCGACCGAGAGGACTCCGTCATATTCGACTTCTTTAGCGGGCAGTTGATGTCAAGGGTATGCTGTTCGCGCTGCAACAATGAATCCATTGCCTTCGATATCTTCAATGACCTGCAGCTGAGCTTCACAAAGGGTTAGACTGAGTTGAGTAAAATGATCGAGCAGTTCCTGCGAGAGGAGGTGCTCGCCGACGACTACTTCTGCTCCAACTGCAAACGTACTGGCAAGTGTTACTTTAGAGCATCGACAATCCAAGAGAAAACTTAGCTTATTCCGACTTCCAAGGATATTGGTTCTGCAGCTCAAGCGCTTTTCCTACGGCAAGTGGCGTAAAGAGAAGATCAACACCCGTGTTAGCTTTCCAGACGAGCTGGACCTTTGCAGCTTTACGACGGAATCCAAGGATCAGTCGGTGAGCAACAGTCGATATACGCTGGTCGGGGTTGTCAATCACTCAGGCGGTATTGATTTCGGACACTACACCGCGGAGTGCCGAAACCCGAGCAACCAGAAGTGGTACACGTTCAACGACAGCCATGTAACAACGAGCAGCTATGACCAAAGCCAGCATCACGAAAGCAGCGCGCCGTACCTACTGTTTTACTCTAAGAACTCGCATTGATGGCTGTTCCTACTACCCCTTGAACCGATAAAGAACAGATATTTATTTAGTATGGTTCGGCATGAATGCATCAAATGCTTTTTTACTGTCGAGACATACGAGGTTAAGCAACAACTCAACGTGAGGTCGTCAATGAAATAATTTGTAGTTTTCTTCAAGAAGTCAATCGTTATTCGTACACCAATAGAATTGGATCTTTCGAGCTCAGTGTTAAAATTTAAGTATGGCTGCGCTTTTAGAGCTCCAGCCTCACATTCGACGACCATTCAGAGTAGCTGTGGTCAACAGACCAATCAAGAGTAGCTACTTGTGGTCACTAACAATGGACCTCCTCCTGTTCGGCTGGTTTTTTTACCTTGATTGAAATTAATGGACCTTCAAGCCAACTTGGTGCGTTGATTTCACTGTTAAATGAAAGCTTATCATCTGGGTCCTCGAAGGAACGAGTTCAGATAGTACCCCGAACCAAATCCAGCAGTAAAAATTCCAACTGCTCCGCCTGCCAGCCAAGGAGCCTGCTTCTCGTTGTACTCCCGCCATCTCCTTTCGGCTTCTGCTTGCCCTGCTCGGTGTCCGGCCTCACTTGCGATCCTTTCGATCTCTCTTCTCATGTCTTCGTTCACGTTCATAATACCAATATATTATTATCATAGAACAAGAGGACCCGGTGAATTTTCCCTAAGTCTTTATCAATTCAGTTGAGCCAACCGTCTGCCGTCTTGAAATGAATGGTGTTCAATCCGACCACTCTGCATCAATACTTTGAATATCCCCTGCTTACGGCCATTGCTCCAGTAACCACTATGTACTCTACCGCATTTGTCGATGGTTCTGCCCACTCCATGCTTTAATCCTTGTTTCCACTACCCCTCGAATATTGATTTATCGGACATGTTTGTATATTTTCCATGGCCATGATACTTGCCCTTCTAAATTCCTCCTTTGTAGGTATCGCCGTTCTTTAGCTGAAATATTCCTTATCCTTGCATGCAACCATTCAAAAATTCTCCTTAGTATGACGAACCTGAAAAGAACTGAAGAGATCCCTTGCCGTGAGGTCTATTTGATTGAATCTATCCCTCATATAGGGAGCCGCTACGGTAACGAATTGCACCGATACCTTACAGGATCCCGTCTTTTATCTCTCCGGTATAAACCTAAATACATCCACTCGAAAAGGTTATCTCGCACCAACCGTTGAACAGATCATTTGTGAACTCTCCTTTGTAGATAGTGCCATCCTTGAATTTGTAAATTCCTCTGCCTTCCCTCCGGTTTGATTCCATAATTCCTTCGTACTGATCTCCTTCCCGGAAGGAAAGTTTGCACTCACCACTTAGCTAGCCATCCTTGAAGTTGCCATCTATATTGAACCCGTTTCTCTGATGGTAGCTTCCCCTCCCTGTCGGGACACCATCTTGGAACCCACCGTGAAATGAATCACCGTTGCTAAAGAAGACCCTTCCAGTTTGGGTGAGTTCACCATTCCAGAAGCCACCTTCATAGACGTCACGGGTTCGCCGGACGAACCTTCCTTGGCCTGCGATAATGTATTGGTTGTCGATTGCCCCTTCATAATAGTCCTTGCTGCGAAATACGATTGTTCCTTTTATGAACTGTCCTTGGTCGAAGACACCAATCAGCTCTTCGCCAGTTTCATACTTCAGAGATCCTCTATTGTGAAACAGACCATTCCAAAAGCCTCCTTAATAAGTGGAGAGGGATTCGACACCATCAACGATGGTAAGTTTACCACGAACTGCTTAACCTTCGGTCCACTAGCCTTCGAATACTGCACCGTTTGCAAATTTGAGCTTTCCTGAGCCTTCCGGAAGCCCACTTTCAGCACACTGCCCTTGATAAACAGAACCATCGGAGTACGGAATTGTAATGTTCTGCCCCATGAAGAATATTCTATGCAATAGCCGATGAAGCCACACCAATCTTTTTCTGTGTTATATAATGGAGGAGGAGTTAGTTTCACCGAATTACTACTTAGGAAGGTGCCTACCCAACCGACTCACGGCACTTCGTAGACAGAACCGCGAGAAGGTGTCCATGGTGTGCGACGTGACGTCACGTGAAAGGAGTAACCTATCGATCGAACGGACAAGCTCAAAATTGAAACTTAAGAAAGAACTCAGCAGGGGAGCCAGTTTGAAGTTGAAACAGATCACTTAGCCCGAACTCAACCCGCACCCGTACCAATTCAAGGATGAGTATGGCGATCGGTCGAAGCGCGAGTCACCTGGTTTATTTGCTGGAAAAATGGACAAAAGTCAAAGCAGGCTCCCATCGATCATAAGGGAATCACCACCACAAAAGCTGCCAAGCTATAAGCAAATACTCAGCAGGTTGATTGCTCGTCCGGAGCCCCCAAGACAAGCATTCGATGAAAATCTTATCCTTTCTGTGCAGAAATCAGATCAATCGGGAAAGTCCAAGAGCAAGTCGAGTCGGAAGATGCCTCGAGTAGTGGACGTTTTTTAACTTTACGATCGTAAGAAGAAGATGCGATGCTCCCGGGAAGCCGTCAGCAATGAATCAGCAGAAAGATCGTCCGAACAGCATAGTAAAGTGGCAAACGAATTACAGCCTTGCAGCGAAACCATCCTGTAAAGTCCAGTGCTTACTGTCGACGACTTCGAAGACAGCCTGAAGATCATGGACGAGCTCCCGTTAAAGAGCTGTGAGCCTATTCGGAGCACCCTCGCGAAGCAATTAGCCAGCATCAGCAATAACATGGAGAAATTTGAGAGGTTGATTGTGCATGTTGCTACGGTCATCCCCTAGCTCCCCATGGGCAAACAGTTGTGTATTCGCATCTACGAGAACTGGGGAGACAGGCAATTTGTAGGCCTAAACGGTGTTGAATTCTTCAACGAAAATGGCGACAAGATCATTCCGAGTAAGCTATACTGCGAGCCAGAGGAAGTTCCTTCATAAAATTCTCATGATAACCGTGTCGAAAATCTGGTGATGGGGCTACCTTACCACACAAGCACAGCCAACAGCTGTTTGATGCCAGTCAGTAACCTGTCGGTCAACACAATAACCTTTACGTTTGAGAACTTTGTGCGACTTTCGATGATCAGACTGTGGAACTACAATTGCTCCGCTACGGCAGCACATTGTGGGGCGAAGGTACTACCGACATTTGAACATAGACAATCGAAGTCAAGTTCGACGGAACATTCATCTTTGTAGGTGGGCTGCAGAAGGCCAATGGTAGGCTGCATGAGTATTGGCGTACCTGCGAGACATTGCTGTTCACAAATGAACAGAATCTGCTGAAGAAGATCAGTCAGAACGACTGGCTAAACAAGTTGGACTATTCTCAGATCGATCAGGCGTCCGAGGACTAGCTCTCTACTCTCAATAACTCAGAGGGACTTCGCTTTACCAAGGGCAATGAGACCATCGAGTTGGAGGTATTTGAAAATTATGGGCACCCTCAGGTCTTCAGGTTTGTCAAGATCAGCTTGTTTGACTGTGACGGTAACGAACTCAGTTTTCGGATAAAGTAAGGTCGCTCCAAGGAGTATCCGATGGTCGCTCGCAGCATTCATTTAAGTATTCTCGATAGCAAGCCCTTGCAGCTCATCACAATAAAAAATACATGCGACGAAAAGGCTTTGAAACGGATTCGGTTGACGATCGACAACCGAAGAGTGTATGATGCAAGACTTAATAAATTACGCGAAGAGCAGAACATCTATCTGTCGACAAGCATTCTCTATGGGCCAGTTATCACCAAACAGGTATGGGGTATTGAGTGATTCAGAGCATGATGTGGGCGAAATCGGTATAATTCATCCTCCGACCCCAGAAGAACTGCCTGATGGTGGGCATTAACAAGCTCGAGCTGTACGATCATTTAGGCATCCCCTTATTACGCTCCAGACAGATCCGCTTTCGTTGTAACCACCCAACCAACTTTGATGGTGGATAATTAGAGCCA
>ERZ724508.342-NODE-342-length-33672-cov-5.432906_pt1 | contig 33672 bp, 51 predicted proteins | sample MGYA00376041_ERZ724508 | MGnify/ENA primary metagenome ERZ724508 (study PRJEB28724, sample SAMN07190887) | wastewater metagenome | isolation source: effluent of sewage treatment plant in Hong Hong | place: USA: Christiansburg, Virginia | collected 2016-03-01 ...
AGCATCAACAAGTACTACGGATCCAAGATTGAACGAGTGTCTATTATGGTCGATACTGCCATCCGTGGTGCCCTCACCCCCGACTCAAAAAGTAGAAGTTATCTTCATGCAGGACCTCTCGAACTACAATCGCTTTCCTGGATCGATAGGCTGAGATTTCGGATTACTATATACATGATCCGACTATACAACTGGTACCTCACCTTCCGTGGTACTTCCTTGGACGAAGCCATCGACGACAGAACTGTTGAGGTGATGAATCGACGCATGGCTGAATATGGTTTCAAACCAACCGATAGTCGCACATTCGATGCGTGATTATGTATTTTGTGTATGTTCGATGGAGTGTCATTTGGGAATCTCTGCTGTCGATTCGGCGAGCTGTCTGGCTGCCTCTCTTTCCAACAGCTTTCTGACAGACACGTTGCTGTGCACTGCCTTTAGATTGCCATAGTTGCGCAGCAGATCATCAGCAACGTTCTTGGCGATCCTCTCCTCGATATTTACGTAGGACTGTTTGGAGGTGCGGGTGTTTTTGTCCCATTCGTCCTGACCTTCCTTCTTTTTTTCCAACTTCTCTTTCAACTCTTAAATTCTCTCTGACTAAGTTGATAAATTACGTGTTGATTTTTCGCTTGCGACTGACTTGGCAACCGAACCCTTGCTGACCTACGTCTTCTTATCCTCATCCTCTTGCCTCTGCTATTATTGTTTGGCTTGCTCTTTGATTCGCTTACGATTGTTCTCCTTCCAATCCTTATCCTTTTTGATATCTTCGATCTTGTTCTTCAATGTGCTCAGCAATGCGTTCACCTAACTAACATTAGTTGTACCTCGACTTCGTCAATAAACTTTTCGATATCAGTGTTTGTGAAGAAATCCAGCAGCTCATCTGCTTCTTGCTCTTACTTCTTTTCAATCTACTCTTGTGTTCGAGCCCAAGCAGGTTTTTCGTTGCCTTTCGGCTGATGACGCTTTCCTGAAGCCTACCCCGACTGCTTGGCAGGTTAACGATCATCTTTGGGCTGAGTCTTCTGCTGAGTATCGTTATTGTTTTGGCTTGGGTCTGACACTCCCAGTCTCAGTCTTTCCCTTTATCTATCTGCTTGCTCTTTTATCTTCTGTTGCCTTTCCTGCTCCTTCATGAAGGCTTCTTACTGTTCCGACTTAGCACTGGCAATCTTATTCTTGAATTCCTCCAACCATTTCTTGTGCTTATTCAGAATAGGGTTCTTTTCTACAATCAGGCCTTTTGGTACTCTTGCGAACTTTTATTTCGTCGTATTTCTTGGTGGGTACCAGTCCCAGCTGGTCTGCAGGCATCACTCGCGCACAGAATATGCTACATCATGGAAAGTCGTACTCCTTCTTAACGGGCCCTGGATTTTCGTTTGGCCGGCTGCACAGCATGACTCCCTTGAAGTTATTGATGCCGTCTGCATAAAACTTTGTGTACTTGCGTCCATCTCGCACGTTGTACAATTAACAATAGCAATTATATTGAGAAGTGATCGCCCAAAGGCAGTTTGGTGTTCCGATTAGGTCAGAAGTTCTCGTGTGCGTTGACCAGACTTGCCGATTCGAAGATGTCGCTTCGACTGTTCCATTCCAACTTGATGTTGAGTTTTTTGTCTTCCTGCATTACAGCGAAATTGTACCGGATCCTCATTGGGAATGATGGTTTGCTGGTAAACGCCATCGAGGTGGTTCCCATCCTTAAAGTGCCAAGTTCCGTTCTTCGTGGGTTTGTTGTTCTCAAAGTCGCCTTCGAAATAGGTGCCATTAGGGAAAATCCAACGACCCTGAACTATCTTGTTCTCTTTCCATTCTCCAATTAGTCGCATCCCAGTGTCACTATAAGTATAGTTGCCCTTGCCGTGCTTCTTGCCAAACTGCCACCAGCCGGAATAAGTGTCCTTGTTTGCGTAAGTGTAGGTTCCCTCCCCATGCTTCAAGCCATTTTCCCACTGTCCATAATACTCTCCCTTATCTTTGTAGGTCAGTCTTCCGATTCCGTGTTTGCGGTTGTTACGGAACTCACCATCGTACTTGTCCTCATTTGCATAAGCATACTTTCCTTTGCCATTACGAACTCCATCGGCATAGTACCCGTCGTATTGGTCGTTGTTGGGGTACTGTGCAAGCCCCCTTCCGGTGTAGTCTCTTGAAGAGTTTCCTGGCTTGCCGCCTTCTGGTGTGAACTGGAATGGTTGTCCTCCCTCCTCTTCTGCCATCGGTTATAGATTTTGAAAAATAATTAATCACGTTGTCAGCTGGCTAACTTCTCCAATCGCTGTTTGACCCAATCCGATACGCTACATTAGTGATGGTGTACTCCTGTGGGTACTGGGTATTCCGCTAGAGCTAAGCTCGAGGAGGCTTATCAAACTCTCGAATCATACTCTGCTGTAACTTCTTCTCGTCGGCGAGGAGCTTACGTGCCTGATGAATCTGGTGCATCATCGTACTGTTCTCTTCCTTTATCATCTTCAGGTCCATGAGAATTCGTTTGTTGGTGTGCTTGAGCTTATTCAAGTCCCTTTCGTACTATTAGTGACCATGTGAATCTATCTTCTTGCTTAGGTCTAACACTGCTGTTTTTAGGTCACGAAGTTGCCCCTTAACTTCATATACCCCAGTCATATCTGTTGAAGACTCTTATTCGTGAGCCGACCGATTAATCCGCTGCCGATCGTTGTGACCTGCCATCAATGTCTTTTTGCGGTCATGATAGTTATTTCCTTTTGGAATCGTCACTCCCGTGTTTCTTTTCATATTTCCCTCCATTATCAGACTCTTGAGCCACTCACTATTCGCAGCCAACTTTGCTTGAATCTATGTTAAATTATAGTGTACGTGTGCAGATCGCTTGGTCTTACTGGCAGTCCTTGCTTGACCTGTTCTGCTGTTTTCTTTATTCATTCTCATCGTGAAAGTTTCTCCCATGTAATTTTTCTTGCGCTGGGACTATCCGTTACTATCGATCGGCGTCTTTACATCTTTGCCTTCCCCAGTATCGTGTTGAGAGTTCCTTGAGAGCACCAAAGACTCTTCCGATACTAATGCCAGTTCATGCACTCCGTTAATTTCATCCATTAGTTTGACAAAGCCCTTGGACATTAGATCGTACTTGGCCATGACGTAGTCGAAGTCGACAAGTCGCTACAATAGACTGATCCACTACCTTTTCCTTTTCCTTGCGATAGGACAACAGTTCCGCTTCGATCTCTGTCTCCAATATCTCAATACGATTCACGACCTTTTTGCTGGCAACTGAATCACTCAAAGTGTACTGCGATCGGCCTTAGCTGACTCATTCTTGAGAAATACCAGTCGCTTGAGCTACCGTCGTAGGGTTAACTCCCACAACTCCATCTCCTCCACCAAAGCAGAATAAGAAAGCTGGCTTCTATCTGTCATTTGAAACTCTGGTAATTTTAATTGAAGCTTTGGGATGTTTCAGGCTTTAGTGGATGCCTTCGACGGTGAGGATGATGATGAGTTGTGGCAGTTCCGCGATGTTCGGTTCGATCTCGTGTCATCATTCAACTATCTCCCTTGGGAGAAGGTGAGCAGTGTGATGCAGAATGTGTAAGACGTAAAGGGTAATCCTGGCGAGACGGGAGTTCTGTTGGTCAGCAATATGAGAGTGATCTGGTACATGCACAACAGCAAGGAAAGCAACATTTCAATCGGTTACGATGCTATCACCCGCGCTGAGAAAAAGGTGATGTTTCTGCCCAACTCTCTTACCAAATACGTGCTACAGCTCAAGGCAGTGAGAGGTACTTCCCGCTACGAATTTCAATTCGCCAGTCTCCAAGATGACTCGCAAACGACCTACGATATGGCTCTCAAGTACTATCGGTAATGTATTGTGTGATGATAGAGCAGCTTCAGAAACTGTGAACTTCCGCAAGGTTCAAATTAGAGGGAATGTGGCCAATAAGAACTGCTAACTCCAGATGATGAACAATGAGTAGGTCAAGTCTCGCTACACCAACGTAAAGTATTTTATCGAGTCGTCGCAACTGATCGGCAATCTGATAATCAGTAATATCAGGATGGCATGGATCGGCAAAGATCCAACCTCCAATTTTAGCGTCCCTTGGGTCTGTATTCGCTCTATCAAAATCAAGGAAAATTTCGATATGGATACTATTACCATCGAGGCCAAGGATAGGTTTGGGTCTTTGGATTTCATTTTGTACTGCAAAGAGATGCAGCAGATTGCCACAGAGGCCGGAAGGCTTCATGAGACCTATCGTCTAAGACCATACCTAGGCTACGACTTGGGGACTTTAAGCCAACCTGAATAAAAAATCAAAGAGTTCAAGGAGGATATCGAGATCGTGCAACCTATTATCAACATTCGGAAGCCACGTCGGCAGAACTATCAAGTCGGAGCACTCAACAATGTAAATGCTGTTGATGAACGTAGAACTCAGACCTCGGCAACATAGAATTTAGCTAATAGCTCGGACTTGCGATCGAAGCGCTTCCCGAAGGCACTACCGTAGCAGATTTATGGGAAATTCTACGCACGTGATTCGTTTTCAACAGTACTCAATATCATCAGCCCCTTGGACCGTGATTTAAGACGCTTGTTACAACATAGCTGTTCAGGAAGGTTTCCAGATGATCGTTACTGCTCCTCTCCGCAGCGTTCATTAGCAATAAGCACTTGCGGAACTTACTTGCTCGAAGTTCCTCGCTAGAATCAGTTCTCCGACTTTCACAGTAGGATTTCGGTGGATGTATGTTTCCCTTATCGCCAAATTCCCTCAGCAGGTCATTGATTGGTTTGAGTGCTTCGGTTCCACACAAAAAGGCAACCACACAGCTTCCCACCATCCAAACATCATAAGCAAAGCGGAGGTTGGCGTCGTAAGGCCGACCAAAGAATTATGGTGGACGGTAATTCTGATCCGTGAGATTATTGAAAAGAGGCTTGTCCGAACTACTTTTCAAGCATCTCCCAAATCCGCCGAGCTTGAGCTTTGCGGGATCGGTGTCCACAAAGTAAATGTTGCTGGGTACGATATCCATGTGAGAGATGTGTTTCAAATGTAGATTGCTCAACCCAGTCATAATGTTCTTGAAGTCGATGATTATCTGGTTTGGAGACACCATCAGCTCTTTCCGGAGGAGGTTAATATCGCTGCATCGTTGTTGGTAATCCTCAGTAATCAAGTAAGCGTAACCTGCCTTCGGATTCAGTCTACCCTCGTAGTAACAGAGAAAGCCTTCGTAACTGTCTTTTAGCTAGTTGGCCATTTCAACTTCCCTTGCCAGCATCAACCTCTGCTCCTCTTTAAGACTTACCATATCGTATATGACGAGTCTTGCCCCTACCTCCATCCCCATAGTCTTGTAGCGTACCCTGAACTATCTATCGGTGAGTTTCTCCGCCTCCATCAACTTATCTGTGAGATGCGGTTCATACTTCATCAGTTTTGACAGTTCCGTCCTTTCAAATGTTGTTGGGAGGGTTTGTTTGAATGGTGCGAATTTATTCAGAATATTGACCAAAATCCTTGATGTATCGTTCTTGTCGGTTAAGGCAATAAGCAATGCATTAGCCAGATCGTTGATGTCCTTGCTGTTGTATGTCGTGTCAAGATTAAATAGGATGCTGTCACACTCCCCCTTCGAGAGGTCACTCAGCCTCTTTACTCTGTCGAGTAATTCCTCTCCCTTTATCATCTGAAGTACTAAGAGAAGGAAGGCCGACAAATCTTCCCGAAGAATGTTCTCACTAGCATTCTGTCTACCCTCATCGAAATTGACAATCTTAGGAATGAAACATAATCCTCGTCTGACCAGCAAGATATTCTTGAGTTGAAGATTCCTGATAGCGAATCTACGTTGTTGGAGCAGCACAAGACTGTCGAGGATGCTATAGCACAGGCCCAGCCGATTTTCCATGTCAAATCCCTTATAGAGCTGCGCAAGTGTCAGATCTCCATGCTCCATTACGATAAAGGTGAATAAGCAATCGTTCCAGTCGTATTAGCGGGAGGGCTCCAAAATCTGTAGCAGCTTGTCGTTAGGAGTTCCAGCTATGAAGTTGCTGTTGGCAATAGCGTGTCGAATATGCGAACATCCTTCGGGAGCATGCTTCGGAACCTTTAGCATTCGAATGAGCACTTTATCCTTTGTTGATCCAGTCTTGTATAGACCTTTAAATAGCACCTCTCCTTTGGCACTATCTTGGAAGACTATCTCCTAGAAGACATCGGCGATATTGTCGACTTCTGCCAGAAGCTGCAGCTCAAACCGAAACTGGGAGTTCTTGAACCTACAGAACTTCTTCTGATAGCCACGATACTGTATGAGATACTTTTGCAAGAGATCTAGGTTCGCGATTCGATTCTTTACGTGATAACGGAGTCCCTGCAGGATCAGCCCAAAAAGAATTTCACCACCGTCAAACAGTTTAAGATTCAATCCTTGGTCCATGACTCGATTAAGATCACTGAAGGTGATGTCTCGTTTCTCCCTGTTTATTATCGGAATCAGCATTGAGAATGGTCTTGACTCCACTGGAAAATCGAACAGTAGTTCGAGCAACAGCAAACAGAACGACCAGATGTCTTGACAGCGAAAGTCTTCACCTTGATACGTCGGAAACAACACTTCAGGAGACCTGTAGTTTCCACTGCCAATTGCTCCAGTTACAGTCATCCCTTCCTCAGAGCTTGCATCGTTGTACAGCCGTGCACATCCAAAGTCACTGAGCTTGACAGTGAGCTGGTGATTCTCCTTGAACACGAGATAGTTGCTTGGTTTTATGTCACGATGGGCTATGCTCAGCTTATGCAGTGAATTCAGAGACAGGCAGGCATCCAAGCAAAGCTCCAACCGCATTTCGATGGGCTTGTCTTTGAGTCTTGATAAGTCAAAATCAGCTCTTTCCATGATAATGTAGGCCTTGTAATCGATGCTTTCCTCACAGTTGTCGAACTATCTAGCTCGGTAGAACTTCACGATATTGGAAGGAGCCAACTCTTCCGGACAGTTTGAGATTCGAGAGATGATATCCATCTAGCGGCGGGCATTCTGTAAAGCACCCATCTTATCTGGGTCCTCGGAGTAGCCTCTCACCATTATCACTTTCAGTGCAACGTTGAGAGGCTCTTTTTCGCGCTTGCCCTTATATTTTGCTTCATAGACCGTTCCTTGACCGCCCCTGCCAATTTCATCGGTAACATCCTGCACAACAAGCTCAGGTAGTAGCCAACTCAGCCAGTACGTGTGTTCTGCTTTAAGCTGAAATCGATAATCGTGCAGGCTAGTCGAAGGCTGCGACTCCATACCGATATGGTATCACTCCTATCATTATAAGATGGAACATAGCGGTGGCAGTGCCATCTCGCAGTATTAATAATTCGTAAATGGAGGCCAAGGAACAGAAGCAGCTCAACCCCTACCACAATGTGAAGCTCGACTCCTCCATTGACTTCAAGTTTCTTGCAACTCAGGTCGGAGAGAAGCTGAAGAACCCAAACTATAAGGCAGAGTGGAGAGTCACCTTCCTGAAAGCACTGTTTGAGGAACTTAAACCATTGTTGACTCAAGGAGGTCTCGAACGTATCGAAAAGACAGTACCGATGAGTGATAATGTAGGCCCAAGATCTCTTTTACCAAAAGCTAGAGGAAGAGAAAGCAGAGCAAGCAAAAGCCATCGCCGAAGCGAACATTAAAAAGTCAGAGAAGAAAGAAGCCAAGAAAACTGTCCGTCTAACTGGGCGTCGCAACAAATTGGGCTACGAAGAGGACGACATGCCATCAAGCAACTCCGAAGATGATAGTTGAAGAATGTTAAAGTGCACGCCAGCGTTATCATTGTATGTAGTTGAACCAAGTGGCGATAGAAAACTCCACTAGCAGTCCGATTCCGAGACAGCTCAAGGCCACGAAGAGTGACACCCCTATGATGAGTAAAGTGAAGGCCATTTCCCCGAGGTACCAAAGTACTATTCCTGCGAGTATATCAGCCACAACAAAGGTTATTAGGGTTCGTTTGAACGGTCGGTAGTAGGTGTTCATGCGGTTCAGGACGACTCCTTGTGCCACGAGCGCTCCATCTGTAAGCAGTCCACGGAATATAACGAGAAGTGCCGTACAGATCTTCTGTAGTGCCCAGCTAAAGTTATCGCTGCCGCTCACCACCAACATGAGTGAGAGAAGGAAGAGGACTATAGTGACTACCTTAGTGAGCAGTAGAAACAGACAGTCCTTTTGATTGTGCTGCCTGTATTGCGATTCTTGAACATTATGGTAATTCTTGAGGCAATACCAGCAGAATTCGTGGCTGCAGGAACATGTCATATGGTAACAGCCACTCACCCTATCGATTGGGATCTCACACTTCGGGCAATTGTTCGTCATGAAAGTGATGTAGATGAACGTTACGATTGGAGTAAGACTTAGCGAAAAGCCGCGTGAAAGTGACGTAAAGCACATTGGGCATTGCAGTTCAGATTGGTTGAAGATGCTACAGCTCTCAGGAAGGTAGGCGAAGCGACAGCGTGACAATGGACAGCGTTGTACATCCTTGCTTTGCCTAAGATAGACGTCGAGCATCTTTTCGCCCACAGTGTCACTCGTTGTGTTGTCAAGGGAGGCCATAACAAACTCTGGGGAAACAGTCCTGTCTTCGCAAACTGGACATTTGATCTACATCCCTGCTTTATACGACATTTCTTGCACCGCAGTCAGCAGATACTGCTTCCAGCATTGTCGACAGAGTTTGTCAGTATGGCAGGGAGTATTCAAAGCCTGCCCATCGAGCGGCATCAGACACACCTCACAGATAGGTTCACTACTCGTGTCCAGAGTCACTTCCGTCAGTGTTTCTGCTTAAGGTTTACTCATCAATTCCGTCAAGTTAAGATTATACGTTCTGACGGGGAAACCTTCACATTAATAGTAATGGTCGGATCAGCATGTTTAAATATCACTTTGCTGCTGTGTCAGTTGCAACTGCTTCTGGAGTAGGCAAAGCAGGCAACTCTTCAAAGTTGCAGTCGGGGTTCACGCAGCGAAGATCACCAGTTCTTATGTACAACTTAAAGCTTTCTGCCTTCTACACCTGTATCCTTGCCAGCAATTTCTAGCTCCCTGTAAAATGCCTTTGAGTCCAGATAAATGGAAGCATTAGCATCCCCAGAGAAACGGGAACTCGTATCTTCCACTGGGGATAGTTCTTGAGAAAAGGTAGATGCTTGTAGCTGATGATTCCAATGAGGCTCGCAGCAAGCGACATGGCGGTGCTCTTGACTTGGCTGCTTATGCACGCAGCGAGTTCTTTGTACTCGTTTGGCTTCAGCAGAACAATGGTGCTGATTTGAAATGCCTTGAGCAGATGATCCTTGAGGGTTGGCTGCTCCCTGTGAGGATAGTAGCGACTCGTGAAGTCTGCGAGGTAGTAATCCCGTTCAAGCATCCGACCTGCCATTCTTACAGATATATAATAATGTTGGAGCTGGGAGATGCCATCGATTGCTGATTGTCTTAAAGATCCGACCTCTTCGCCCTGGGCGCAGCTTGAAAGCGGAATTAATTAATAGTTATAATTATTAATTAAATCACCACAATTCATGAGAGAAAAGTGGAGAAAGAAGAGGATGAGAAGGCTCAAGAGGAAGCGCAAAGCAGCCAGGAAGAAATGATCGTGGCTTGATCCCATATTTAAATGCACAACTCCCTGGGTATTCATGCATGTCAGCCCATTCGGGCTGTGATTTGGGTGACCAAGAATTTTTTGGTGGTATTATCCAGAGCTCAATACACAATCAGTCGAACTGGTTGAGCTCCCTCCGCAAGAGTCGCTGGTAGAAGGTTGCACCGCCTCCCACGATTGATGCAGCCAGCATCGCCTTAGGCTGGTAACGGAAGACTAGTTAACATGGGCTCTTACGGAACACGAGAGATAATAGCAAGCAGTTGGCAAGAGGCTGAAGATCACCCCGCTACACGTGGTGCAATCCGAGTGCTGTTGCGACCGCCAAAATTTCGTAGATTGCGAATTGGCGCACGTAGGCGTTCTGCCTCAAAACCAAGGAACCGAAGGTTTTGTTCTCATGGTTCATCAATGTGAGTGGTAGCGCAGAAGGCCTCCCAGCTCGGTAAGTCTCTGTTAGTACTGCATAGTACCGCTGAAGTCAATAGCTTCCTACGGAGTGTTAAGAAAGCGAGCAGAGTGAGCCCATCGAAGGCTAGACTAGCCACGATAAATCGTGGAAACTGCTTAGTCGTCTATGGTTGTTGCATGCGATAACAATAATGCATCAATGAAGAGCGCTGTTGAAGTCGTCGTGGACTATGGATTCCTGCATAACTTCCTCCTCCCCCGGTAAGTGTAAGTATGATTCCAAGGGAACCGCATCGAAGGAGGTCTTGAGCTCGGACATTCGTAACCGGGAATCGTCTTTAGATCGTTCTTGCTGCTGGGAAAGAGGGTCTCGTTGAAGGTTCTTCTCGAAAGTAAAGAACCGTCTATCACTTGCTGGCTAAGCTTCGGTGACTACCTGTGAAGCCTTCTTCTTGCTGGAGTGCTCCTTGTCAAGAAGACGCAGTTGCAACCCGCATTGACTGATAATTCCAATGAGTTTCTGAACTGCCTAGGGCTTCGGTTGTACCAGTTCCACTCGTCTATACTCCACTTTTTCAGAGCGTTTCAGCTATTCCCTATGATCCTCCAGTGTCTGCTCATACTTCCGCATGATAGGATTGAATTCACTCTCGTCAAGGCTGCTGATTATCTCCAGGTTGATTTGGATGTCCCTCACTATGATCTCAAGCTCACGCTCAGCCACGTCCATCTTCCTTAACTTCTCTTCGAAACGTTGATCACTTTCACCAGCCATCTTTAATATTTCCTGGCGTTGTTGCCCCATCATAATCCCGATGCTTGTCTTTAGTTCCTCCTCATACTCATCGATTTGTTCCGAGAGAGACCGATAGTAGTACTGGACCTTGCTACGCTCGTCGTTGTTGAATTGCCTCATTTCATTTGACTTACCCAAAAACCGATTGACTTCATCCATAAAGTTTTCGGACTCCTGCACAAAGCGATTGTTGGAGTAGGAGTTGGCGATGGGTTAGGGAAGCTGGAGAGCCACCAACAAACTGCTATTTGAGTTGGTTAATCTATCGACTTTGAAACCTTGACTGGCCAACAATATTGCGCATTTCTCGCAGTAGTAAAGCTAACTTTCCTCACTGTAAACCCGAAACCTTGCTGACTTCTCAGGGTGATTGGAGCAGCAACTGTCCATTTCAACGCTCTTTTCAGGCTGTCTTTTCTGAGGCTTCAGACTATTCCTAGCTGATCTTGCCTGTCCAGTGACAACTTGGTTTGCCGGGAGAATGTCGCTATCGCTGCCAGCAAACATCATAGGTTTGTTTTTGAGTATTCCCAAGTTCGGCTTGAATGAGTTGCTTATTGGTTGCTTGCGCATCTGTGCATTTTCGTGGTAGGGAGCTTACCGCCCTACGTAAGAACCCATCGTGGGCATATTGATAATGTTTCGTAAAGGTTAGCGGTTCAATCTGCCTGGCGAGACGTTGGGTGGGTTGATCTTGGTAGGACGTTGTTGCCTCATTTGAATTCAAACGTTGGTAATTTAGTAATAATACAACTATTTAGGGCAGTCTGGTCATGGCATTGCAACCGACAGTTTCGGTAGAGTCAATGCCGTTCTGTTCAACGATTCCCTTTCAAAAAGCCCACTTTTGCTGAGTATCGAAGCTTTGGCAAGTGACTGGTTGAATCGGGTTTGGTTGCGATTGTTCAAGACAAAATAACTGCTCTCGACGAGTCTATTTTCAAGAAGGTATCTCCGCAGCCGACGCTGTTTACGATTTCCGTCATTCTTGAGGTATTTCTACTGATCTATAGGGTTGGTGTGTGCCACCTTGCCTTCCCTTCCAAGCCCCCTAACGAAAGACGAGTAGTTGATATTGTGCTTCTGCTCGAACGACTTCCCATTCTTGGAAAGGGTAAGACTCAAGTTTTACAATTCCATAGGAGAGTCAAAACCTTCCAAACTATTATCGATCGATTCGACTTTATACATACATTATCAAGACCGTAGGATGGTCGACTCGATAACTACCACGTTCGTGGGTTCGTTTTCTGATGATGTTGAGGACCCCAACATTAACACGCTATCTATCCTTTGGATATCCTCGTACATATTCATGCGTTTTGACTCATGAAAGGAAAGATCCTTTTTGCTGGGAAGCCACATGCTCAGGCTTTTCCTACTGCTTGATTTTTAGGCTTTGGTGCCGCCGAGACGATGCAACACCACCTCCTGTTGTGGGCAATCAATAGTTTGGCAGGCGGTTTCCGAAATGTTTGAGGGCTTATGCGGTCCTTGAACTGGTTATCTTCCCTATATCTGCTCGTAAGCAATGCTTCGAAAGCAGCGATTGTCGACTATCGGCAACGGCGTATGCTTTACCTCAGGAGAACTACAAATAGTCGCTAGTCGAGGTCTGTGGTTGCCTTGACGTGAGATTAGTGGTTCGAGGGAGAGTTGCAACTGAGAAGGTTGGGCAACCTCTGCCTCTTCAATCGTTGAGAGCTGCTTTCGAAGACAGGGAGGACTCTTCATAGTGTAATATTGAGGTGATCGATGCCTGAAGACCAAATTCTAGTGGTGTGCTGCGTCTAACTGTTTATAACTTTTGTCTTGCCTTGTTGCGCTTGGTAGTACGACTAGGCTTTTATTCGATATTTGTTCGTGGTCTAGACAGCGAATGTTGCTATTTGATTCTTTTTGGTAGCTCTCATCGGTATGAACTCTCAACGAATATTCATTTTAGTTGTTCTTCAGGGTCCCCCGAGTTCTTTTGCTCCCACATACTGATAGATACCCCATTCCTTGCTTTTGTTTCAGGGAATATTGCGTCAACACTCTAACGGCCTCCACAAAATTGAGTCTTGAGCGTCCCTCGAACAGCCACTGAAAGTCACATCCTTCAACTCTGTCGGTAATGACCTTGAGGATACTTTGGATGAGAGATAGGCAGTCTAGTTTCTAATTTTTATCGACTGTTTTCTAATTCGAAGAGAAGTTTTCGTTGAACCATACTCGCAACTCTCCTCGACTGTTGAGTGCCATCATACCGGCAGTAATGTTGAAGTAACCGAATTGGCTTACTAATGATCCATAGCTGTGCAGTGCTTCCCGCAGCAGAATCATGCCTTCCTCATTAGTTAGTTTTCGTTTCAGATCGCTAAGCCTTTCAAGCCTTTAAGTGATAACGTAGGAACCGCCCCGACCGTTGCATAAGTTCGATAGCGGCTCTCGAAAATGGTAGAGTATTGGCACCCACCCACTTCTGTTATTTTTGCGAACCGTAAACAGCTCCCGGTCGCTCTGAGAAAGTGCATCTTCCCCAACGAGGTACCTCTCCAGCTACTCCTGTGTACTGCGGTGGCGAATTATGCTACTGAAGCGTAGTTCCCCGGTTCGTTCCCATTCATCAGCGTCGAAAACAATTCTTGAAGATTGACTGCCCATACAAATTAGTTTATAGGTGGTACTATTGTCTGATGAATCAACCCAGGTTGTCCTCGTCTCGGCCAGTGAAGTTAGCTACTCTATCGCGGAAGATTGTTTGGATACCATTTCTGAATGTCACTGGTTCCAGTAGCAAATCCTTAACGGTTCCAACGTGCTCTGAAGGCTTCACTATTTAGTCGATGGTGCCTGTATTGCAATACATGCTTACGTTTTTTGATCATCTCCAGTGACAGGAACTGCCAGTTATAGATGTACTTGGTGAGGAATTTCAGAAAATCGGGGTCCACATAGGCAAGCTTCGGTCGCATCTTCAGGAAGTTAAACAGAACTTCATACACTTCGAGGTAGGTCAATACGTTAGGACCACCAAGTTCATAGGTCTTTCCCTTCGTATGCTCAAGCTTCAAAGCATTCAGCACGCATGTTGCCACGTCGAGAACGCTGATCGGTTGCTTAAGCGCAGTGCAGTCATCTGATACAATGCAGAACTTTCGGAAGAAGAAGTTATATTGCCTTTCAATAGTGGTGGCGAAGTAGTCGTTGAAACCGTAGACGGGGCACGGACGGAAGATTGTCACGTTTGGGAATACCTTTCTAACTACTTCCTCAGCGATAGCCTTGGTTTGGAAGTCGAAAGATGGCGAATCCTTATGGGCACCTGCTGCTGAGAAATGGATCAACCGATGCACCCCCTTCTTCTTACAGGCGTGAGCAATCCTTTCGGGGATTTCTATGTTTACGAAGTCGAACTCTTCCCTGCGCTTGAGATAGGTCCTTGGACCAACAAGATTGACAACCACGTTTGAGTTGTTGATCATGCGTTCAATCATAGCCTGATCACGGTAGTTCATGTCCCGGTGCACCCATGATTTGCCTAAGGTGGATAAAAGCCGTACCTGTTGCAGCGTAAGTCTTCAGTTCCTTGATTTCATCGGAGTGGTGGGGTTTGTACTCAGTTGTGATGGGGAAGATCAAATTGCTGCCGATGTAGCCTAGCTTGGCACCGACGTAGTGCCCAATGAGTCCACTGCCTCCGAAGATGGTGGCCCAGATACCGGACTCGCCTTCCCTGTTGTGTTCACCACCATCGTAGACGAAGAGCTTCTTTTCGATGGCGAAGCCACTCCGGCCGAGGGTGTGCAGCCACTTGCCGCTATATAATCTGTGGCTGAGCATAGGTATTATACCAGCTCAACACATTCGCAGCCAACTTTGATAAAGTTTATGTTGCGGACGAAAAGGCTGGTGGCTGTGTTCAGCTATCAGTTCGCTCTGAAGAAACGTCTATCTTCTCAAGAACTGCCGGTTTCTGGAGAAGCACTTATTGCGAGTTTATGGACTCTACCGACACTCCAGCAAACCTTTGAAGTGCTGGAGGACAAAGCTGTGGAACTGCAACCCATCCGTCGTAGAACCTTCCAAGTATTATACCAACGTCTCAGCACCGATCATGGCTTCTCTGCGGGCAGCCAACTTATCGAAGCCAAGCGTCTCGCAGAATTGTTAAACCAATTCAGAAAATGGTGTGAAGACCCTTGGGATGCGGTGTAGCTGTATGAATTGCTGGCCGAGCTGCGTCACAAGAGATTATTTCGACTCAAGTCTGAGCAGTCGGAGGAACTCAGCAAGCATATCAGTGAGCTTAAGGAACATATCAAGGAGCAGCTCATGTCGCCCAGCTGCCACGATGCTGCGCTGCTCGCCAGATTCATTTGTACAAGCGCCTCGGAAAGTTCCTACAGTTATGAAGTTTTTCAGAAACTGAAGCAACTTCCCGGATCTATTCCAAAACAGTCAGTGGTTTCGTTGCTGGGAGCATTCTCCAAGTTGGCGCCTCCACAGCAGAGATTTGTGTACAGCTATTGCTACCGTCTATGTTCCTTGCTGAAGGTGTAAACCCTGAGCAATTTGGAAAGGGCCTATACTTACAAGTTTCTTTGCCAGCTTGACCTTGAAAAGAATAGTCCGTACAAACGGCAAGTTCGGTTATTAAGTGAATTAGCAGATGCAGTTGTGGAGACGCGGACACTAAAGGAAGTCGAGCTGATGAACTACCTCGAGGGTAGTGCGGCGCGTTCCGATGATGAGCATCGTTTGACCATTTCAGTGGATACCACACGCGACTACTCGATCAGCTTCTGCATACGTGTGCTGACAGCAAAAAATGTCGATTTGAGAATTTCAGCTGACCAGATGCAACGGTTTTAGACTGCTGTTTGGAACGAATTTGTAAGCAAAGACGAGGAATTGAGAGGTGCCATGCTGCATACTTACCTTGAGATATTCGGCAAGAAGGCTGTCAATGAATTCAAGAAAAAGTTACTGAAACTCAGCTACATCAAAAGATCCTCATTACAGCTGTTGATATCGACTGACAAGCTTACCGAGATGCGAGAGGTATTCCAAGCAAGTTTGGAGAAGCAGCTGAACCGACCGAACGAATCGGCGAGCTTTGGCAGTCTGGAGATCATTGAACTCTATGACCTGTATCACTGTCACATCAGAGAGCATCCCCATCAACGCTTGTCTGTTGATGTTGAGCAAAAGGTGTAGGAATACATCACTACCAAATTGGCAGAGTACACCGGTAGGAAGTTCGAAGCAAAGAAAATATTGAAGGCCTACTTTGAAGAAACAAACCCTCCGCATAATAATGAGTTCTTGAAGCTTGTCGAGGAAAAAATGGTAGCACTCTTCCACACACTCATCTTCAAACGGTTTGATCGGCTGCATATCCAGTTGAGCATCGGCTCGCCTGAGAGGTTGGGGTTGCTTGGCGATCTGGAAGGAAGCGACATTAACTATATCAAGACCATCTACGCGAGTCTGAAAAAATACTCACCTTAGCTCTTCGAGTTGTTGTGGAAGCAGATCTTCTGCAAAGAGAGCACGAGCAACCAAATATTCTTCGTACTGTCGACAGATAGTCAGGTTGCACAGGAGCCGGTCTTGGCAAAAATGATCGATACGCAGAGCATCCTCCACCCCGACGTGGATCTTCTCAAGGAAAACATTTCGGTGAGATCGTTAGTGCTGCTTTACAGATATTCTGAGTGTCCGCTGGTCAATAAATACGACATCTTGGAGGCAGTCGAGAGGAACATCCAAAGTGGAATATTGAGCAAACTGCCGATTGAGTCAGTCATTGAACTGCTCAAGTTTTACCTCAGTAAGAGCTCAAAAGAGAATCGAGCACTCCCAAAGGGCATTGTCGAACTTCTTCGAACTGCACTGGAAACTATTGTTCTCTCTAAGTCCATCGAACAGCCAATCAGGGCTTGGTTCAGCAAGGTCGTGCTTATTCTTGTCCTCAACAGCCATCTTCATGGTTAGCTACACCCATTGTCTGTTGCTGCACGAACCACGATCGAGGGCAAAATGCGATAATACGCTCTCCAAGCGCTCGCAACCTAACAACAAACATCAAATCAGATCCGCGTCGTCTTGTTGTTGCTCGAGCTGTTTGAAATTGGTTACAGCCTGGAGTACAATGGCTAACTACTTGAGACACTCATGAGGTACCAAGGCTAGCCTGTCGCCTACAGCTGCTGCTACCGAGACAACCTGCCTAAGTTATTTCAGAAGTTGCGCGGCTCGAACATACAACTGCTGTGATTCACTGTGTATTAGTTATAGTCCGCTATGAACAAGTCGTCGTCGTCTGTAAGCGGCAAGAGCAAGTTCAAGATTGTCTTTCTGGGAGACACTAACACCGGCAAGACAAGCATCATCGAACGCTTCATAAACGACAAGTTCAATCCCGAGTCGACGGTACGCAAAAGCTTAGTCAGCCCACCATTGGCATTGATTTCCTCGGGCGAAACATCAACTACAAGCAGAAGTACTATAGGCTCCAGCTATGGGATACTGCAGGTCAGGAACGATACAAAAGTCTAATTCCCAGCTACCTGAAAGACGCGATTTGCGCCGTCTATGTCTTCGACCAGTCAAGTACCATCCGGATGAACGTAGATCTTGAGTCTCTCGACAACCTTGAGCGCTGGATCCAAATGTTTAAGGAGAATAAAGGCACTCATACTGTTTCAGCAATCTGCGGCAATAAGCTTGACCTCTGTCGGTACGTGGATTCTTATTCCGCAGCGAATTCGACAGGAGCAAGCTCGACACTATTATGCTTCGCAACAAAATGCCCTTCTATCAAGTCTCAGCATGCACAGGAGAGGGCATCGAAGAAATGTTCTTCGGGATCATCGAACAGATCAATGAGATGAACCGAAGCCGCACCAAACAACATCAACTACTGCAGCAGCAGGTCAGCACTATGCACACCCAACACACTGCCACCAGCAACATAGATTTCGATGTGCCTGCCCCCACTGATCTGCAGCTGAAACACAACCACTAAGAAGAGGAGGTCAGCAAGCCTCTGATTAAGAAAAAAAGGTGCTGTGGATGATACCTCACCAACTTAAAATTGAGCAGTCATTGTTGAGCGATAGGTGCCTCGAGTTGAATATCCCATTGGTACTTATAGTCCATCTCGAATCCCTATTTTGCCATCAAACCTGAGAAAAGACCTTTGAGATATCCGTAGTCTGGTTCATCCTCGAACTCAAGGTTACGTGAGTAGACCAAGAGATCTCTGAACTGTGTAGGAATGTCTTTGCAGAGAACTTCCAGTGGCGTTCCTAGTTTCTTTTCCATTATCTTCTAATACTTTTCCTTTTTGTTGGCTGCTTTCAAATTTTGCCAAGGTAGGTACCCTTTGATGAGGTAGATGAGGACGTTAGCAACGCCTTCAAGATCATCTCGACGTCCCTGCTCAATACCTAGATGGGTGTTCAAACTCGCATATCGTGCTGTACCTGTTAGGTTTTTATCATCACGATACGAGATGTGTATGCCGTCCTTCTGAACGTACTTCTTCGCCAAACCAAAATCTATGAGATAGAGGCGATGTGCCTTACTTCCCACACCCATCAGAAAGTTATCGGGCTTGACATCTCGATGCAAGAACTGCTTACGATGTACAAACTCGATTCGCTCAAGCATCTGGATGGCGATCATGAGAGTACTCTTGAGATTCATTTTCCTTCCGCAAAGGTTGAAGACATCCTCGAGGGAGGGCCCAAGCAGATCCATGACGAGTATGTTCATGTCACCTTCAGTGCAACAGAGATGGGTACGAGGAATTCCTCGGTCACTTTTGTCTTCGCTGTTGAGATAGTTTATTAGTTTGGCTTCGTAGAAGAGCTGTGGATGCTTCGTGGTGATGGGTTCACACTTAACTGCCACCTGTTGGTTAGTCTCGATGTTCAACGCAAGAAAAATCTCACCGAATGCACCACTGCCCAGCTTCTTCTTCAGAACGTAGGTTCGAGCGATGACAGTCTACATGAAACTGATGAAGCTATTCTGCAAAGTATAATATTCATCGAGAAGGAAATCAGCCAGCGAATACTCCGATGAGGTCGCCCAATCCACCCTCTGAAACGAGCGGAGGAGCTATCTGAAGTGCTGGCAATGAAGGTTGCTACTTTACCTGTGCTGCAACCACCCTATCGATAAGTTCCATGATCTCCTTGGCTTGAGTCTTCAGATCAGGTTTGCTATCCGCCATGTCCTTCTCTTCCTGGGTGCGCTCGTAACTTGGCAGCCAAGACATATCTTCTGCTTTGATCTTGCTCATCACTTCGTACTCTAACCCGGAGAAGTCAGTCTTATCCTTGGTGCGAAGCATATATATGTAGTATAGGTAGTTGAAGCGGTTGTGGCGGTCCTCGTGTACTGGCTGATCCTTATTGGCTGCAGTCCGGTAGCTATCGTTGAGGATCTAACCATTACGTTAAAGTGTCTAACGGTTGACACCACAGACATAGCAGCAGTTGTCCTCGTCAAAGGTAATTAAGTCCTGTTGGCTACGCAACTCCTTGAATGTGTCCGTCATCAGGCCTGACACGATGTTACCGAAGAGCAATCCGAAGAAAATGAAGTACACCAAGTCAAGGATGAACCTACTAGTCTGGAACTCCGTACTGGAGCTGTTGATAGTGCCACTGATGTAGAGGTCCAGTATGCAGTCGATCCAGTTGGTGCATACATCCTGTTCCCACGACTCGTAGATGGTTGGCGAGTATATACCAAGACTAACAAGGCTAAAGATGTAGAAAAAAGCAACTCCGAATACACCCACGACTGTAAGCGGTTGAATGTTCTTGTTGATGGCTTCAAACACTGATTCCAGAGACTCGATGCGAGCGAACATGGTGAATACGTGTATGCTGTAGAGCGTCGGGCGGCTGAAGGCAATGGCGGAACTCACCAGTGTAAAAACCATTTAATTGAAGCGAGGTGTACGGTACACAAGCTTCATTAGCAGCCCCAGCTCAACTAGTTTGTTTTGAGGAAGCTCGCATTTCTTCGTTTTCTTGTACCTTTCGAGCAGATACAGCCGGTCATTTTTTATCCTCACCACAACGTAGGCCAGCCCCAGCACGAAATGAGCATATTTGAGCAGGTCAAATAGTCCAACTGCAAAGCCTCGATGTAGTAGTAAGTCTACTTCACCGTCGAATACCAGCACGTCTCGGAGGCAGATGATGATGTTGATGAGAATAGCAACGATCTGGCTGGCCAGTTTGAAGCTGTCTTCATGGCTGACTGTCTTGCGGAATTCGAGTTCGTTGAAGATGGTGTATTGCATCTTCATCAGGTACACAATCTTCTCGCGCTGTGTGGTACGAGGTGCATCCTGTATGAACTGAGTCTTCGTCTACGTGGAGATCGTCCCTTCAGGGCAGAAGAATTGCTGCTGCCCCTCGATTTCAATTTGAATGAGACGAGGTAGCGGCTCGAAATAAGGGCTTTTGAAGAACTTGACAAAGTCTTTCAGAATGGAGCTATTGAAATTTTAAATCTTTCTTGCGAGAATTTGTATTTTGAGAATGCGATCGACCGTGTCTTTTGCTTCGGGGCTGGCGATCAACTTCTCGAACTCCTTCTGGGGTTCCGAATCAGCCTCGAGTTGGAATATATCCATAGGGTCCTTGAGCGTTACTCCGAGCTTCCTGAGGTAGGTATAGGTAACCCTTACGAAGAACACCGACTGCATTTTCTGAAACTCATTGTAGATCATTTCAGTGTTACCCTCCGAAATGCTGAGCAGAATGTTGATGAACTCCTCATAAATTGACTGAATTTTGTTGGTGAAGACTGTGTCGCCGAAGAATTCCTTATGCTACTCTGATTCATTACCGAGCATCGCCTCGGCGAACACCTCCTCCATGGTGGTAATGTCCTCGAAGAGTGTACTCTTGGCGATGAAGATTTGGTTGTCGAGGCAGGGCAGCTGCGTGGTTTCGTTGATGAAGCTGAGCAGCTGGGCTGGCATATCAATGATCTTGGCATTCATGATCTTCAGCATCTTTCTGAGGCTCACCACAGCTGTTTCCAGCAGGTTGACGGAGTTGCGGGGATTGCCCTGGAATTTGATGAACTTTTTGGCCTCCACATTGTTGTTCTCGCAGAGAAGATGCAAAAATTCGAACACGTTACAGAAGATCTTGAGGATATACTCTTTTTCCTTGATCTACTTGTCAGTGTCAGGTTCATACACGTTCTTTCGGATCATTCGATTCTCGCGTAGGTCGAAGAAGTCGTAAGTATCGTTGGTCACGATTCGGAAGGTCTCGTCAGCGACTGTTTCGGTTTTGCTTACCTTGAAGTAGTCGATGATCTTGCGACTCACGAAGACTATCAGATCGTTCAACTTACGCAGCACCCGGTTATTTTCGCTGGTCTGCATCTCCTCGAGCAGGGCATTCTGGCAGTGAGTATTGCCATCCATCAGGAAGGCAATGGCCATGCGAAATAGTTCACAGGCCAGCTCAAGTTCAGTCTCAAGTTCACAGTTGATGATGGTTGAACAGATGAAGCGGTGAGTCCCACATTCTTTCAGAAAATACTGCACATTTTTCAGATTGGTGGATTCAACATGTGTTTACTTTTCGTCAGTCCAGTAGACGGGACCATTAGATTTTTCTTTATCTGCGCTTCTCGGCCGTTTGCTGTAAATGAGGGCTTCGATCATCTTGAACAGGAAAATTTTAAGGTCGGTGCCAAAGAACTGTGAGTTGGTACAATTCTCGCGAATGAGCACCTTAACGTACTCCACGAAATTGTCAACCTTCTGATCGTGCAGACCGTCACTTTTGAACAACATCCATAAGCAGGAATCGCAGAAGGTCTTGCACTTCTTCGGGCACTCTCGACGAATCGAAAAGGTGATGTCCAGCTAGTTATTCAGCTGGTTCTTAATGGAGTGGTTGAACTTCTTGACTAGCTCGTCGAAGGAGTACTGTCGATGTTCGTCCGGACGTTTGGAAAGAATGCCTTTGAAGATCTTCAGGAGAGCTGGGCTCAAGCTAAGGGGGTGTTGGTCGCTGGATTTCTCTTGTCCTCTGCGAAGGCTGCGCATACGAAGCATCTCGTTCTTGACAGTCAAGAAGGCGAATGGTACGGAATTGTCTCGGATCTCGGCAAGCGAGCTGTTCATGAATATATTCCGTAAGTCCCCACGCTTGCATGCCTCAATAATTCGTCTGAAGGTCGGAGTTTCACCCTCTATCTTGCTGGAGTAGACTATTTCGATGTGCTTGCTGTGAAGGGAGAGGCATCCTTCGAGTGCAGTTACAATGCGGTTGATAAGGTTTCGAATGAGCTTAGCCCCAAAGAATAGCTCGATTTTGATGAATTGCAGTCTTTCGATGAGTCGCATCAGCTTGAGATGCGACTGAAAGTTACTCAAGTCGAAACTCCTGGCGAGATGCTTCTTGACATATTCAAGCATCTGTTTGTTGGTAAACATGTAGTGGAGGCTGATCAGTACTTCTTCGATGTTCAAGTACACGAAGGTCTGTAGATAGGTGAAACGGATTGGATTCTTCATTCGCACATCCGGTAGGTTATGCTCGACCAGCGAGAGAGCGATGAAGTGATCCAAATCGTATAGCAGGTTGTCGAACTCTTCAATTTTGATCAGCTACATAATGCCGTTGTAGTCGTCATGCGAGTAGTACAGCTTGTTCAGGTAGCTCCTCAGATTTCGTTTGAGAGGCCAGCATCGTTTAGCGAACACCGAGAACTTGAGCAGCTCGTAGAAGGGATGGATTTGAGTGCACTTTCCCACATTGATCTTATTGTTGTCCTCAATTAGAATGCCGAGAAGGTTAAACAGCGTCACCGCGAGGGTCAACTGCGGTCCCATCTCAAGCTCTAATGTCTCAAAGCATGTGCGATAGTTGGTATCGTATTCCTGAATCAGACTGCGAAGGTCAAGGTCCTCTGCTCGGAATACTAACAGAGAGCGGTATTCTTGCAGCTTCGACAGCAAGAATACCTGGTTCTGCTGAATTGTCTTCTCATTGTAGTAAAGGGTGCATCGGAGCATGTCCAGCATCTTGCTGGAGTAGTAGTCCACTGGTTGATGCGCCACATGATCGAGCACCGTCTCCACAATCTACTCGAAGAGCACGTGATTGTACAGCAGCCCTGGGTTGTTATCGAACAGCTCTCGTAGCAGATCGATGGCACCGACTTGAAACAGTAGCTGCCGCTTGATCACTGTCAGGTACTTCACAATCTCGTTCTTGCACTCCAGGCTGTTCCAGACCAGCAGTGTCAGGTAGTAGTAGATTACGTACATGAGCTTCCGAGCAAGTTCACCTGTAGGTACCTCCTCCATATTGACCAGAAATTTCAGCAGTAGGCCATGTATCTCGAGTGCCTTGAGAATCTCCTGGTGTCGCTTCTGGTTGACCTGACGTTCATTGAAGAATTCGAATATTTCCTCCTGGCCGATCTTCTGATAGTCAACCTTCTCGCAAGCGTTGCTCTTCATCCAACTCGCCAGCTCCCATATGTGGGTGATGAGTCCCTTGTTCTTTTAGTTCGGCGACCAAATCTACGTTCCATACTCTGTCTGATTGCTCAGAGTAGCGTGTTTCAGGGTGGGATCACCAAGAATGAAAAACTTTTCACGAATCTGGCGAAGACCTTCAATTGACTTATCTTATGACTGTTCCTTGAGCAGGTAAATGCGCTAGAAAGACTCATGTATTTCTGCCTTCTGAGAAAAAAGTCTGAGGATAATGGCAAGATTGGAAGACAGCAGTGCAACATTCGGGTACTGCGATAGCTCGACCAAAGTGTAGCAGAAATCAATTTGAGCTGCACCAGGTCCAATGAGATGCCACTCCTCAAGTGTTTGATTCATAGCGGAGATCCATTCTGCCTGCTGAATATTTGTGTGGCTATCGTAGATGAGCTTGAACTTGTGCGTAAGGGCCTTAACCCGAATATCCTGCTGAAAGTTGATGATGGTGTTGATGATTGTGAGGATGAAGTGTTTTACCTTGATCGTTAGAAGGTTTTAACGTCGTTGGGTTGCCATAAGCTATGGGTCGTTTGTGCGCAGAATTACCATCAGTTTTTCCAGGAGCTGGTTCAGACTGTTCACTGAAGGCCAAAAACCAAGCACGATTGTTCGGTCGAGGAGGCTCAGCACCTCCAGCAAATTCTAGTTCTTCATCAGATCCTTCGGGTCGAACTGGGAATGCTCCAGGTACTCATTGATGAAGCTGATGGTTTCTTCGGCCACGCTTTTGTGTGTTTTACTAATGCAGGCCTCAGGGAAGTCCAGCTTATTGTATTCGCACAGCCGATCCAAGATGACTGGGTTGAATTCGATGGTATTGACGTAACAATGATGCAGCAGCGCCACGAATCTTCTGAGTATAGACTTGTTCTGAGTGTGTGGACTACGTATGAGTAGCATTAAATTCTTCAGCGAAAAGTTTTTCTCAATGATCTTTTGAGCTCTGAGGTTACGGTTCGAACAGATGCGACTGCACAACTGAATCCAATCCTCCAGGTACTGCTAGTTAGACTCCGACCCTTCACTATATCTCCACCTTTTGTCCTTCAAGTCTACCCATTCGGTGATCGACCAGCGTTCATTCAGCCTTCGGTATATCTGAGGATGGTTTTGAGGATTTTTGCTCAGAAGGCTGAGAAAATTGAGAAGAAGTGGATTTTCTTCATGGTCCTTGCTAAACTCTTCCAGATCTAAATGAGGAGGCATTGAGGATGTGACCATTGGTATGATTCCTCGGATGTCCCCGATATTCAGACAGTGAGTAAACACCCTTTTTAGGTGAAATGTCATATAAATCTTGATTCGTTCATTTTCGAAGCAGCATATTTCCACGCACTTATACAGTCGAACGAAGATAAGATGACCGAGCTCGTCCTCCATCTTCTTTCCTGCAAGGTACTTGCTTACAATGTACGAGTACATCGTGTGGATTGCAGTCAAAATTTGATCAAGTGATCCCAAATCACGCATGAGATATTGCCTGCGAGTGACTGCCCGATAGTCGTCTCTGCCCTCAACATAGCTGCCACCTGTTAGGAAGTCGATAATCTTGTCGACAAGTCCCTTTACATACATCATCTTGTTGTAGTTGAGGTTAGCCTGCATATTGCTCGTGAATTCATTCAGGCTGGCCTTGGTGCTGGTGATGAAGAGGATGTCCTTATGTGTTGACTTTTCTAACCGAATGATTTCAAAGCAGTCCTCCAGCGATGAGACATTATTGATCGACCACACCTTATACTCTTCCCCTTCACTTATCTTCTCAGCTGCATCGATTGAGATATCCACGTAGCTGCGAATTCGCTTCTGTACTGTCAACTCCTTGTCCAACCGGGTAATCTTGTTGCCACGATCAACCCAGATTGGCTCGTAAATGTTATAGCTTTCCTTGGGAGAAAGGATCCTTAGTTACCCATCTACAATCGACAAGTAGCCGTTTACTCGTGTGTGCTGCAAATACACTAGATGTAGTTCCTGAGCCTTCTCAAACGACCATACGCAACTCTTCTGTGAGAAAGTAATCACGGAATTATTCTCGGAGGCCAAGTAGCACTTAGTCTTGGGGTTGAAGATGTACAAGGGTGCCTTGACAAAGACGCTATCACCTTCCTTCAAAAAGGACTGGTAACTCTCCACTCGAAAAATAATTTGACTCGAGAGCCTCTCAGTCAGGATAATCTTAAAGCCGCCTATACCGCCCTGGCTACATTCAAAACATCCCGACAGGTAGCTCTCTGAATCGATGTGCTTGAGGATAATCTCGCTACCGAAGGTTACAGGATTGTCCTTGTTGCTCTAAATGTTCGCCTAGAAGAGGTTCTTTTATGTCTCCAATCGTGATTCATAAGCCTTGATTTCCTCAGTCCCCAATGTCGTCATTTTGATTTGCTCGTCGTGCATTTCAAAGTTGCCGGTAGGCAGTACAACGAATAGTGAATTGCGGTAGTGCTAACCACTTTCCAGTGCCTTTGAGTCGTGGATGAAGACGTTCTGATCGGTGAAGCCAGTCGAACAGAGCGTAAAAGGTCGCTTGTTGATCAGTGTGCTGATCGATACGACCTGACCTATTTTCAAATTCTCCATTTAAGGCTATTACCAAATCAACGCGACATCAATAACTCTAAGGGGTTGGGAGTTTGCAATCTCTCTGCCGACTGTTCAGCCATCGCATTGAGTTATATCATGATTTAAGTCTAATAGGGGACTGAGTAGGCCTCGAAGGGAAAGGTTCTACGGAGAATGGCGTAAAGCCTGCAAGGTTCAGATCGACTATCTGTGCTTGCTGGTCTTATGAAGTAACGAGGGGTCAACATGGCAGACTTATTCCATAACTTCCAGGAGGAAGAGATAATCAGAGTAACTTTTTTCGAGAAGGTAGGTACTGGAGCACAGTGAACCGGTGGTATTTTCTGCGAAAGGAGACATCCGTAGTTACGAGTTGTACCTGTAAGTACCAGCCATTATTGTCCTCGAAGGTAACTTATCAATGTAAGGAAGGCTGCGTCGAAGTGAGCTATACTGACTTGGAAGGAGAACGGAAGAAGCTGGACAGCATCGATTGCAGACTTCCTCACAGCGACAGGATGTTTGAGGTAAGTAGAAGCCTACTGGCAAGTGCCGTCAAGCAGACAGATTTAAACCTCCTGACGGACTTTCGGGTACAGAATCCAACAGGAGTTCCAACTCTGGCGATATTGATAAATAATGCTGCCTTCGAGACAGCTCTAGAGGCGAGGCAGCAGCTCCACATAATGAGGATACTCCGGCAGAGGGAAGTACTGAAGTATTACGGTATTGAAACTGAGTAGACAGTATATACTCAGCAGAAGCTCAGCAAAATAGGGTGTTTTACAAATGAGCATGCCTTCGTGCTGCTGCTTACTGGCAAGTTATGCATCATGAAGGATACTTTGATGTTGAGCTGTTATAACGAAGGCCTGTTTAGTCGAAGCACAAATGAAAAACTAGGCACCAAGTTCATTGTGATTGGTGGTTCGGATATCTTAACGTGTGACAACGTGTGGAAGAACCAGAAGTATCAGGAGGGAGAGCAGCGTCGGCTTAAGTACACTTTCCTTTGATACAGACACCTCGAGGCACTGATCGCAAAGTACAAGGATATGCCGGAAAAGGAAGTGAAACGCATCCAAAAAGCCATTCTATAGGAGAATGAGCTGGATGCTTCAGAGTTAGAACCCTTCCTGCCGAAGAAGAAGCTTCGCCCGCACCAAAGCTTGAAGGAACAATCAGCCGTAGCCGCAGTGATGCCAAAACTAACGAAAAAGCTCAGCCAGAACAGCCAGACTGACGATCTCAAATCAACAAAGACCTCGCTGGATAAGAAATGCACAATTCGAATTCGCGTCAAGAAGAAATGATTAAATGCTACTAATCAGACTGCCCTGCAGATCACTTGCGGGAGATATTTGAAATGGTGCTAGCCTCCAGTTTACTCTTCTCCTCCTGCCACTCCTCCTAGTCGTTGCGGATACGCTACTACAACTCTGAGTTCAACTGCTCGAGGCGCTAGAAACGCTGGAGCATGTCTGGTACCTGCCGCTTCATCTCGTTGAGCTACTCCTTTAGAGCGAAGTTCTACTGGCGAGTAGTACTTAGCTTCACCTTAAACCTCTTAGCTTCATCCTCATAAAGCGAAACTGTGCTTTTGAGTGCACCCAACTCATTTTCCATTCCTCTACCTTTTGTGTGTAGTTCTCGAACTACCTGCTATAAACCTTCCTTTTCTCTGTCTCTGTGTTACAGCTATCTTCTGAGCCTCGCTACTTCCTCCACCGCTGTTTACTTTTGACGAAGAACATCATCATAGTTCTTACACTTGGCCTTGACTCTCTCCAATTCAGAACGAAGCTATTTAATTTAGCAATTCTCCTTATTCTTCTCCAGAGATTGATTCTTGCCTAATGGAATGTTTGGCTTCATTACAGTCTTCAAACCGTTCTTACTCACCACCTTCCCCTTCATGCTCAAAGTGTCACTGGTATCGTGGATGGTGTTCGAAAAGTACTCGCTATTCTCATCAGTTGAACGTTCACGAGATTGAGCGACTCCATTTACGTGTCCCTTCATGTTATTCGAACGTGGCGTTGTGGAGAGGTTTGTAGGAATCAGTGGACGGTAACTGACGTTGCTGCTGGGTGGCCGAAACTTGATTGGTTCCTCTTTGGCGTCAGCAGGTTGGGTTTGTTGTAGTGGCTGCCCATAAGTGGGATACACCTGAATGTTGGCCAATCCAGTGTATGGAATGTTGTTTAGGTGGTGCACTTCGTTCATTGGCTGCCGATGTTGAAGCACTGCATGGGGAGCCGTGCTATTGAAGTGCACATGCTGGATGGGACGTGATTAGGAGTGCTAACGGGGCTGCCTTTGCTGCAGAACCTCGAAATTCTATTTGTAAGCGTGTCGTTAGAAGTACATTTTAATAGTGATAAGCATTCGCAGTCTTAGCGGCTCCATGAGCACCAACATTACGCTTGATATGCTTGCTAGCCGCCTACGAAAGAAACCCACCGAACACCAGACGAGCTGTCTCTTGGAGTTCAGCACAGCCCTTCGAAAAAATTCTGCCAACTACCTCACGGTGTCTGGACCATTGGAAGTACCAGAACTAAGTCAGATGATTGCACAGCGCACCAACCAGCTTATGAAGGACCTTCGAAGCCGGCAAGATAGCGTTTTGCAGGACCCTGATATCAACCGCAGTCGCAACAATAACTCAGCGTTCGGCAGCTACAGCCAAACTACCAAAGGCTCACAGGACAAGAATAAACCCAAAAAGAAAAAGGAGCCGACAAGCAACCCTTCCGAAGCTATCGCGATGAGCAAATACGAGCAACTGCTTAAGCAGATCATCCAGAAGGAGGATATGCTGAGGGATGTTAATGAACGCTTGGAGCAACGCTCAGCCGAGTTGTAACAACTCGAGCTTCAGTACAGCAAAAAGATCGCTGCTTCGAAGAAAGAATACATAAACGTAAAGAGGCGTCTAATATAGTTAGAATCGACCCTGCGAAAGGAAAGTGAAAAACTCATGGATATTCAGCATCGCATGTTACAGTTCGAACAGCTGTTTGAGAAGAAGAAGATGGAAATATCGAGGGGACGTGAGGAGCTTCAAGGACTCTTATAATGTGTCGAGAAGATAGGGAGAGAGAACGAAGAAAGAACGAGAAAGCTGTAAGCATAATAACGAAACCAAGCAGAAAAGAGAACCGAACTGGTCAACCTGCAGCGATAGCTGGATTTAGTGAGAGACCGCCTTGTGCAGGATAGACACAGGTTGGAGGCTTCTGAGAAGGATCTTCAATAGAGGTTGGAGGAACTTCAAACTCGTACCGATGAGGTTGCTCTTTAATGCCAGCAACTCACACAAGTACGAACTGAGCAACACTGCAAAGAAATAGAACTAAGCGAGCGTGATAAGATCCTCACCGCCTACGTGAGCCAGCTCAACCACTGTATTGCTATGCTGAACGTGGAAAGGGGAGGACTCAGTCAAATCAAAACAGATCTCGCAAACCGCTGTCAAAGGATATTCGACGAGCTGGAAAACCGGTTGCAGGAATCCAGGAATAAATTTACTCCGAACGCGAGTGTGCTTCAACCCTTAGATCCCAACCGGTCTCTGACCCTGACCAACGAAGTGTACAGAAATCTGACAGAGAGCAAGCGGCGCAATAGTTCTGCGATGCGGGAGCCCATAAGCATCAACCTATCGAGCGTTGGTTCCATGAAATTCAGTGATACAGGGGTACTGGTTGTGGACAGCCCTACAGAGCTTCTCTTGGACACGAGAGTCCTTTATTGATTTTATAATTCTGATGAACCGTTCTATCAATCGCATAAACAAACAAGCCGACAACTACGTCGAAATGAAAGAGCTCAGCGGGTTAGATGAACTTAAGAAGCTTGTGTTTGGGCTGGAAGGCAAAATGAAGACCATTCAGGACCTTAAGGACAGGGCTATGCATGGAGCGAAGGTGCTCACTCAGGTTATCGAGTTCAACCAGGAGTTTGAGAAGCTCAAGGGGTTGTTGGTGGAGCTCAAGCGATACGAAACAAGCAACAGCAAGTAGCAGTAGATCCAAACGAAGGCACTGAGCAACGTTGAAAACTTCATTCGTAACTTGCATCCAGAGGAGGTTGAACATAGGCTCGAAACGATGAGAGATGAAATTCAAGAGCGCTCCCGTCACTCTTAAGCCCAGTTGACGGGTGGTTAACAGCAGTCTCAACTTCAAAACCAAAGTTATATCAGACAGTTGGAAGCCGATCGTAAGGAACTGATAGAACTGGACAAGTTGATGGAAATCCTGAAGAACATGGCCAAGGAATCTGAAAATCTCCTGATGGGCCAGGGCCAGCAACTGCGAGCCGCGGCAGATAAGATAGGCAAAGCAGCTCGAAACATGGGAGTCGCGAAAGGAGAGATGATAGAAGCAAGGGAATACACCGCAGATTCCAGTCGCCTCACTTGCTACTGTTTCATACTTGTCGCAGCAATTGTCATCATCATCCTGCTGATTACATATGCGTCTTACAAGAAGTGACTTTCGATAATACTTTAGCAAAACACTCATGATCCTGGTTCGTTCGTTAGTCGCATGTATAGTTTGCTACGTTCTGAAAGCTCATGCCGACAATTTTCGATTTCCTGCTCCAAATCCTCAACCTGGCTGCAGATATTGAGCTGGCGGATATGTTGCCTGTTGGTATCAGATTCCTTGATTACGATGAAGAGTTTGCTCAGTAGGAGACCTTGAATGCGGAAGAGAGCCACTGTGCGAAGCATATTTGGTGCATTATCCACAATATCTGACAACCCTCCTACCCCCATTTCAATGAACTTCGCAGGGCTCTTGGTGCGGATCATGTGGTTAGCATAATAAAAGAAGTTCACCATTTCGCTGTTTTACTCACTGCCTTTCTCCAATGCAAACTCTTTAAACCTTTCCGTGTCGGCCATAATTATTGAGTTGTAGGCGTAAGTGTAGAATGTTGTCAAATTACCAAGGCGATAGGCTTCGGCAAGCAACTCCTTATACATTTTTTCTTGTTCCTCGCAGTGCATGCGAACGCACCGAAGGATTTCTCGGTTATTGAAGATTGTCTCAACCGAAGTTATGACCGTTGGTGCTAAATGCGCTCTCAAGTTATCCACCAAAATCTTCAATCGGCCCTCCAGTCTAAATGGCTCTAGTAGCTCCTTTGACTTATGGTTCTTCTTGAGGTTGGTCAGATTTGTTGAAAGTCCAAGCAAACGGTTTGCGAGTTTCTGAAGTTCTATTGATTCCGTGAGAATGATGCGATCACCGTTAAATGGTTTTCCGAGAAAAGTATCGTCAAGAGAAGTGATCAGCACATTGCAGATGTTGTTGACGATGCCAAAGCAGTGCCTACACCACGAATCGATTCTCTGCTTAGCAATGAATATTGCCAGTAAAAACAACAGTGCAAGTGTTGATGCCATTGTCTCGTTAGTTGAGACAATAGTCTCCTACTCCTGATAGTCGAAGACCAATGAAACTTTCGTGGTGTCATCCAGAGCGAATTGCCAATCTTCAGAGGATACGCCCGAACCGCTGCTATTTGCACGACTTTTGAAGTACACAATATTGGAGTCGTTCACGACAGCTCGTACTGTGACGGCTTCATTTAAACGATCGAATATAATCGCCGATGACAGTTGTGTGGCAAGCAGCCGAACCATGATGGTCATGTTAATCGTTTGGCTGGAGTATCGCTTACAGATAATAACTGCTTACTCCGAGTAACTCACAGACCACGGAGAGTTGGTTGTCCAATTACAAGCGTAACTCATGACTTGATTCCGTACTGGCATATATAAGCTTCTGACTTCATCGCTGGTGTTGATATGAATCTGCATCTCGTCGACTATGCCCTGGGTGTTAAAGAGGTATAGATGCGAGAGCGAAGCAAAGATGGTACTGGTGCTGCTCTATGTTGCTATTCCCGTCCGTCCTGAACTATACATCATGAACTCTTCATCCTCTCCAGATACGGCTGGGCATGCACTCACTTTACACAATGTGCCTTTCACAAACATGCTGGGATTGTTGTGAACTAATATGACTGATTGTTCAGCAAGTAGAATCTCTCGACGTGTGTCATCAAAGATGGTTGACAGAGTGGCCTTGATGGGATCGAGTTCGATTCCGAAATTTTGAGTGCTGAGTTAAGAGTTGCTGATGCGTGTCAACACCAATCCCACAAGAACGAGCCCGAGAATGAGAATATCCACTGCAAAGAGCAGCAGCAACGTTGCTCGAAAGCTCTTTCCGAAGTGGTACCAGCGAGAGTCGCTCCTTCGAACAGTATTCTGTGCTGCCATTGGAATTCTAATGATTCCATGACTGTATCGAGGGTTGTATTTGCATAATTAAACTGACAATGGAATACTGTTTGGGTCGATATGCCTGAACAGGAAAATTCGCTATCGCATACAGGGATAAGGCATCGAAGATGGAGATGTTGTTGTTGACTCACTATCCACCCATTCCAGTTGGTTCATTAGAGCACGAGACTGCCATCAAATACCGGTTAATATCGTCTCGCTTTGTCTTTTTCAAACACAATTCGCTCATACCAAAGCCTTTAACGATGCAGCCTACATTGAAACTCCTATTGGCAACAAATAGATCATATCGATCACTGATTTGCCACACAGCTTTTACCCAATCATCAAGCCCATGACTTGCATTTGTCGATTTCCCGTCGAATATTCTTACTGAACTGTTCCCATCGTTTTTGGAAGAAACGATCTAAATATTCGCCCGTAATTACTTATTGGAGGCCGATGCCAATTAATCCCACCGCGCTAATAGTCCTGCAGGCATTACGCAAGCAACTCCGCTATACCTACATGTTTGTGCCCATCAGCATCTACCTGCTCCTGCTAATCGCCTACCCGGTCCTCCAACCGTACTTGATGAGGGAAGACCAGATCGTGTGTGATCTCAAAACTCAGTTGGTCTAGTGGGATGAGTTCCTTTTTATGCCGATTTATGAAATCGTCGGGGAATCGTACAATCGGCTTCTCATAACGATATGTGCCGTACCATACCTCATGCACTTTGGTTCGCCAGCTTTCTATCTTCTGTACCTCATCATCAAGCTACCAGGATGGAAGTACTTTTGGCTGTATGTGCTTAGCCTCGGTCTAACATCCAGCATCAGCATAATTCTGTAATACTTTTTTCCAACGGCACCTCCTTGGATCTTTGCTGAGCTTCCAGCAGAAGCTAAGTTTTACCTGGTGGATGAGCTGATATCGATCAACATCTTCCACGGAATCTACGGACTCAACAAATTGGTTTGTGGAGCCTTTCCGTCAATTCACGTACAATGGCCCAGCATAATTGCATTTAACGGAGCAGTGCACCCATGCTTCGGCGCAACTTATGTTCTATGGATCACAACGGCTGCTGTGTACTCGGAGCATCACTGGATTAGCGACGTTCTGATTGGTATGATCATCGCTGGATTTTCGAGCTTCATCGCCAAACTATATATCTCGAGGGTCGATTTCGAACCGATAGTCGAACAGGCAGGTTTAATAACCATGGAGACAGATGTTGGAATCCCTTCGACTTAGTTTTTAGCGAATAGCAAAGTGTGATTATCTCTACTTTTCTGAATATTATGGCTCATTGGGAATGCAAGAAGAAACGCATGAAGGGGTTGGTGTTGGGCTTG